>ERZ1740067.276-NODE-276-length-42416-cov-6.993839_pt1 | contig 42416 bp, 32 predicted proteins | sample MGYA00581736_ERZ1740067 | MGnify/ENA primary metagenome ERZ1740067 (study PRJEB43018, sample SAMN04849236) | marine metagenome | isolation source: floating plastic debris | place: Pacific Ocean | collected 2008-08-27 | study: EMG produced TPA metagenomics assembly... | reverse complement strand
CGCCCAGGGGCCAGGGTAAAGCCTCCGGCAATCCCAATGGCCCCAATGTAGAGCAATACCATTTTGCGTTGATGTGCCCGAACATTTCCTTTTCGAATTGCCGTATATGCTGTGGGCACGGTCCAAATGGTGAGAAAGCTGAACAAATGGATCCATCCGAAATGGTTTAAAAATCGACCCCCAACGTTTGCAGGCATAAACAAAGTGATTATGGCTGTGAACAACATCAATGTCATGTAAATTTTTCCCAAGTTTTTATGTACAGGAGTGCCCTTCTTGCCCAATAACCCATATGCACCCAAGAACACGCACGGTACAACGGTGAATAAATGAATGAACATTAAGGTGTTATAATTCATTGAGCCAAATATTCAATCTGTACTTGCTGAGGTATCAGCGATAATCTTCCATTCGCCACCAATCCTCTTTAGAACCAACATAAAAATGCCATTGGCATCTCCAACCTGTCGCGTTAGATGGTATTCACCCATGACATAATAGGACCCTTGGTCAATAGGAGCAATTTCATTGAAAACGAAATCAAGTGTTCCAAAATGCGCTTCTGATGGATAGGCCTTTTTGTAACGTTCCAAGGTAGCTTGCCATCCTTTAACGACCCCGCTACTTCCATAGAAGGCCAAATCATTGGATTTCCAATAGCTTTCCATAAAGGTCTCAATGTCATAATTGTTCCAGGCGTCTTTTTGGGCGATGAGTATTGCTTTTATCGCCTCAATGTTCTCGTCATTACTTTCCTGAGCATTTGTAAATACAGAAACTAAGAATAGTAGCACTACTAGTTTTTTCATACCGCTTTCGTTTTGCTTAAAAGTATGACAATGAAATGTATTACTGATTAAAAATTATAATGGTGCCGATGACAATAACTACTAGTAGTACCGTGAAAAAAATCTTCCAAAAACTATACGGCCTACTTCCATAAATAATCCCGTTTTCGCCATTGACGAAGAAATTATATTCTTTTCCGTTGTAGCGATAGGCGCTTATGTAGACCGGCAACAAAATATGTTTGAAGGTTTCTTCAGAAAGATCAATGTTCATTCGATTCACCCGTTGGGTATCACCACCGATATCTTGTCTACACCATCGTTCTGCAATATGTTTGGCTTCGTCCTTTGCCATAAGGTGCCCTTGTTTTAGTGGAATGGTATATTTTTCAGTTACAAATCCCCTTAAGAAACTCGAATTGAAAGGTTGTAATAGTTTTAAATTCCAGTGAGCGACTTTTACAGGCACTTTACCCTTGCGTTGATTCGAGGCTTTCACCAGGGTATCATCAATAAAGCCTGAAATACGGCCTGAAGCCGGATACCATCGGGTTTTTCGTACCCGTTGATTGACCATTTTACCATTGGCGTTGCGAACACGTTTGGTTACGTAATAATATTCTCCCCTTTGCCCATTGTAGGTGCCTTGTAATTGGGCATCGAAGGTCCAATAGGGCAAATACAGACCCTTGGTAAATTGAGGGTCCAGAGCCGCCTTTTTTAAGTTGTTTGGAGCAAACCATAAACGCTGTACCCAACGCTGAAAGATTTGATATGACTTTTTTTTATCGATTTGAAAGGGCAAGACTGCTCCGGGTAAAATCCAATCTTCTTTGTATGCATCTTCCAAGACCAAGGGGGTACTACAATATACACAGTGGAGCGATTTATAGGTTTCTTCGACATGTTGCACGGCACCGCAGTTTCCGCAGTTCAACATAGAGACTTTTTCACTGTGCTGCAAAGACCCCATTTGTTGTAGATAGGGATAAAGCTCTAATTCCCTAAAACCGGTCTCATCTGTTTCAATGGTTTCTTGATGTCCACAGTAGTCACAGGTGATGTTTCTTGTTCCCGGGAGGTATCGCAATTCTGCACCGCAGTTGATGCAGGGTTTTTTAAGTTCGGTTTTTTTTACTGTTTCTTCCAAGGGTATTTGCATCTTGAGTTTTAGCTCCTCCCCTCAATTGGGGGGAGGTGGCTTCCGCGAAGCGGGAGACGGAGCGGTTGCTTTCCTGCAACCACCCCTTTCTTCCGACACTTAGGTCGGAATTCTTTCCCCTCCTCAACGGAGTAGGGGAACAATTAAGTTTTATGCACTTGGCAATGGTGGTGGTGTACTGCCCCCTAAAAATGATTTCAACTCTTCAATTTCTTGAAGTGGGGTCCAGTTGGCCATACCCTGTTTCCAGACTAAACTATCTCTGTTAATGGTACGCCCTGCAAAAAGTGATTTCATTTGCTCAAAGGAAACCGGCCCTTGTTGTGTGCCATTCATCGCATAAAAGTATTGTACTGCTGTTGGCATTGGTGGTGGAACTACAGCCCCCCCGGCTTGAGGAAAGCCTTGCGATTGCGCCATTGTGCCACCCATCATGCCGCCCATTTGTTGTGCCAATACGAAGCCCATTCCCATTCCCATTCCGGCACCAGCCGTTCCGCCTTCGTTCTTGGCGGCAAGTTCCATGGCCTTGGCGGCTTTGAATTGCGCCAATTTTTGCATGTCAAGTTTATCCAGTCGGCTATATTCGAAAATTTCCTTTTTGAGGTCTTCCGGCATGGAGACATTTTCAATGAAAAATTTCTCCAATGAAATACCTACCGATTCAAACTCAGGGGCCATAACCTCACGACAGGTGTCCGACAGTTCAGTGGTGTTGGCGGCATATAGTTCGATAGGTAAGTTCGCTTCACCCACCGTATCGGTAAATCGTGTGGAAATCAGGCTTTTCAAATGCTCATTGATTTCGTAATTGGTAAAATTATTGTCTGTACCCACGATATCGATGATGAACTTTCCGGCATCAGAAACACGAAAGGCATAGGTGCCAAACGCACGAATTTCAACCAAGCCAAATCGTTCGTCACTTAAGGTTATCGGATTTTTGGTACCCCATTTTTCATCGGTGAATAAATGGGTGTTTACAAAGTACACTTCTGCTTTAAAAGGTGAATTAAAACCATACTTCCAGCCTTTTAAGGTAGCCAGAATAGGCAGGTTCTGGGTCGTTAAGTCATAGGTGCCTGGTGAAAAGACATCGGCCAATTGTCCCTCGTTTACAAAAACAGCGGTTTGTCCTTCGCGAACAATTAATTTTGCTCCGTTTTTGATTTCGTTCTGATAGCGTTCAAAGCGATGGGCGATGGTATCATCTGTATAGTCGAGCCATTCAACGATATCAATAAACTCATGACTGAGTTTCTCCTTTATTTTTCCAAAAATATCCATATAACAGTGTTTATTTCGTTAGAATTTTAAAGCTACAAAAAAGCGGTTAGCCTGTAATCCATTGGTATAAAATGAAGTGGTTTTGTTACATTGCTGGTCTATCTCATATTTTTTTAAATCATTGCAATATGAAAAACTACCCGTTTTATGTCTTATCCCTTCTTTGCTTTCTAGCCGTTGGTTGTGTTATTTCTGTTGATAAGGACAAAAAGAAGATTGCTCAAGAGGAAGAAACGCGTGCCCCTGTTGAGAAAATTGAGTTGACTTTAGAACAGGCAAATATATTGGCCAACTTGCCCTTGGAATGTGTTCAGAAGGAATATCCCAATAGATTGGGTCAAACTTTGGGTAGTGGAGATGATTTGGCAGAACCGAAAACCCTGCATCCCGCCTTTTACGGATGTTTTGATTGGCATTCGGCCGTTCATGGGCATTGGTCCATGGTGAAACTCTTGAAAATGTATCCTGATTTGGAGGAAGCTGAGCGGATTCGTGAAATTTTAAAAACCAATCTTTCTAAGGAAAGTATTGGCCAAGAGGTTGCCTATTTTGATGGAAAAAACAACAGGAATTACGAACGCACCTATGGTTGGGGTTGGCTATTGAAGTTGATGGAAGAAATCCATACTTGGGATGATACCGAGGCAAAAGAATTGGAGGAAAACCTAAAACCCTTGGCCGAATTGATTGCCCAAAAATTTGTCGACTACCTTCCAAAACTACAATATCCGGTTCGTGTGGGTACCCATACGAACACTGCCTTCGGACTAGCTTTTGCTTGGGACTATGCCGAAACTTTTAATGACGAAAACCTAAAAAATACTATTAGGGATAGGGCCCTTTTCTTTTATGGTAAGGATATCAATTGCCCTTTGACTTGGGAGCCCAGCGGGGCTGATTTTCTGTCACCCTGTTTTGAAGAGATTGATTTAATGCAACGTATACTGAACAAGGAAGATTTTATGAACTGGATGAACCAATTTCTACCACAACTGAAGACGACCGACTTTAAAGTTGAGGTCGCTTTGGTCGGTGATCGTGAAGATGGTCAATTGGTGCATTTAGATGGATTAAATTTTAGTCGTGCTTGGGTGTTGTATGGTCTCGCAGAACAATATCCCGATGAGTACGGCCACTTGCTTGCTTTGGCCCATCAGCATGTGGGGTATTCTTTTCCCAATTTGATGGGTGATAGTTATGAAGGAGGGCATTGGCTGGGGTCTTTTGCGATTTATGCTTTGAGTGCGCAGTGAACTTTTAAAGATGGTATTAAAAACACCAAACAGTTTCTCTTAGCTGGTACTGATTTATTTGTTTAAAAAGATAAGAAACCTTTATATATCGTTCTTTTATTGTAAAGAAAACCCATTTTTTTTTACAATAAAGCATATGTTTGTAAAGAAAATCTAATTATCTAAACAATAAACCGTGCAAGACTGGAAACTAAAATCCTTACCACTTACCATAGATGTCGAAACTAAAAAAGTACTTAAACAACTGGTAAAGTCTCATGCGGCACTAGCGGAACTAAAAGGTGTTGCTGAAACCATACCCAACCAAAAAGTACTGTTGAATACGCTTATTCTAAGAGAGGCAAAAGAAAGTTCCGCAGTGGAGAATATCATTACCTCGCATGATGAACTTTATAAGAGTCAAATTAGATTACGAGGATTTATTTCCGGGGCAAACAAAGAAGTGCAAAATTATGTTTCGGCCATGAACATCGGGTATCGGTTAATAACTGACCAAAAAATCCTGACAAATAGTACTATAAAAAAAATCCAGCAGACCTTAGAAGGTAACAATGCAGGTTTTCGTAAACAATCGGGTACTGTCTTAAGAAATGATAGAACGCAAGAGGTGGTATATACTCCGCCACAGCGTATATCGCATATTGAAGAATTGATGATAAATTTAGAATGGTATACCAATGATAGTAATGATGAACTTGACCCACTTATAAAAATGGCCATTATTCATCATCAATTTGAGAGTATACATCCTTTCTATGATGGAAATGGGAGAACAGGGCGTATCATTAATATATTATACTTAATCATTAAAAAATTGCAAGTACTTCCCGTATTGTATTTGAGTTCCTACATCATTAAAAATAAACAGGCCTATTACGAATTGTTACAAGGTGTACGCGACCGTGGCGATTGGGAAGCATGGATTCTTTACATCATCAAAGGGGTTGAAGAGACTGCTTTGGATACCATTAGATTAATAAATGAAATCAAAATATTGATGCAAAACTTGAAATACAGCGTACGTGGTAATTATAAGTTTTATAGTCAGGATCTAATAAATCACTTATGCAGTCACCCGTATACAAAAATTGAGTTGTTGGTAGAAGAGTTGGGCATATCACGTATTACTGCGGCCAATTATTTAAATCAATTAGCCATGGATGGTATTTTGGACAAACACCATATTGGGCGAGCCAATTATTATGTGAATAAAGAATTGTACTTAAAATTATCTGCTAGTTAATAGTATTTCAATTATTCCTTTCCTTGAATAGCGAAAGGTAGACCAACTTAGTTGGTTCGGAAAGGGTTGAAGGTAAAGTAAAACAATCCCTTCTGTCCACCGAAGCCGGACACCTTCCCTTGACTAAGGGAAGGCGCTTTTAGGATTTGACTTGTCATTTTATTTTCCCAGCTTTCCTTAGCATTTCCAAGACAACGTCTTTGGGCAATGCCTTAATCGTTCGACCCTTATGCCCAGTAGTGGTTTCCGCGGCAAAAAGCGAATTGAGAATAGCTTCTTCCGTTGCCTCAATAGTTGCTAAAAACAAAGGGGTCATGGCCTCATTTCGTAAGGTCGGTCTCGTGTGAATGGGGTTTTCGCTTCGATAGGGAATACGACATTCCTCAGCGGTCGAAACAGCAATGACATAATCACCACTGCCGTTACTGGCAATACCACCGGTTTTTGCCAAACCCATCATCGCTCTTTTGGCAAGACGCTCCAGATTTCTGGAATCCAACGGGGCATCGGTCATTACGACTATCATACATGAGCCATCGGGTGAATATTTAAAACTATCGGAATATTGACCCAGTTGTTTGCCGACGTCCACCCCTGCAATTTCTAAAACGCCCCCGAAATTACTTTGAACCAAAACGCCTACGGTATACCCACCGGCCTTGCTGGGCAGCACTCGAGATGAAGTGCCAATTCCACCTTTGAAACCGAAACAAATGGTTCCCGTTCCGGCACCAACATTGCCTTCTTGAATAGGTCCGGTCTTAGCATCTTCGATGGCTTGCAATACATGCGTTTCTTTAATATGACGGGCGCGAATATCATTGAGATAACCGTCATTAGTTTCCCCAACTACCGCATTGACCGACCGAATATTTTCATTGCCCTTCAACCTTAGCGAATAACCTATTAGCGCATTTACGGCTGTAGGCACGCTCAAGGTATTGGTCAGAACTATGGGCGTTTCTAGATTACCGAGTTCCTTTACTTGGGTATAGCCCGTCAATTTTCCAAATCCATTTCCGATATAAATAGCTGCCGGTACTTTTTCTTGAAATAAGTTTCCCTCATGGGGAAGAATTACGGTCACCCCGGTTCTAATGGAATCATTTATGCCCAAGGTGTGGTGACCGACACGGGTACCCGGCACATCGGTCAAGGCATTTAAAGGGCCGGGATGTAACACCCCGATTTCAAGCCCAATATCACGTACACGGTCTTGTGCATTTGAAACGGCAACAATCAAAAAAAGACCTATCAGTATGTTTTTCATGAATCCCAGAATTTACAAGAGTTGAATGACCAAAAAACCTAGATAGGTCCCCAGGGCATTGCCCAAGGTGCCCACTAAAATGGCGGGCAACATCAATTCTCTTCTATCAAAGGTCTCTGCCAAGGCTAGAGCCGTTGCTCCACCCCCAATATTGGCCTGACTTGCGATAGCAATCATACTCCAATCACGATACAATAAACCGCCGACACCAATAATGACAACTCCATGAACCAAGACCGCAAGTGTTGTGAAGAGAAAAAGGGTCCATCCTATTTCCTTTAAGGCGACCACGGCCTCGATTTCGCAATAGGCCCCTATGACGGCCAGAAACAGAAACACCATGTAAAGGCCCAAGGTGTGCGCACCGTTCAAACACGAAACAAATTTGGTCTGCGCTAACAGGATTCCCAATGTGGTCAAGGTCAAAATACTAGGTATGGAAGGAAAATAACGGGAAAGCGTTTCTGCTATAAAAAAGGAGGACGCCCCCAAAACAAAAAGCCAGGCCAATGAGAAAATATCCATACCCTTTTTCTCTATTTCCTGTGCGGTTTGGGTCCCTTGGGTTGCACCACGATTGTCTTTCCAAATGGGACGTAACAAACGGGGCAAGGCCAAAGTAACAATAATCCAAAGGGTGGTAACCACATTGTCGACCGCAATCGTACCCGCATATAACACCCCCTGTTCTTGAAATTCATATTCTAGGGCAATGGCATTAAAGTTTACGCTGCCACCCGTGTATGTGCCCGTCAACATGCCTGCAAGCGTGCTGGCGTTTTCCCCTAATTGGGTTTCTGGATGGATGAATAGCCAAGCCAATAAAATTCCCAAAACCGTCGCTAAAGAACCTAATACGAATAGCCCAATCATCGGGAGCCCTGCCTTTTTTATCGCATTGAGGTTTACTCCTAACATCAAAAAGAAAATGGACAAGGGAGCGACATAGCTAAAAATACCATCGTAAAGTACAATGCTGTTCGATGCAGAAGGTACCAACCCCAGATTGGCGATCACTGCAGTAAAGACAATGGCCAAGAGTGCTGCACCCAGCTGGTTGCCCCATTTGGTCTTTTCGGCAAGTACGCCAAGCAAAACCATCAGGGCCAGCATAAAAAGTACGTAAACCGGATTGTCCAAAGTCACCATTCGGATTAAAGATACGGGAATTTAAAATGGACCAAATTCTTTTTTCAGGCAACGCTACCAGTGCCCTGTACCAGGCTCGCCCTTAAAAGGCCCGACCAGTTCATTGGTGATCCAACCTGCATAAAACCCACCAGGTTGAGGTGTGACCGGTTCATCATTCAGTAAACAATTCAAATGTTGCGGATAGAAGGCGAAAAAATTTGCGATTGGCTCAAAGGGGGAAAACGGATTCGAATAGGACCAGGCAATGGCTTTGCTCGGTTGTACTTTTAGTGCCCAATAGGTAGACGCCCCTTTCCATTCACAAACGGAAGTTTTGCCATCGATTCGCACCAAAAGCGCTTCATTGACATCTTTTGGGGGTACATAAAATGTGGGTGGGCTTGCCGTTTCCCGGATTGCCATGGCATTTTCAGATAGGGCAATGGTCTGCCCCTCGAATTGTACTTTTACCGTTCTGCGTTCTGAAACGAGGGCCGGCGGTCGGGGAAAATCCCACACTGAAATCTGCCCTGCTGCTGGGGTAATGGCAAAATCAGGTCGTTTTTCCCCGGTATACGTCCATTTTTCCCTCGATTTCAATAACCAATCAGGTACTGTCTTTTTATGCATGCTTTTTTTATTAAAGATACGGGTGAATCCCCGTAACTTTGAGATAAACAGAACATCGTGGAAAAAAACGTCTTGGGAACCGAATTGGAGGCCTGTTGTTTTGAGCCCAAAACAGGCTTTTATCGTGACGGATTTTGTAAAACAGGAGCGGAGGATGTTGGTACCCATGTGGTTTGCGCAATTATGACGGATGTATTTCTGCGTTTTACCTTTAAGCAAGGCAACGATTTGATTACGCCACTTCCCTATTTCAAATTCCCAGGCTTAAAGGCCGGTGATAAATGGTGCTTATGTGTTTCACGTTGGAAGGAAGCGTATGATCAAGATTTGGCACCACCGGTTGTTTTAGAGTCCACTCATGAAAAGGCTTTGAAGTATGTGACCTTTGAAATGTTACTAGAGCACAAATATGTTGCACTTTAGGGTGTAATAATATCATTCTGAATCGACTCAATAGGGTATGAAACTATTCTTTTTTCGGAAAAGGTCGAAATGGTTCGATTTTCTTTTAGGGATTTTCATTTTACTCCTCATTATTCCTAAAACAGGGCAGCCGATTCGAATTGGCATGAACCGCCTAAAAACCTTTGTGTGGTCTCCAAGTATTTCTAATACCGGCGAGCGAACTAAAATTTCGTCCTTTGACTATTCATTGCGAAATCTTGACGAAAATATAGTGACACAGCCCATTGGCAAAGGTAAAATCACATTCTTGGGTTTTTGGGCAACCTGGTGTGCACCTTGCATAGCCGAACTACCCAGTATTGAAGCCTTGTTTAACGATTACGGGCAGGATATCAACTTTGTATTGGTTACCCATGAACCACCTAGGGTAGTGAATGATTTTATTATGGAGAAAGGCTTTGAAGTACCAGTATATTTTCCAGCTTCGACGGTTCCGAAAGCGTTGCAATCGTCTAGTATTCCCACGAATTATTTGATTGATAGCGAAGGTGTTATTATTATTAAGGAGACCGGTGCCGCAAACTGGAACAGTGAAAATGTAAGGGAATAATTGAATACAATGTTACGGTAACAGTGCTTAAGTGGGTTGCACGATAGGTCATTCTTCGATTTGTTATGATTGAAGCGATGACCTCAATCGTTACGGTTGCTTCATCACAAATTATACTGGCATCTATCAGCTCTAAGCTGCAGAGCACAGGTGAAGCCGAATCGGAACCCCCCATAAATTGCCGGATGGTGAACTAGGTCACAATTCTATTGTCCAATGGTGAATTGGCCTATGCCACGGCAAAAGTAGTTGTCGTGTCATTGGTATCATAAATGACTTTGCCTATGATTTCTTTATAAGGGACTGAATAGGGATTATTGCATGCTAAAAATTTTCTGTAGTGACCAAGTATGCTGTTCCTTTAAGGTATTAACAATCAAAAGAAACTTCAAAACTATAAAATCAAAAATTTCCCTGGTATTGGGTACGATTATGTCAAAACCTGCTGAGCTGACAGCACCTGTTGGAAAATACACACGACAACCTGTTTGTGTCGCATTGGTATTGAAGGTTTTAGCTATTTTACTTACTTAATTGAAAATGGACAGCCACTTTAAAAATTCGTTCCAAGCAGGGCGTTGGGTACCGTCTTCATACGTTAGCATGCCCAAGCTCTTTAGGGAAGCCGCATAGCTTTCAAAGAAGTCTATGGATGTAGCATCATCCGTAAAAAAAGCTCGAAACAATTCTGTAGCTTCTTCTGACCAATCCACCAATTGAAATACGTAAGCTGCTCTTATCCGATTCTCGCGTTGCATTGTGCCAAAAAAGACTTCAAAGAATTTTCGTTGTATTTCTTCAGAGCTATTTAAGCGTTCCATATCTGTATGCATTCCCAATTCTTGAATAAGTACATTTTTAGCGCCAGCAATTTGTAGCATTTGCTGAATATCAGCTTTAATTTCATTTTCATTGAGGTTTTTGTTGTAGGGTGGGGTCGCAGTGGATTCGGCTCCATAAAAATTAAAACAGGCCACATCACAGGCTGCGATGATCTCACTTGCCTGTTCTGGAAATTTAGTCAAGCTTCCTTCTGCAAAGGTCACGGTAACTGCCATCTGTGGATTGATGGAATGTATATGTGCCTTTATTTCTTTGACAAAGTCCAACAGCTCTTTGTTAAGGTTGGGCAAGTCTTCAAAATTTACATCCGCTTCATTCGAGATAGAGATAGCGTAGCCCTTATGTTCGACGAGCATGGGAATTACCCAATCCATAAGGGCTTTAAAACGCGTAATGACTTGAAAACTATTTAGCGGTAAACCTTCAAGGTCAGTAGGCAAGACAGGACCTTCGCTATCATAGGCCGAAATCAATAGAAAGCTTTGAAGCCCATTGTCCATGGCCTCTGTAAGTTGATTTTCCAAAATTTCGGTATCAAATGTACTTTTTTGGGGTTCCAATTCAGGCCAATCAATTTGCAGTCGACCTACTCGCATTCCCGATGCTAAGGCCTCCTGCCATCGAGTGTTTATGGAATCTATTGTTGCTGGGGGATTCGTGGGGTTGAATCCCCGAATAATTCCAATGCTATTGGACCGCTTTAGCAGGGGGAGTTTTTCGGCTTGATGTATTGCAGTGGTTTCTTGTTCATTGTCGTTACCGTCTGTAGAACAACTTCCTAAACAAAACAAGAGTCCAATTAAAGAAGTAATATATTTCATAGCGATATTTTTTGTTCCTAACAGAATAACAATTAAAATGCTTCTTTCCCTACCCATAATTTTAGACGGGGTAGCGTATTGTAACCTTCTTATCGGAACGGTTTAAAGTTTTAATTTCTGTTGTCGTCCTTTATAGGCAGCTCGGTACCTTAACGATATAGCGTGATGTTCTATAATTAAGGTGTTGTTGGTAAGGTATTCCTTGAGCACATGAACTACACATTGTAATTGTTCCGGGTTCAAATGCCGGTATGCGGGTTTCTTTATTTTAAGATCCCATTGGTTACCTATCACAACATCTAGAGCCATACGCAAATAACAGTGATTCGAAAAAGGTAAGTCTTGATAGTGTTGTTCCAGTCGTTCTGGTAAATATTTGTATGCTAGCAGATATGCTTTTGAAAGCGGCATACGTAAAAATAAAGCAATTACAGTTTTATTACGCGTATGATTTTAGACAAAACGCCTTGATTTCTTTTGAAATAAAGAGCTCCTCCAGGAGCATTGATGAACCCTTGGCGAGGTTTTAATTGCGGCGCATTTCGATTCTGTTTGAATACCCTATCTAAGGTGAACGAAGCCTGTGAAGACACCATTCGTTAAAATTATGCTGAAAACCTCGATGACCTAATCTACTTTCAAAACGGCAATCGCTTCAATCTCTACCTTCCATTCGGGAAGGCCAAGCGCCTGAACCCCTACCAATGTGCTGGCAGGCATGTCTTTATCGCCCAACAATTCCTTTCGAATAGTGCGAAATGTATCTAGATAGGCTGGTTGGTAATCGACGATATAGGTATTGTATTTCACTACGTCATCAAAGGTCGCCCTCGAATTTTTTAAGGTTTTGAACAAGCCGTTTAGGGCCTCTGTAAACTGATTTTTAAAATTTGGTCCCGTACCGACTTGCCCTGAAATATGAATGGTTTTGACGCCATTGGCTTCCACCACTACCGCTTGGGAATAGCCAGGGCCTGGATCGATATAGGTTTTGGTGAGTTCTACTTTTTGTGGCGACGACTCAACGGTTTTGGTTTCACAACCCATAAGGAGAAGTAGCACAATCGAGGCTAGTTTTTTTATCATAGTCTTTTTTACCTTGGCTTGAAATTCAATTCACTAATCCGTCTATAAATTACTCCATTTCTGCTATGATTCAAGTGATTTTAAATGGAATCCATTTTTTTGAGAAGTGCATTTAATCTTGTAGCGACTTCGTCTTCTTTGAGCCGCTGCTCCAATGACCGTAATGCATCTTTGCTCAAATAGCGACCAAGGGGAATGATTGGACAGTATTCGGTCATATCTTGTGCATATAGCTCGAAGAACATCTTTCTTTTGGAAGGCGTTATCTTGGTGCGTTTGGATTCAATCTTAAAGGAATCTGGTGCAGCATCAATAAAATCATTCGGATGAGCAAAAGTTGCCTGTATCACCATTTTAGCAGGAGAAATAAGTTGACTCGCGAATGATATAGAATCTTTTTCTTTAGGTTTTAGATTACAACACATTTCCTCGAGATTGGGATTATTCGTAAGAATCAAATGAACTATTTCAACCTCTTTAGCTGTCAGGTTGGCCCGTTTAAGGGCGCTAAGTAGTGCTTCTTCCAAACGACGGGTAACTACACCACCGACATTATCATAATAGCCACTATCACCAAATTGCCCTACCTCTTTTATTCTAGCGTTCGGACTTATATAGGGAAAGCTAGCATTTAATCGCATGGCAGTTGATTGCTTTATTGTCGAATCGATGTGTTTTTCTTGAATTAAACACAACAAATCTTCAAATTGGAAAGAAGTGGGCTGATTTTCCGTCGTAGGAGCTTTCTCAAAGCTCACATTGCTCATAAGGTTTTATTTGCCATTGTGAACTTTAGTCGTATTAGTGACCAGTAAGGGTGGTACAAACTCCTCATTTTCGATTGCTGGTTTTACGAAAGCCCGAGAAAGGCCATCAAAACCGAAGTAACACTTAAATGATTTTTCCCATTGTTCATCCAGCAGGTTTCCACGGTCTTTAGAAGGTCCCCATGTTATAATACTGGCAAGAAGATCATTGCCCAGTAAGGCTGCAATAGAGGCACTGATATAATCATGACTGTAAAACCGGCTGGCTTGGTAGTCAAAGGTTGTGTCGGTGGAATTGAAAATTGTGGGGTCCTTTTTTACCCTATTTTCATACGCAACCGTGTGAAAAAGATTGTTTCCCACCGATCCGCCAGAAGCTCCCGTTAGTGAAAACAAGTGTTTGTGAAAATAGTTAGGATTGTTTTTGTACAAATAACTTTGCACCAAAAGGCTCCAATGCCCAGCTCGAGAACCACCGCCTTCCGATGAAACCAGCACTATAGGATATCTAGTTATGGAGTCTCGTAAATTGATAGCTGCTAAACGATTTTCAATCCACCTATCGGCGTACTCATCTAAAGATATTCTATTTGCAACATCAATGTCAGACTTTACCTTTTTAATTTCGTAATGGGTGAACGTTTCAGATTTGGCAACAAAAACAGTTGAAATTATAGCACCAATAAAAATGATGGGAAACACGGGCCAACCGCTATAACTACCTGCAATTCGCAAGCCCATAAAAACCATATAAAGTGAACCTAAACATACCAATATAATGTTTAGAGGAGACCCTAAATCCAACTCCGGATTCCAGAATAGAATGCCATATAATATCAGCTTAGCTGTTATGAGCAATAGTCCAAAAATCAGTCCATATTTTCTTTTGAGATACAAAAGCCAAGGGTGATACGAAACAGATAGCGTATAAAATAAAAGTGCCAAAGCCAAAATGGAGTAGAAAAGTCTTTTGAAGTCTTCCGGTCTTCCTCCTTCGTTCATTGTGCCTAAAATGAAAATTGAGAAAAAGCAAATAGCAGCAACAACAATAGGAACTGTCTTGTTGATTGTTTCATTAGAGATTGATTGTACGACTTTTGCCACCCAATTACTGGTTGCCAAAATCATAATAACGGCCAGAATTAGAAAAGCCCAGTTATCCTTAGGAAGAATATTATCGCCATAAAACTCGTAGTAGGCCGTATCTACAGCAAATGCGACAGAAAGAATGAAAATAGTGGCCAGTAATTTGGGGAATAGAACCTCCAATTGACTGGGTGGAATAACCCCCGAATTATCGCTTTCCACATTTAAATATTGTTCTTTTTCATCTTCTGGATTCAAATTGTACAACAGTGTTCTTACTATTTGCCAAAAACCTTCTTGAAATCTGATTTTTTTTGTGCGATTGTTGGGTTTTAGCAATAAATGAAGATTCGCAATGAGAAAGGCAAAAATGATGATCAAGGCATAAAAACCTAACATAATTTTAAAATCGTTTTTGTCTTGAATCATGATTAAAACGAGATCGTTGATCTGGGGCAACCTAAAAACAATAAAAATGATTGAAACGAATACGATTGAAAGAAGGTGTTTTCCGAAGCTTTGGAAGAATCGAGAAAACCAGTTGTAAATATGCTTTTTGGCACTCATTGCTTAGTATTTTGACTTATCTATTCTTTTAAGTTGAATACAATTCATACAACTAAAGAAAAAGTTTATAATTCATTAAATAGATGATAGTTAGTGGTTTAAAGGTAAAAGAATATAATAGGGTTTGACATACCCATATTTGGGTATTTAAAAAATTCAAAATAAAAATGGAATTATAGTTCGAGTCTTAATGCTAAAATTTTGCTTAAAACCTTTGAAGGGATTTTCGTTTATAAACCTTTTGCCGAAGGTGCTAAAGTTTTATCTTTAAAGGAACAACCGAGCCCATGACCCTCTTTCTTTTTCAAGGTTTTCCTGACTTTAACCTGTATAGTACACCCTTGCTGATACTGGTGGTACAGGGGCTGATACTTACGGGACTTTTGTTGAAGCGCTATTTTGGTATTAAAACGGTACCTGATATCTTTTTGGCCTTGATTCTTTTGATCATGTGTTATCATAGAACGACCTATACTATTGGTTTTATGGGATGGTATGATACTTTTCGAAATACAAAGATTAACTACTACCTCGTCAATATGGGCATGCTCATGGCACCCTTGATTTACTTTTATGTTAAGAGTGTGCTGCAGCCTAATTTTCGATTTCAAGCCAAACACCTATGGCATTTTTTCCCGTGGCTCCTTTTCTTTATCATCAAAATGGTCATTCTGGGGTATGATGCGAGTCAGCCCGGTTTTAATGACAACCAAAATGGATATTTGGTCATCAACTTTCAATGGAAATATCTTGACCCCGTGGTAGATGTGATTTCCAACGCTCAGATGCTTTTATACTTGGCCTTTTCCTTTCAATTGTATTATCGTTATAAAAATGAGATACAACAATTCTTTTCCAATCTTACCCAGAAAGAGCTAAGTTGGATATTTACGGTTTTATTGGTTTACTCTTTCTTGTTTGTTTATGGTTTGGTTCAGGTCTTTATCAATGACCTCATTTTTGAAATGAGTTGGACCCAAAAATGGTGGATTGAGTTTTTATCGGCGGTCACGCTGCTCTACTTGGGGGTCAAGGGGTATTTTACCGACTTCAGTTTTCTAAAAGACTTTACGCCCCATGTTCCTAACATCGCCTTTGAAAGACCCAATAACACGAAGTTCCTCGACAATGACTTGAATGAAAAAAAGAGGGCTTTGGAAAAGCTTTTTGCTGAGGAACAGGTCTATTTAGACCCTGAACTCAACCTAGCGCAATTATCCAATCGGTTACAAATGAACCGAGTAGAAGTTTCGGAAATTATCAATTCCGGTTTTGGAAAGAACTTTAATGATTTTGTCAATGATTATCGAATTGACCAATTCAAGAAACGATTGCAACAAGGCGACAACAAACAATTATCACTTGTCGGGCTCGCGTTTGACTGTGGTTTCAACAGCAAGGCCACCTTTAATCGGGTCTTTAAAAAATCCGTGCAATTGACCCCTACCCAATACTTACAATCCCTCTCTACATAAGGTCTCATATAATTTGAGACATCTCTTTTTTATTTGAGTCGACCACTGAAAACTCAAGCTGCAAATTTGTTTCAGTATTCATTTTAAATATTAAATATCATGAGAAAAACAGTGGTCGTATTTTTTAGTATCGTAGTCGCGGCAGTAGGTTTGGCATTCGCACAGCGGTCAAGTTTAGAGATTCCACCAAGGTCTTCTTTGGAATTGGATTACGCCGATTATGAAATGTATCAATTAAAGCTAAGAAACAACGGTAGGGATATCGATGTAAAAGTGGTTGATAAAAAAACAGGGGAATTTATTCGTGGATTTGGTCTGGGACCTGTTGGGAAAGTTGAAGTGATGGTTGAAAATACGAGCAAGATTGTGTTTGTAAATTCTTCTGACAAGACTGCAAGCCTTTCGGTTTCGTTTACCGAAATGGATGCCAAAAAGGTAATGGCCTCCAATGAGGGGTTGGTCAGTTTTACCTTGGTCAATTCGAGCTCAAAATCAATTCCGTTGATTATTCCTAATGTGATGAATCCCAACCTATCTCCAAAGTCCAATAGTGGAGTCGATTTGAAAATCGGTCAAGAACTTTATTTTAGGAATAAGGGCAAACGATATGTCTTGTTCACCGTTGATGAAACGATTGAAGAAGGGGCTAAGATTGATGTGTATCAGTTGCTTCAAGAACGTAAAAAGGAGTTGGGGTTGAAATAGAGCACTCTCCTGTATCAACTAAAGTTAAAAATCATTCCCCTCCTTTTGAAAAGGAGGGGATTTTTGTTTTTTGGTTCATGGTCACTGAGTTCTCTAAGTGTCCGGTTTAAGTTATTGGAGGCTGAGGTGGTCGTTGAGCATAGTCGAAATGCTCTCGAAGCCACCTACCCTATTTTTTCAAATCCCTATAGGCCAAAGAAAGATTAGGCAGTTGGTTATACTCTCCATTGATCAATGCCTCCTTCTTTTTTCTACTCCATCCTTGAATCTGCTTTTCACGATTAAAGGCCATGTCAATTCTCGTGAATTCTTCTAAATAGACCAGTTGAACTGGGAGTCGCTTTTTGGTATGATTGGCTCCCTGTCCATTTTGATGTTGTTGAAGCCGAGTTTCAATATCAATAGTGCTACCTGTATAATAGGAGCCGTCGGAACATTCTAGTATGTAAACATATCCTTTATTCATTCATTTTTGGTGGCTGAGGCGCTCGAAGCCACATTACGTATAGGTCACTTCGAGCACCTCAGTGACCTAAATTTAAAACTCGCGATACTCTCCTGACAGGTATTGATTGGCTTCTTGTTCTGCAAATTGTGCCTTAGCGGCATCCCAATGCAGGGTTTGGTTTGGAAAACGCCCTGCAATGACACCAAGTAAAATCGTTTCGGTCAATCGCGCCGCATAGGAAAACGGTGCTGAACACTCTGCCTTGCCCAGACAGGCATCCACAAATTGGTGGTAGTGTTTCGGCGCATCGGCAGCGTAGTTTCTTGAAGGCTCACTTAGATTAAACTTCTCGGTGAGTTTTTCAATGTCCTTGGAAATATCAACATACTTTCCATTTTTGATTTTACGCGGTAATTGCATAAAATGGGGGAGTAATAACCTGCCTTTCGAACCCACGAACATCGCACCCTGTTCCGGCAATTGGCCTTCACTGGCCACTTTGGCATCCAATGAAATATCTGTTTTTGAAGCAGTTTGCTTTTTGGTCATTTCTTTTTGCTCCGGCAGCATCAAATCTTCATGTGAAGGGGGCATACCAGGCCCATCATACCATATCCATTTTAAGGTCTTGTCGGTATACTCCGTGCCCGGAAATTCATAGGTTACGGTATTATTTTCTGGATAGCCAAAACCATTCGGCTCGCGACATTCGTTCTTAATGGTCATTGGTACATCAAGGTTCAATGCATTGTAAGGGGTATCGAAAATGTGCACGCCCATATCGCCCAAAGTTCCACAACCATAGTCCATTAGTTTTCGCCAATTACCAGGGTGATAATACCCTTCTTTGAAAGGGCGTTGGGCTGAGGTGCCCAGCCATAGGTTCCAGTCCAGTTGTGCTGGCACCTCATCTTTCCCTTCAGGTACGGCACCGTTATAACCCCAAGACTTCGGACTCCAGGCATGTACGGTGTGTACTTTTCCAATGATACCATCTTGAATCAGCAGGGTGGCCAACATATAGTCGTAAAACGAATGTACCTGAATACCCATTTGGGTAACCAGATTTTTTTCCTCTGCAAGTTGTTTCATGGCTCGCGACTCGGCAACATAATGGGGCAATGGTTTTTGACAATAGACATTTTTGCCCATTTCCATGGCCTTTAATGAGGCGGGAGCATGAGTATGGTCTGGGGTAGAAACGATTACAGCATCAATCTCATTGGCCATTTCTTCGAGCATTACCCGATAATCAAAAAAGACACGCGCCTCCGGATGTTTTTTTCTTGCAGAAGACAGGTTGATAGCATCGACATCGCACAGGGCAACAACCTTTACTTCACGATGAGACGCTATATCACGTAAATCTTCACCCCCCATATTACCCACGCCAATATGGGCGGTACGTAATTTGCCGTCGGCAGATGTTGAGCCAGTCTTTGCATTTAAGGCAGCCGGCACGGCTAACATTCCCAAGGCTCCGATACCACTTTTCTTTAGAAAATCTCTTTTGTTCATTTTGAGCTATAATTTTTTGATTTTTATGTTCTTGAACCAGATAGGACTCGAGTGGTCTTGAAGCGCAATAAAGCCCGTTTTGTATTTCGCATAATCGGGGGCATTGTCCCATTTACCCGAATTTTTCTTGGTTTGCCAGTCTTCTGACCATGGTACAAATTCCAATATTTTTTTTCCGTTTAACCAATGCTCCACTTTCTCAGGGGTAAACATAATTCTAGAGGAGTTCCATTCCCCAACAGGGTTTAATTTTTTCTCAGCCTCATCAGCGGTGTGCATGGCATAATCTGCTCCCGTCTTCTGCCAGTCTTGTAATACTTCAGGATGTTCGGCTCCAAATTGGGAGTTATAGGCGGTGAGGTCGTGAATGGATGCGTAGTTTTCGTCATCAATCAATTGGTATTCAGGTGAAACAACAGGTGGGCCTTCATATCCTTCTTTGACGTGATAGAAGATACCACTGTTCCCTCCCTTGGGAAGTTTCCATTCCAAATAGAGCTCAAAATTGTCAAATTCCTCTGCTCCATAAATAATGTCTTTTCCACCGGTATAATCTTGTTCTAGGCCTAGCTCGGTATCGAAGGTCAGCGTGCTATCTGCGATTATCCATCCTGGAGGTAGGGCATCCATACCATACCCTCGCCAACCTTCTAAAGTTGTGCCGTCAAAAAGATATTGCCATTCTGAGGTTTCTTCAGTCGCGGCAGTGGTGGGTACTTCTGCTTTTTTTTCGCTTTTGTCTTTGCATGCCACAAGACCAGTGAATACTGCAAAAAGTAAGATATATCTAACCATGAACGTGGTTTTGGTTGTCCCTGAATTTACGAATTATTTAAGAAAAGGTTCTCTTGCTTTTTCACTACATTTAAGTCTGACTAATTCAAAGAAGACCTAAAAATGAAAATGCTATTCCCAAAGGCAGGATTTGCCATGCTTTCCCTATGTTTTATTGCCTTCACTGGGGAATCACAAAGGAGAAAAAAAACAGCCACAACACCGCAGATTCCATCAGAGTTGTATTCTAGTTTGGAATATCGTTCGATAGGCCCTCACAGAGGCGGTCGATCGGCGGCGGTGACCGGCGTACCCGGTGAACCCAATCTATTTTATTTTGGAGCTACTGGTGGTGGGGTTTGGAAAACACTTGATGGGGGTCGCTCATGGGCTAATATTTCTGATGGTTATTTTGGTGGTAGTATTGGCTCAATAGAGGTGGCTCAAAGTGACCCAAATGTTATTTATGTTGGAGGTGGAGAAAAAACACTTCGGGGTAATGTTTCTAGTGGTTATGGTATTTGGAAAACTGAAGATGCTGGGAAAACATGGTCTTTTGCGGGCTTGCCCAACAGCCGACATGTACCTAGGATTAGAATTCATCCAAACGACCATAATACGGTGTATGCCGCTGTTTTAGGAAACATCTATAAACCCACTCAAGATAGGGGTATTTACAAATCCACCGATGGTGGAAAAACGTGGAGCAAAAAATTATTTGTCAATGATCAAGCTGGATTCGTTGATTTGACATTTGACCCGAACAATCCCAGAATTTTATATGCTTCCTCTTGGCGCGCGCAGAGAACACCTTATTCTTTAAGTAGCGGTGGGGAAGGTTCTGCACTTTGGAAGAGTACCGATAGTGGTGAGAATTGGACCGAGATTTCTAAAAATGAGGGTTTCCCGAAGGATACTTTGGGTATTATTGGGGTTTCTGTTTCCCCTGTAAATTCTGAGCGTGTTTTCGCTATTGTGGAAAACAAGGAAAAAGGTGGGTTGTACCGTTCTGATGATGGAGGGGCAACATGGTCACAAGTGAATAGTGAAAGAAAATTGCGTCAACGGGCGTGGTACTATACTAGAGTGTATGCAGATACCGAAGATGAGGACGTCGTTTATGTTATGAATGTGCGTTATCATAAATCTACGGATGGAGGAAAGTCGTTCAGCACCTTCAATGCACCTCATGGGGATCATCATGATTTATGGATAGCCCCAGAAAACAGCCAACGCATGATTATTGGCGACGACGGTGGTGCTCAAGTAAGCTATGACGGTGGAGAAACCTGGAGTACCTATTACAACCAGCCCACTGCCCAATACTATCGTGTTACGACAGACAACGCTTTTCCATATCGGATTTATGTAGCGCAACAAGATAATTCAACGTTAAGGGTGAATCATCGCTCCGATGGTATATATATTACTGAAGACGACTGGGAGCCAACTGCTGGCGGTGAGTCGGCACATTTGGCCATTGATCCAACCAATAATGACATTGTCTACGGAGGCAGTTATGGTGGTTTCCTAACGCGTGTCAATCATGATGCGGGTACCGTGAGGGGTATCAACGTTTGGCCTGATAACCCCATGGGATATGGTGCTGAAGGAATGAAGTACCGCTTTCAATGGAACTTCCCTATTATTTTTAGCAAACACGATCCAAAGAAGCTATATACCTTCAGTAATCATGTGCATATGAGTACCAATGAGGGTCAAAGTTGGGAACTGCTTAGTAGCGATCTCACTCGAAACGACCCCACAAAATTGGTCAGTAGTGGAGGTCCGATTACGCAAGACAACACAGGGGTGGAGTATTACTGCACTATTTTTGCGGCCAATGAAAGTCCTTTGAAAGAAGGTTTGATGTGGGTCGGGAGCGATGACGGATTGATTCATATTACCAAAGATGGAGGGGCCAATTGGGAGAATGTTACCCCGACCAATATGCCAGAGTGGAACATGATCAACAGTATCGAACCGTCAGCTTTCGATGAAGGCACGTGTTATGTAGCCGCTACCCGTTATAAATGGGGCGATTTTGCGCCTTACCTTTATAAGACCACTGATTATGGTAAAACGTGGTCAAAAATTACAAACGGTATAGAAAGCGAGCATTTTACCCGTGTGGTTCGAGAAGACCCCAAGCGCAAAGGATTACTGTATGCAGGCACCGAAACAGGAATGTATATCTCGTTTAATGATGGGGTAAAATGGGAGAAGTTTCAATTAAACCTACCGATTGTTCCCGTTACCGATTTGGCTATAAAAGACAACAATCTAATTGTGGCTACGCAAGGGAGAAGCCTTTGGTTAATTGATGACCTGACCGTACTACATCAGGCCGATTCGCAAGATGCCAATTCAGCTATGAAACTATTCGCCCCGAAAGACAGTTACCGTACCAAAGGGCGTGCCGCAAGCGAACCAAGTTTAACTGCGGGCCAAAACCATCCGAATGGTGTTATCACACATTTTTACTTGAAGGACTACAATAAAGAAAAAGATACCGTTCAATTGACCTATCTCAATATGGGTGGAGATACTTTGGCCAATTTTAGTACTGGAGCAAAAGAGAAAAAGCATATGCTAAAGGGAGTAGAATCCGGAGGTAATACCCATGTGTGGAATACCCGTGGAACCGGGGCTGAAAAACTTCCAGGAATGATTTTTTGGGCCGCTGGTTTTGATGGTGCGAAAGCGGTGCCGGGGAGCTATAAAGTTCATTTGGATAAAAATGGGGTTAGCCAAAGCCAGACCTTTAAAATTCTTCCCGACCCAAGAGCTGAGGTTTCTGTTGCCGATATGCAGAAACAATTTGATTTTATTACTGGTGTCAACGAAACGGTAAATAAAGCCCATGAGTCCATCAAAAAGATTCGTGCCATCAATGAAAAACTGGAGGCCTTCATGAAACAATATAAAGGCAATGAAGCAACGGCAGCGCTCGTTGAGAAAGCCAAAATGATGAAAGAGGGTTTTGGTGAGGTTGAAAAAGCCTTGTACCAAACCAAGAATAGAAGTAACCAAGACCCGTTGAACTTTCCTATTCGTTTGACGAATAAACTGGCCCATTTGAATCGATTGGTCGGTATAGATGATTTTCCACCGACAGCGCAAGATATAGCTGTTAAAAATGAAATGACTACCAAAATCAATACGCAGTTGACCACCTTTGAGACCTTGGTCGACGAAGAAATGAAGGCTTTTAACGATGCATTTAACCAATTAGGATTAGACTATCTATCCATAGAAGAATAACCGTAAACCATGAAGAAATCACTTTTAGCAGTAGCATTACTGTCTTTTGTCACCGGTTTTGCTCAAACGGCAGAAGACTATTTTAAACCTTTAAAATTTAGAAATATTGGTCCGTTTCGAGGGGGGCGTTCGGTGTCCGCCTCAGGCGTTGTGGGTGACCCCATGACCTATTATATGGGTACGACCGGAGGGGGTCTTTGGAAAACGGAAGACGCTGGGCAACGATGGAACAATATTTCGGATGGTTATTTTGAAATGGGCTCCGTTGGGGCCGTTGCCGTCTCTGCCCATAATCCAAATATTATTTATGTGGGGATGGGGGAGCATGCACCCCGTGGTGTAATGACCTCTTATGGTGATGGGGTATATAAATCTACAGATGCTGGCAAGACATGGAAGCATTTAGGACTGGAAGCCACCCATCATATTTCTAGAATCGTCATCCATCCCACCAATCCTGATATTGTCTATGTCGCTGCCCAGGGCCAATTGTATGGCCCTAATAAAGAAAGGGGCATTTACAAATCAACTGACGGGGGAAAAACCTGGAAGAACACCCTTTTTGTAAATGAGTTGACCGGTTGTGCCGAACTTTCTATGGACTCAAATTATCCTGAAATCATGTATGCCGCAATGTGGGAACATCAACGTAAGCCCAATATGGTCGTAAGTGGTGGAAAAGGTAGTGGTCTGTATAAATCAACTGACGCTGGCGAAACGTGGACAGAGATGAGCAACGGATTGCCCAAAGAGAAGGGCAAGATGGCCATTTCGGTGAGCCCGGCAAATTCCAATAAAGTATATGCGCTGATTGAAAGTGATAGCAATAAAGACAAAGGAGGACTTTTTGTTTCCAATGATGCTGGAAAATCATGGAGTATGATCAGTGGGGATAATCGCCTTGTACAACGTGCTTGGTACTACATTGAAGTTTTTACTGACCCACAAGATGAAGATATTGTTTATGTGCTCAGCGCACCAGCCTTGCGTTCGCTTGATGGAGGTAAAAATTGGGAACGTCTTTCTGGTACCCATGGTGACCATCATGACCTATGGATCAATCCTAAGAATTCAAAGAATATGGTCATTGCGAATGATGGAGGCGCGGCGGTGAGCTTTGACTTTGGAAAAACTTGGTCCTCTCAAGTAAATATGCCAACGGGGCAGTTCTATCGTATCAACACTGACAACCTATTCCCATACAACATTTACGCTGGGCAACAAGACTATTCTTCTGCCATGGTCGCCAATATGTCTGTTGGTAGAGGTGGTATCACGATGTCTGATTTTAGTCCCTCGGCGGGTGGCGAGAGTGCTTTTTTGGCGTTTGACCCTGACAATCCTAGGTATGTTATGGGAGGAAGTTATTTGGGGACCATCAATGTTTTGGATATGGAATCGAAAGCAACCACTTCTGTGATGGCTGCGCCCATCCAATACTTGGGTCGTCAAGCCCGAGACATGAAGTATTTGTATAATTGGAACGCGCCAACCCTTCGTTCACAACATGAAGAAAACACCTATTATCATGGCGCTCAATTGTTACTGAGAACCCGTGATATGGGAGTCACTTGGGAAGAAATGTCCCCTGATTTGACGCGTGATATCGATGCCAAGCAAGGCAATGGGGGTGGTCCATATACCAATGAGGCGGTTGGAGCTGAGAATTATGGAACGCTCGCTTATGTATTGGAGTCACCCCATGAGGCAGGTGTTTTTTACACAGGTAGTGATGATGGCTTTGTACATATTACCAAAGACAATGGTGAGAGTTGGCAAAATATTACCCCTAAAAATCTAGGGGAGTCACTCGTCAATGCCATTGAGGTTTCCCCTCATGATAAAGCAACCGTTTATATCGCTACAACGAAATATAAATTTAATGACCATACCCCGGCCATCTATAAAAGCACGGATTATGGTAAAACATGGGTAGGTATCAATTCAGGTATTCCGATGGGTGCATTCACGCGGGTGGTTCGAGAAGACCCATTGCGCAAAGACTTACTTTATGCCGGAACCGAAAAAGGGCTTTATCTTTCTTGGAATGGTGGGAAAAGCTGGAAGCCCTTTCAACTAAATTTACCCAAAGCGCCCATAACGGATATAAAAATTCATGACGGCGATTTAATTGTAGCAACTTCTGGAAGGGCCTTTTGGATATTGGATGATTTGAGGGTACTGTCGGAATACGATGCTACTCAAAAAGAAATGAAATTATATCAACCCAATGACGCCATGAATGGTTCTTGGTACAGCCCCATGAATGGGGATATTACCAATTTTGACGGAATGAGTACGTTATCGGGAGTTAACCCGGCCAATGGATTGGTGCTATACTATGAGCTCCCTAAATTGGAAGATTCCACAGCCTTGACCATGGATATATTGGATGCTTCGGGAAGCATCGTAAGAAGCTTTTCCTCTGAAAAAGACAAAGATTATGTTCCCCATAATGGGGGTGGACCAAGACGTGCCCCCACGCTTTCAAAGAAAGAGGGCTTGAACCGTTTTGTTTGGGATATGAGAACGTCAATCCTTCCGGGTGTTCCAGGGGCATATATCGAATCTCGTTTCAGGGGCCATGTGGTACCTCCAGGAAATTACACTATCCGTCTCAAAGCAGGTACAACGGCGAAAACCGTTGAAGGTAAGATTGTAGCGATGCCTACCTATAGTACTACCCCCGAACAGTATGCTGAATTCCATACGTTTATGACGGATGCAGAAAAGCGTTTGACAGAAATGCACAATACCGTAAATAACTTACATAAGGTTCAGGGGCAATTAAACGAGGTACTAAAGAATGTAAATGATGAAGCGGTTAAAGAAGAAGGTAAAAAATTGGTAGCGCAATTGGATGCATGGGATAAAGATATGATCCAGCGCAAGTCTAAGGCATATGATGATGTCGAGAATTTCCCCAATAAGTTTACTGCAGAGTATTTGTTTTTGATTGATGCAACCAATAGCACCATCCCAAGGGTGAATCAGCCCTCAAAAGATCGCAAAGCTGAATTGGATGCCCAATGGTCAAGGTTAAAGGCCAAAGCGAATTCATTTATGAACACGGCGATTCCCGATTTCAATAAAAAGTTATGGGATGCTGGTGTTGGGGCGATTAGAATTTAGTTGATAGTTGCTAGTTGATGGGAATAGCATTGCTTAATTTTACCATCAACTAGCATATCATACTATCGCTTTTGGACTACTACAACTACATAAAAGCCTTGCATCTTATTTTTGTGGTGACTTGGTTTGCTGGCTTATTTTATATTCCTCGATTGTTTATCAACCACATTGAAGCGAGCGAAAAACCATCTCCGGATAAAGAAATTTTGAGCAATCATCTCAAGTTGATGACCAAGCGTTTATGGTATATCATTACTTGGCCATCTGCCATATTATGTACGTTATTTGCGATTTGGTTGTTACTATTGATGCCCGCTTGGTTACAACAACCTTGGATGCATGTTAAACTGACTTTTGTCGCGCTATTATTTTTTTATCACTTAAAATGTCATCAGATGTTCAAACAGTTGCAACGTGATGATATTAGGTACACCTCAAGTTTCATGCGCATTTGGAACGAGGTGGCTACTTTGGTACTTTTCGCTGTGACTTTTTTGGTTATTCTTAAGAATGCTTTCAATTGGATTTATGGTGTGGTTGGAATTTTTGTATTGGGAATTCTCTTGATGCTAGGTATACGTCTGTACAAACGGATACGGGAAAAGAACCCAAACGCCTAATAAAGCAAATTCCAAGTTTTTGCCAATTCAATGGTGATTTGCTATTTGAAGTTTCAAAGCTTTTGGTTCGATTCTTGCTACCTTTATTTCAAATATCAATCTAAGCTTGTTTAAAAAACTGTCCCTTCGTTCCCGGATTTTTGTTACCATGATCTTATTGGTGGTAATCGCTTCTGTATTGATTGCGGGGGTGACCATTTATCAATATCGCGAACAGAGCAAAGACTACCATGAAAATCGATTGGAGCGAAAAGAGGAACAGATTCTTCAAAGTTTAGACTATGTTATTCGCGAGACCACTTATGAACCCATCACGGAGAACCTAGAATATATTTTCAGGGATGAAATTTATAAGATTTCTGATGTTCAAAATGTACCGTTCAATATTTATGATTTAGAAGGGGAACTGATTAAAAGTTCCCGGCCTGCCTTTGAGGCCGATTCCATTTCCAATTGTTTGGATGCCGAAGTACTCAATAACCTGGCCACTAGTCCGACCAAACGCTATCTAGAGGAAAAACGGACCGCCGGTGATAAATACCAAGCTTCATACACCTTTATCAATGACCCAAAATTCAAGCCGATTGGTATCATGAACCTACCTTATTTTGAGGATAATTCTTTCAATAAAATGGAGCTTAGGGAGTTCTTGATACGATTGACCGGGGTGTATATGGTCATGCTCCTAGCGGCAATCATATTGGCTTATTTTATTTCGAAATACATCACCCGTTCTTTACAAACCGTTGCAGATAAGCTACATTTAACAGGATTGACCAAACGCAATGAAAAAATTATAATTGAAAACCCTACGGAAGAAATCGGCAAGCTGGTCAACTCGTATAATGAAATGATTGATGAACTGGAGGCAAGCGCGGCGAAACTGGCCAAGGGTGAACGAGAGCAGGCATGGCGTGAAATGGCCAAACAGGTGGCCCATGAAATTAAAAATCCTCTGACACCAATGCGATTAAGCGTTCAGAGTTTTGAGCGCAAGTTTGATCCCGATGATGTTGATATTGGCCAAAAGGTCAAGGAGTTTTCAAAAACCTTGGTGCAGCAAATTGATACCATGGGCAATATTGCTTCTGCATTTTCCAACTTTGCCAATATGCCGGCACAGCAAAAGGAAACTTTAAATGTAGTTAAGGTAACCAAGCTGGCCCTCGACATTTTTAATGAACCTTACATTCATTTTATTTGCGATGAAGAAGAGATCATTGCTAAACTTGACCGTACCCAATTGATTCGTATTGTCACGAATTTGGTAAAGAATGCCATTCAGGCCATGATCAATATAGAACAGCCAAGAATACTGGTTACCGTAAGCTCTTATAATAATTTTGTAAAAATTCAGGTAGCGGATAATGGAGTAGGAATCCCCGATGAGTTTAAGGAAAAGATTTATGAACCCAAGTTTACCACTAAAACCAGTGGAATGGGGCTCGGGTTGGGTATGGTACGCAATATCATAGAAAACTATGGTGGTACTATCGATTTTACTTCTCAGGCGGGCAAGGGTACGGTGTTTACGGTTAAATTTCCTAAGGAATAAATCAGCCTACAGTTCACTATTGGATGCAGAATATCGAATGTGTAAATTAGCATTCATCCTACCGTAAACGGCAAACATCATGACATACAACAATATCTATATTGAAGAAGAGGGCGCCATTGCAACAATAACCATTGACCGCCCTAAAAAATTAAATGCCCTGAATAAGGCCACCATAGAAGAACTGCACAGTGCCTTTAAAGAGCTTCATGAGGATGAAGATATTAAGGTCATCATCATCACTGGAAGTGGTGAAAAGGCTTTTGTCGCAGGCGCTGATATTTCCGAATTTGCTGATTTTTCAGTAAAAGAGGGCGCGCAGTTGGCAGCAAAAGGCCAGGAATTATTGTTTGATTATGTAGCGAATCTTGGTACTCCTGTAATCGGTGCAGTAAACGGATTTGCACTTGGTGGTGGGCTCGAATTGGCCATGTCATGTCATTTCAGGGTAGCCAGTCAAAATGCCAAGATGGGGCTTCCCGAAGTTTCTTTAGGGGTAATACCAGGCTATGGAGGCACCCAACGTTTGCCACAGTTAATCGGTAAGGGCCGTGCTATGGAAATGATCATGACTGCCGGAATGATTCAAGCTGAACAAGCTTTAGATTACGGTTTGGTCAATTACGTTGTCGAATCGGAAGAATTGCTTCCCCTTTGTCGAAAATTGGCCAAAAAAATCATAAACAACTCATCCGTGGCCATTTCCAACGCAATAAAAGCAGTCAATGCGGGTTATAATCCTAAAGCGGATGGTTATGCCGTGGAAATTGAGGCTTTTGGCCATTGTTTTGGTACTGAAGATTTTAAAGAGGGTACCAGTGCATTTTTAGAGAAGCGAAAGGCAGATTTCCCCGGAAGGTAACTTTCCAAAATTTACCCCAAATGAAAAACCTACTCCTTAGCCTTTTCGGCTGCCTCGCCTTTTTTGGTTATGCCCAAGAAATGCCGATTGCCTATGATTTCGGTGAGAAATTCAACGATCGACACCGTTACTCCAATTTGTTGACCATTGCCGATGACGGTGATGGTGGCTACCTTTTGGTGCGCTCCTATTTTCAAGGATTAATTCTTAAACCTAAGGGCTATCTATTGGAACGGTATGATAAAGATTTAAACTTAATCGAAGAGTACAACTACAAGTTTCGCGATATGCAGTTCGTCGATGGGTACATCAAGAACGGCGTACTCAATCTGGTCTTTTTCAATTATGATTACGATAAAGAACAATATGAGTATTGGGTACATCAGAGCGCTACGACCAATTTTAATTTTAGAACGGAAAAGATTTTGAGTATTAGGTCTAAAGTAGTGCAAGGGGCCTATGGCAAGAATTATTATAACCGTAATTTTTCGAACGGATTTACCACCACCTTACTTTTTGATAAAGAAAAAGATGGTTTTTTGATCAGTACACATCATACTAAGGGCAAAGAGAGCAAGCATACCTTGCATCTTTTTGATGCCAGTCTAAATAAAAGATGGGAGCATGATTTTTCCGGTGAAGCGGAAGAGAAGAATTATGCCTTTGAACAATTGGCACTTTCAGACGACTTAAGCACGGCCTATTTGGTTGGGAAGGCGTTTTTCAAGAAGCGTCGTTTCAAGGCCGAAGAACGAAAGTTTGAATACGAAATGGTAAAAGTGACCAGCGTATCGTCAAGCACACAAAGTTTTGCCGGGCCCGGCAAGTATCCTGAGGCACTATATCCAATCTTAAATCATGGCGATTTAAAATGCGTAGGTTTCTATGCCGACCGTAAGGACAATCGCTATAATGGATTGGCATACTATGAGCTGAATGTCAATTCGTTGGATATAAAAAAGGAAAAGTACAATCCCTTCTCCGCAGAATTCATGTACGACAAATTTGGCCGTGAGGAAGACAAGGAAATCAAAAATCTCATCTTCAAAAGTGTTGATGTCACTGCAAATAATGAGATTTTATTTAATGCTGAAGAATTTTTCATTACGCGTAGCATGCACAGAACCGGTGCTGGTCAACGTATGCAAGTTGACCGTTATCACTACAATGATATCGTTAGCGCAAAGCTTGATAACGAAGGCAATATGGTCTGGGCCCGAAATATCAATAAGTCAGAAGTGACCCAAGGCGATGAGGCTTATGCCTCTTATAGTGCCTACAGCAAAGAGGGAAAGACCTACTTTTTCATTTGTACGGCTTCTGAAAATCCCCAGCTGATCAATGATGAACGTATCATCTTTAAGCAAGGTCTCAGTCGTAATCGCAATGTATTTGTGATTTCCTTGGATGAAAAAGGTAAGATGAGCTACGAAAAAATCATTGACAATCAAGAAGCGCGATTACCATTAATGGTGTCGAAACCGTTCATAGATAAAAACGCCGACCAACTATTGTTCTACGCCAAGCGAGGAAGCAAAAAACAATTGGTTGAAGTAGCTTTTGAGTAACCCTTCAATGTTTTGAAAATGAGAAGACTATTATTTGCATTGTTTATCGTCGTATCGTTATTTGGTTACCAGTCGTGCAATACAGAAGACGAAGGCCCAAACAACAACGCGGTTTTGGGTACTTGGCGGATTATTGAAGTTCAAGTATCACAGCAACAGCTTGCACAGTTTTCACCAAGTGATGAAGATATTGTCTTTATGTTTACTTCAGAGGGTAATTTTTCAGGGTCGACCTCGGTCAATCAATTTAATGGGCGCTATGAGCTTGACGGTACTACCCTGACCATGCTTGAATTTACGACTACAGAAGTTGCAGACACCCCATTTGCCATATCTTTTTATGATGCTATTGCTGAAGCGCAAGTACCTGATGAGACGTTTGCCCAGTTTGGATTTAGTTTCGAGAGTCAAAATCTTATTCTTGTTTTTGGGAATTCAGGTCGAATGGTGCTGGAACTACAGTCTTAAATAAAAATATTAAATATTGGATTTATTCCATAAATTTGGAATAAATCCTTAATTGAAATCAAAAGAATTTATCAAGGGGCGTGGAGCCCAGACGAATGTTCATAACCGTTTTCTGAGACAGGTCTATGAGCAACGTGAAGATTTTCTGGAGTATTGCCGGCTGGAAGGCGAACAGGCTGATAGTAATAAAACAGAATACCTGCCCATTTTTCCAAAGACGATTGTCAATAAGGTGACGAGTCCTGATGTGGGTATGGAGTATTCCCTGAACCCCTATCAGGGGTGTGAACATGGCTGCGTGTATTGTTACGCCAGAAATGCCCATGAGTTCTGGGGTTACAGTGCTGGATTGGATTTTGAAAGAAAAATTCTGGTCAAAAGGGAAGCACCCCAACTTCTAGAAGAAAAACTGAAAAGCAAAAGATGGAAGGCCTCTACCATTGTACTTTCTGGAAATACCGACTGCTATCAACCGGCAGAACAAAAATTTGAAATCACACGGCAATGTCTTAAGGTTTTTCTAAAGTACCGACATCCTGTTGGGATTATTACTAAAAATGCTTTGATTATTCTAGAATTGGATATTTTGAATCAGAAGAATGAACATCAACTTGTGGGCGTCAATGTGTCCATCACCTCACTTTCAGAAAAGACCAGACGCCTTTTAGAACCTAGAACGGCCATAATCAAAAGACGATTGCAGACTATTGAGACGCTTTCAAAAAATGAAATTCCAGTGAAAGCGATGTTGGCACCCATGATTCCTGGTATCAATAGTCATGAACTAATGGCCTTGGCAAAAGCGGTTGCCGAATGTGGTGCCCTATCTTTTGGGTTTACGGTAGTTCGCTTAAATGGGTCTATTGGAGAAATTTTTTCAGAATGGATTAAAAAAGCGATGCCCGATAAAGCGGAAAAAGTATTGCACTTGATTCAAGAATGCCACGGTGGAAGCCTGAATGATAATCGTTTCGGAATTCGAAGTCGAGGAGAGGGTAAGATTGCGGAACAAATTCACGAAATGGCTCGATTGGCACGCCTTAAGTATTTTAAGAATAAGGGTTTTCCCAAACTAAGAACAGATTTACACGAGTCGTTTAAAAGTGGTCAACACCGGTTGTTCTAAAATACTATTCCAAACGAAACGGGATTTCGGAAAAAAGGTTGACCCAATTGTCCTCGGTCACCGACAGAAGTGTAACGTTATAGTCGACCCCTAACTCAAGATTTGGGGGTTCCGCTTCGGTAATGTTAAGAACAACATTGTCTAAAACGTAGTATTGAAAAATACGCTCAACCGTATAGGTAGCTGAAAGTACAGTGCCTTCTTTGGTAGAGACCACCTGAAAATAGATAACAGAATCCTCAAAAGTTCCATCCATCCAGTTAAATTGTGGCATAGTTTCTCCGGGTGTATTCGAAACACTTATATTTTCAGGAGCATATTCTGTGGCCTGTGACAAGTGCTTTACCCGAATGGGGTTGGAAATATTCACAATTCCATTTTCTTCAAAAGTGATGATGACCCACTTTTCATTTGGAGGACTGATTCTGAAAAATTGTAAAAACCCATTGAAAAGTCCTTCCATTGGTGGTTGAAGTGCTACATAGTTTTCGAAGTTGTTGGGGTCGGCAGCGGAATTTTGCGTTTCAAAATAACGAATATCCGTAGCTCCCGGTCTGGGATAAAAATAGACATTTACCTGGGAAGGGTCTAAAGCACTACCCGCACATGCAATAACACTTGATTCTGAGATTTCCTTACCTGTTATAAATCGCGCTAGGGTATCTTCTGAACTGTTTTCGCTAGAATTTGTATTATCCTTTGAACAGCCCGTCAATAACATCCCAAAACATAATAGTTTAAAAAAGGTTTTCATATGAAGGCGATTATTTTATGGTTTAGTGCGATAAAAAGGGAATACCTTTCAGATACTTATAAGACATTGAAATGTTTTTTAAATATTTTTAGAAAACTACTTCATTGGTAGAAGAACACCCGTCACTACGGCGAATTCAGTAGCATGAACCGTTAGTGCTGGATGATCTGAGCCATGGTCATAAAAGAAAAGACATGAGTAATTTTTTGTATTCATTTAGATGTGGTGACTAGAGTAACAACAAGCTCTCACCAGAACAAAAATGGGCCCATGTCCTGAAGGTATAGGGTTGCTATGTTGGTTAGTTTTCTTGTCGAAAGGTTTTGATCAACGCTTCTTTAGTCAATCTTTTTCGCTCCAGACGCTTGCCTTTCTCAAATACCATCAATTCATATTCGTCAATTACCTTTGATGTGCTGGGGTAGAAGATGGTTCCCTGAAATGGTTTACCATCTTTAAAGGTGAGCGTGACAAGTGGTTCCTCAAAAGTTTCGAGATACAGGCTGACCAAAACCTCTTCTTGCTGAAAGGTTCTCAAATTATCAATTTTGGAAAGATATAGGTAAACGGGTTCTTGCATATCAGGCGATAATTGCATGACCGCTTTGTAGTCTTGAAGGGTGAGTTCGTTTATAATTTTATCTGAACCATCCATATAAAAATACTCGGCACCTTCTTTTTGGCTCATCTTGAAATCGATGTCAGTAATCTTGTTTCCTTTAAATTTTAGACCACCCAAAAGGCTGTCGTTTCGAAAATATTGAACACTGCCGCGATTATGCTCGTTATTATCGTAGTCTATGATGACTTTTCTATTGCTCCAAACCAAGCTGTCTCTTAATGGAGTATGAACAATTACCTGATACGATTGATATGGATTTAAGTTAGGATCGATGTCGGTTTGGGTCAATGTGCCCTGTTCATAATTTTGAGCTACAATATTCTTGAAAATTTTAGAAATTTTCTTTCCCTCAAAGGGTTCTCCAGCTTGGTACACCAATGTATCTATGGGTTTTTGCTTGTCGGTGAACTTGCTGTAGGTATAGTATGACTGCTCAACCAATGTACCTTTATCATAAAGACTAGTAGTTAAAAAGGCCTTGTCTTCAGTGACCATACGACCCTGATAAGGTTTTCCTTTTTTAAAGGTCATGCGCAACGGTTCTTTGGAAAAGGCATATCCATAAAATGCAGGGCCATTGAGCTTTCCGTTTTTATGGGTGAACTGTTTGAAAATATGGCCTTTTTTATTACGCTTCGAGTGTTGTTCTATCCCGTCTTTCTTTCCATTCTTGTAAGTGTTCAGTACAAATCGGTCGGTGAGGGAATCCTTGATAAAAATCTGTCCAGTGTGCGGTTGCCCTTTTTTGAAGGTCATTCGGTATTGAAGGGTGTCGGTATCCCGGTCTAAGATGGTCTCTAAGACAGGCATGCCTTTCTCGTACATGGTAATGCGCTTGAAATGGCTATAAAATTCATCTTTCACCACCTTCTTTAGAAGCCCGCTTTCATACACATACCGATTTCTGGGGTGACCGTTTTCTTCATCATAGAAAACACCTTGGTAAGGCTTTCCATTCTTATACTCGCCCTTGGCGACCAGTTTTTGGTCATGGTAAAAGGTGACCTCACCAATACGCCGACTGTTGAGATAGGTCGCTGCCATAGAATCGATTTGATAGCTACGGTTGTTGAACGTTTTAATATAGCGCCCATTTTTCTTTCCAGCTTTGTATTCTACGATACCGGAAAAAGCATCCGTACCCGTAACGGGTTTCCCCTCATGGTACAGACAAAAAAGGGAGTCTTTCGAGCGTTTGTTTACAAAGTATATGGTATCATGGTACTGAAAATTCTTATAATTGCCATAAATATTCTGTTTCTTATCCTCAATCAAAAAAGGGCCTTCATATGCTCCGTTTTTGTAGGTCACATAACCAAAGGGTTGTAGTTCAATACCTTGGTGAGGAGCTCCGTCTTTATAGGTCAGGGTGTAAGTGGTATCTGAAGTGATGAATTTTCTGGCGGTAGTTGATCCTTTTTCATCAAAATGGGTGATTTCTTGTTGGCCATTATCTTTATATGAGGTTCGCATCATTTCTTTGCCCTTGGCATAGCGTACCATTTCGTTATATCGATATACCTCTCCCTCTAATGGAAAATTATTGGAGTAAACTGAATGGTGCAGGGTTCCTGTAAAGGAATTTTTGGTGCTTTTTTTTCCTTCCAGCAAGCCGTCAACATAGGTTGACAATTCCTCTAGGTTGAAGTTGTTGTCATACTTGGTTTCTTCTCCATGTTTCAGCCCGTTCTTAAATTTGGTAACGGTTTTATTAAAATGGAATGCGCCATCATATTTTTGATTGTTTCTGTTTACTCCCGAAGCTTCTATAAACGGATAGTCAAAACAGCATTCTTCTATGCCTTCCTTCCTTCCATCCACATAGGTGGAGATGCTTCCATTTCTAAGTATTTTTCCCTCAAAAGGGTAGTCGTTTCGGTAGCTTCCTTTTCCTAGGAATTTACCATTGGGGCCATAAATGGTCTCTTGTACTGCATCTCTATCATTTTGGTAATTACTTTTGGCGGAAATTTGGGTAGCATAATGATTTTTGTTGAAGGCAAAATGGATTTTTGTCCCCGAAGTTGGCGAAAGATAAGAGCCACTCAGATTTTTATAGTGTACTTCTCCAATCTGTCCCCCTTTTTTGTCATAAAAAACTTCCTTTTCAACCTGATCAAAGTATTTCAGGAACTGTCGAATGGCAGTAGTTTTGGTGTCGTCGTGTAAGGCAACTTTTTCGACCCGCGCACCATTTTGATAAATTTCAATATTGAAGGGGCAATGACATGCATTGTCAAAACTACCTTCCTCATAATGACCGTCTTTGAACGTACCTTTGGTCTTTATCTCTCCGTTTTTAAAATAACCGGTTGTTTTGCCATGTAGGCGACCGTTTTTGTAAGTGCGTTCATATTGTTTTGTACCGTTCGCATAGTACCATGTTACCAATCCGTCAAATACATCTTTGTCTTTTTCCATTGATGTGCCCTGCATCTGTAATTGCCCTGATTGATAAAAGTCTTTAACCAGAAATTTACCGTCTACTTCTTCGAGGGGCAATGGCCGGTAAAAAGAGGCATATTCTTTTGAAGTTTTCTTCCAGTTGGCATTGTAGAAAATGGTATCATTTTGCTGAGTATGGCCAATACCTGATATAAGTAGGCATAGGAGTAGGGAAGTTACCGTTTTCACAATTTTTTTGGTGAAGATACTTTATTACCTTAAATCGGGCATCAATAGAACCTCTTGAAAAGCCTGTCATTTCGAATTATAAAAATCATGAAGGAACAATAAAATCTTTGCCGACGAGGTAATTTCATTGCTCTAGGTTAATCAGAAACCACCTTGCAGGAATAATTTTCAATATTTTTAGTCAACGTTGTCCAATTTTGGGTTTTGCTATCGTCGTATTGATGTAAATCCGTTAGCCTTAGGTTGACATAAAAAGAAAAGACATGAGTAATTTTTTGTATTTATTTAGAGGTGGGGACGAGAGCTTCAACAAACTCTCCCAAGAAGAAAAACAGGCCCATATGGAAGTGTGGGGAAAGTGGATGGGGGAGCTTCACGAAAAAGGAAAATTGGTGGATGGTCTCCCCTTGGCACCGGATGGTCGGGTTGTGGAAAATAGGGGAGAGGTCATTACCAATGGCCCATATGCTGAAGGTGCGGAGTTGGTAGGGGGGTATCTTATTGTTTCCGCTGATAACTTAGACGAGGCCACTGAGATTTCGAAAAGCTGCCCCATTTTTGACTATGAGGGCAGTGTGGTCGAGATTCGTGAAATCGTTGATATGGAAGATCATTGAGCTTTTAGAACCTATGGGATGCTTCACATCGAATGCAAATAAATAACAGGTTGCGTCCGTGAAAAACGATTTGAAATCGATACACAAAGACAGTTTGATACATACAAAATGACGGCACACAAGCTTTAGGCATCCCTTCTATTGTTATGCAGCACTTACAACATCATATCGATAAACAATTGGACCATCTTTTTAGGAACGAATACGCAAAGGTGATTGCGATTCTGACCAAAAGATATGGCGTAAACCATATTGAAGATATTGAAGATGTGGTACAAGAAACCTTTTTAAAGGCAATGAAGCTATGGGGATATAAATCCGTGCCCGATAACCCTACGGCTTGGTTGGTCAGTGTCGCGCGAAATGGCATGATTGATTTGTTGCGTAGGCAAAAGAAGATGAGCCTTGATACCGAGGTGACAGTAAAGGAAAATCAAGAGAAAGAAAAGGAAACGATGTTGAAAAATGAGATTTCTGATAGTCAACTCAAGATGATATTTGCCTGTTGCGACCCCAAACTTTCGCAAGAGTATCAACTTATATTGAGTTTAAAACTGATAGGTGGGTTTAGCAACAAAGAGCTGTCAGAGGCTTTGATGAAAAAGGAAGAGACCATTGCAAAGGCCTTTACAAGAGCCAAAAAACAGTTTCGTGACAAAGTGCAATTTGTAAAAGTACCGGCTGAAATGGGTTTGCAGTCAAGACTGTTTGTGGTGTTGCGGGTCATTTATTTATTGTTTACTGAAGGCTATGCAACAACGAGTGGTTCTCAGATGTTGAAGAGGAATATCTGTTTTGAAGCGCTGCGATTGGCATTGCTTTTACGGGAAAACGAGTATTGCAAACACTCGAATCTCGAGGCTTTGATTGCCTTGATGTGTTTTCACATTTCTAGATTTGACGCACGTATGGATGATAAGGGAGAACTGGTCAGTTTGGATCAACATGACCGTTCGTTGTACGACCAAGATTTGATTCAGTTTGGGTTGCATCATTTACAGTATGCAAGAGGTAGTTCCAACAAACCGAGCAACTATCTTTTTGAAGCAGCTGTTTCCTATGAACACTGTATTGCCCAAACGTTCGCGGAAACCAATTGGAAGGCCATATTAAAACTTTACGATTTGCAAGTGCGTAACCAGCCTTCGCCTATGGGTAAGTTGAACCGTATCGTTGCGGTTCACAAAGTTCATGGTGCTGGTCAGGCCTTGGCAGAGTTGAACGAACTGGCCAAGGGGTATGACTATGAAAAAATAGCGTTGTTTTATGCCATCAAAGCAGAGCTATTGCAAGAATTGGAACATCCAGACTATTCTGATGAACTAAAAAAAGCGATTTCACTAACTGAAAATGATCTGATTCGAAAACATTTGGAGAAGAAAATAGGATAATAAAAACCCTATTCCTTCTCCATGAGGTTATACCGTGCAAGAAGACGTTTCGCTTAAGATACCGTTCGCTTTGCTTTTCTACTCCGAGCCTATAATCAAAGGACCGCTCGCATTACCCTGCATCATGTTTTGAAATGCTCCTATTTCTTCCTTTTTGAACTGGTTCCAATCGTTTTCGACGGTTTTCCACTCTTTATGGAGCTTTTGATAAACTTGCTCGTATTGGTCCGCTGGTTTGAAATCTGCAACAGCTATAGTGCTGGCCAAATAGCCCAGTTTTTCCAATAGCATTCCAGGTAAACGAATAACATCTTGCCCTTTACCCGTATGCTTTAGCTGAATCATCTTATTTTCCATTGCGGTGGCCGTACTATCGAGTTTTTGTATTTGATTGGCCTTTTCACCCGAAAGCAAGGGAAGCATATCTTTTAGTTGGCGACGTATCTTTTCGGCCTCATTTACCGTTTTGGAAATGGCGTGATAATCGGAGTGGATGTTATCCAAAAGCGCTTTTTGCGCCTTAATATCGCTGAGGCTTCCTTCAGAGTTTGGGTCTTTAAGCAAGGCAAAACTTTGACTTTGGGTTTCGTCTCCTCCCTTTAGACTTACGGTGTAGGTTCCTGGGTTGGCCAAAACTGATAATGGCGGTACCAGTGACTTCCGCGTCCTTTTTTCTGATAATTGTACCCAAGGGGCATAAAGCGGTTTGGTGCGCAATACTATTTTTTCACTGGGGTCTTCCTTAAAATCCCACCATACACGATTGATGCCAGGCTTCCCTTTATGTTTGAGGGTGCGTATCGTTTTTCCACTTTCATCGGCTATTACTAAGGAAACACTGTCTTTTACTTCGCCTGATTGCCAATAATGAAGCGAGGTACCAACAGGGGGATCATCGCCAAATGAGGCTTCCTTAAAGAACTGCATGACCATTGAAACGGGGTGTAGTCGATAGGCATCTTTTGGATTGAAGAGGTGCATTGCAGTGTTTTTTACCTCTGGAGTGAATTGTTGAAGCGGAGTCAAATCGTCAAGAATCCATATGCCACGGCCGTAGGTACCAACAACCAAATCATTAAAGTGTTCTGGAATATCCATCCAATACATGGGGCTTGACGGGAGGTTGGTCATCAACGACTGCCAAGTGGTGCCTTTGTTCAAAGAGAAGTAAAGGGCATTTTCCGTACCCAAATACAGTAAATTGGGGTTAATCGGATCTTCTTTTACCATACGGCAATAGCTCAAAGTGCCCGGTTCAATGCCATTGGTTATTTTTGTCCAACTGGCCCCATAATTTGTAGTTTTATAGACATAGGGCGCAAAATTACCCATCTCATGGGCATCTACGGTAAGATATGCCGTGCCTTCCTCATATTGGGAAGCCTCAATATTCCTAACGGCACCGTAGGTTGGCATTCCAGGTATCTTTGCGGTAACGTTTGTCCAGTTGGCACCATTGTCTTGACTGATATGAACCAAACCGTCGTTGGTACCTGCCCATAACAATCCTTTTTTCAAAGGGGATTCTTCCAAAGCATATATGACATTGGCATATTCAACACCGATATTATCGCCTGTCAATCCCCCTGAAAATTGTTGTTTGCTTTGGTCGTTAAGGCTTAAATCAGGACTCACAATTTCCCAGCTTTGACCGCCATTGGTCGTGCGATGCACGTACTGACTGGCCACATAAACGGTATTGTTGTCGTGAGGTGAAATAAGTAAGGGAAACGTCCATTGAAAACGATACTTCACATCGGCTGCTGGGGTACCTGCCGTGGATTCTGGCCATACTTCAACCTGTCTGAACTGCCCCGTTTTTTCATGATATCTTGTAACCACTCCGCCCAAGGCACCAAAACCTGATGCACTCGACCATACGATATTGGGGTCTGTAGGGTCGGCAGTGGCAAAACCACTTTCCCCACCACCGACATCATGCCACAATCCGGTTGGGATAAAACCACCGAAAAAGCTTTGCATGCGACTTCTGCTTGGCCCTTTCATTGAAGGTCCATCTTGGCGGTTGGTGAGCACATTGTAGGGTATCGCCTTATCGGTAGTGACGTGATATAATTGTGCTATGGGCAGCTGAACCCGATGCCACGATTTCCCTCGGTTATGGCTTATGGAAAGTCCACCATCACCTACGACAATTTGTCGATTACCGTTGGTAGGATCGACCCACATATCATGATGGTCCCAATTGGGGGCCGTACCCGGCTTCGCCAAAGTTGCGGTTTTACCCCCGTCAATACTGGTCGCGTAGGCCGCGGAGAAAAAGTATATTTCATTGGCATTGTCTGGAGAAGCGGTGCATCGCGTATAATAGGCCCCACGCCCGGTAAGGTCTCTATCTGAGTTGATGAGTGCAAAGGTGTTTCCGCGGTCTTCCGAACGCCAGAGTTCTCCTGTATTCGTTGGTTTGCCGTCAAGCGGAATACCGTCTCCCGTTTCAATCAAGGCATACAGACGACCTTGTTGGGCAGGGGTCATGGCAAGAGCGATTTTACCAACTTCCCCTTTGGGCAATCCTTTGCTTTTTAACTTTTCCCAGGTTTCACCACCGTCCAGAGAACGGTAAATCCCACCTCCAGGACCTCCGCTTTTACGGGTCCAAGGACGAATTTCAAGTGACCACATTCCGGCAAAAAGAATTCTGGGATTAAAGGGGTCCATTACCAAATCGGAAGCTCCGGTGTTTTTATCCACATGCAAAACCTGCTTCCAAGTTTTACCGCCATCGGTGGTCTTATAGATGCCGCGTTCTTGTTGTGGGGTATATCCATGCCCTAAGGCGGCTACGTAGGCTACTTCGGGATTGGTCGGATGCACCACAATTCTGCTGATCCTTCCCGTTTTTTCGAGCCCGAGATGTGTCCAATTCGCCCCTCCATCGGTGGAGCGCCAAATACCGTTACCAATGGAAACATTTGACCGTATAAACGATTCGCCCGTGCCCGCATAGACCACTTCGGGTTCACTGGGGGCCAGGGCAAGAGCCCCTATGGAATGCACTCTTTGTTTGTCAAAAACAGGTTTCCAGTTGAGACCACCATCAGTCGTTTTCCAAATACCACCTGAAGCAGCACCCACATAATAGGTCATGGGGTCTTCAGCAATTCCAGTAGCGGAGATAATTCGATTTCCGATAGGACCAATATGGCGAAATTTCAATTGGTCCATTTCCTTTTTCGAAAGCTGTTGTGCTTCGACTTGTTGGGGTACAAAAAGAATACTGGCTAGAAAAGCAATTAGAGCGGTTCTCATAGTTGGATGGGTATTAGTTATACGCTCTCTAAGCTAGTGAAATTCAGTAGGAAAAGAAAGTATGGAAATGAAAAAAGAATAGAACTGACGTAAAGGGTTAATTTGGGCTCAGTTCTATGTTGTGCATAGGGTTTAGTTGTTTTTTTGGCATTTCGCCTTCAATTCGCTGTAAACACCGTCGTTGGGAAGATAAAAGAAGTAAAGTCGATTTTTTTTAGTTCCTTCTTCATATTCAATAATCCCAGGAGAAATCCGAGTTATTTTGTTCAGAGGTATCTCTTTATTTCCGTCCGCATATAATTGTGTACCGTCAAATTCCACCTTACTATATCTATTTTTCCTGATGAATAGCCAGAAAATGAAAAGAGCAAGTAGTGAAAACCATATTCCTGCGATGATGAAATTTTGTGAAATCAGGTTATAGATTCCTAATATCCCAATTATAGCGGTAAAAAAATATGAACCAAAAGAGGAGAAATACCCAGTGATACCTCCTAACGTCCTTTTTTCAATTTTTTTCATCTTACGCACAACTTGGGAATGTAGATTATCTGACCCATAAATCTTTTATGTGAGGAGCCGGATTACGTCAACTCCCAGCCCTTTCGGTAGTCTCGGGTCACCCATTCATTGGCCTTGTTATAGTTGGTGATTTTCATGTTTT
>ERZ1740067.275-NODE-275-length-42434-cov-6.402110_pt1 | contig 42434 bp, 43 predicted proteins | sample MGYA00581736_ERZ1740067 | MGnify/ENA primary metagenome ERZ1740067 (study PRJEB43018, sample SAMN04849236) | marine metagenome | isolation source: floating plastic debris | place: Pacific Ocean | collected 2008-08-27 | study: EMG produced TPA metagenomics assembly... | reverse complement strand
CCGTGGACCAGTCAGGAGCCGCGCAATCCGGACTTCCGATCTGAGCGGCGCGGCCACACGCTTCCACCATCAGTTCCGTGATCCGCTGATGGGTTTCCGTCGCCAGAATTTTTACCGTCGACGCCTCATTGCCCGGCGACCCGCCTTCAGCAACCGACGACAGGATGCGCAGCACCGTTGTCTCAAGACCGTCCACCCGGATTTCAGCCTCCGCAACCTTGGTGCGGAACACCTGGTCATCATAGAGCGCCTCATTGCCGCCCATGGGCGCCGCTCTGGCAATGTCCTTGAGGTCGGACAGCATCTTCCGCTTGGCACCGATGCGCGCATAGGACGTACGTTCATTGCCCAATAGATAGGTTGAGTATTCCCAGCCCTTGCCCTCTTCGCCGATCATGTAATCAACCGGCACGCGCACATCTTCAAACACCACCTGATTGAGATAGTGCTTGCCGTCGATGCCGATAATCGGAACGAGCGTGACGCCAGCCCGGTACATCTCGCAGCACACAAAGCTGATCCCCTGCTGCTTGCGCTCCCCCTTCGAGGTCCGCGCCAACAGAAAAATCCAGTCCGCATGTTGTGCCGCCGACGTCCAGATTTTCGTGCCGTTGAGCACGAACTCGTCGCCCTCGCGCACCGCCGAAAACTGCAGGGACGCAAGGTCCGACCCCGAGCCCGGCTCACTGTAACCCTGTGCCCAGCCCATCTCGCCGGAGCGGGTTGGCCCAAGCCACTTTTCTTTCTGGTCGTCGCTGCCGAAATTGAAGATCACCGGCCCCACATAGATGACGCCCATGGGTGTCACCGTCGGTGCGCCGGCGCGCTCCAGTTCCTCGTCAAAAATGTACTGCTCTTCGATGGACCAGCCCGGCCCGCCAAATTCCTTTGGCCACGCCGACGCCAGCCAGCCTTTAGCGCCTAGGGCCATTTCTGCCTTGCGCACTTCCGGCGTGGTCAACGAGTGCCCGGCGCGCACTTTATCCAGTATGTCCTGCGGGTAGTCGGTGGCGAAGAAGCTGCGCACTTCCTGGCGAAATGGCTCAAGGTCCGCGCTAAAGCTCATATCCATGGGGTCGTCTCCCGAAATCTGGGCCCCGCCCCGTACTTGGGCACCGGACGGGTCCTTATGTCTGTTCGGGACCTACTTTACAGCATGCACCTCATAAATCACGCCGCCCATTTTCCACAGCAGCAGCGATGATGATGTCCGATTTCGACCAGCACGCAGGTGTGTTGTGGCGTATTCTCGCAGACACACGTCATCAGCCCAATGAGACCGACGATGCACATTCTCAAACGCGACCTGTTCTACACCTATATCCCCAGCCCGCTCGGTGACCTTCTCGTGGGGGGAGATGGAGACACGCTTCATCTGATCAGCTTTCCAACCGGCGCCAAGACGATGCGCCATGCCGACCACTGGCAGCGCAACGACAAGATGTTCAAAGACGTGGCGACACAGCTCAACGCCTACTTCGCAGGCGAGCTCAAGGAATTTGATCTGCCGCTCACCCTCGATGGCACCGAGTTTCAGAACCAGATTTGGAAAAACCTCGCCACCATCCCCTACGGTGAAACGGCGTCCTATGGCGACATGGCAAAGAAGGCTGGCCGCCCCAAAGCCAGCCGAGCCGTCGGCGCTGCAAACGGCGCGAATCCACTTCCCATTGTCCTTCCCTGCCACCGCGTCATCGGCTCAACCGGTGACCTGACCGGCTTCGGCGGCGGCATGGAAGCAAAGAAATTTCTGCTGGGACTGGAGGGGGCGTTGGAAGTGCAAGGCCAGCTGGTTTAGCCGAACCACTGACGAACCGAACCGGCGTGGACCCTACGCTCCGTATATCGCCGCATTCCAGATGTCGGCTGATGTCTTGCCGATGGCAGCAGGGTCATCCGGCGGCTGGCGGGTCAGATTGTCATTTGCCAGCGCGTTGTTCATCAGGATCAGGCTACGGGCGGTCAGCTCCGGACTTTGCACTTTGGATCGGCCGAGCATCACCTGCTGGCGGATAAACCGGGCAGTGAGGTCAATAAAATAGTCGATGACCCGCGATCGCCACTCGTCATGCACCTGTTCACTGCTGTTGGACGCCCGCGCCAGGGCAAGCATACCGGTGCGATGCGCCTCCATGGCCACAAACATGGTTGTGAGATGGTCATGGGTATCCTGCAGATAATCATCCGTCCCCTGACCATTGAGCCAGTCGTCCACCGTCTGGCGAATGGCATCTTCAAACCGTCCCAGAAAGCCCAGCGCCAGCTCATCCACGCTTTTGAAGTAGTGATAGAACGAGGATCGCGTCATGCCCGTGCGCCGCATAACCGCATCCACGGTCAGCTCGCTGAAATCCATTTCAGCAAGCGCAGCCTCAGTGGCATCAATAATTTCCTCTCGCGCCATTTCTGGCGTTCGGCGGATGCGCTGGGCACTTTTGGACATATTTGGCTCTTTTGCTGCGGATGCGGGCGCGTTTCAGTGCCGGGAGTCTACTAATGATTTTGCCTATTGACAACCCGTCAATAAGGCGTCATTTTAACCTCAAGAAGCCACGAGAGGGCATCCATCGGGAGAAGTGCGCCATGAACATGCATACCAATGAGTTTGCGTCCGGATCAGCCGCGAGCTGGGCAAAAGCAGGCACGCAACCACGCATTGCCATCATCGGCGCGGGCATGTCCGGCATTGCCGCCGTCGTGAAACTACGTCAGGCAGGCTATTCGGACCTCACGGTGTACGAGAAGACCAACAAGGTCGGCGGCACCTGGCGCGAGAACCAGTATCCCGGTCTCTCCTGTGACGTCCCCTCACGCTGGTATTCTTTCTCGTTCAATCTCAACCCGGACTGGTCACACCGCTTCTCATACGGCCCCGAAATTCAGGCCTATATGGAAGCCACGGCTGAAAAATTCGGCGTCAACGAGGTCGTCAAGTTCAACACCCCGGTCACAGACCTCACCTATGAAGGCCCGCACTGGCGGCTGACCGACGGCAATGGCGCGGTTGAACACTATGACGTGGTCATCTCGGCCACCGGCGTGCTGCACAAGCCTGCCTTCCCGAAGATCGAAGGCCTCGACAGCTTCCAAGGCGACATGTTCCACACCGCCCGTTGGGACCACTCGGTCAAGCTTGATGGGCGCAAGGTCGGTATCATCGGCACCGGCTCAACAGCTGCGCAGATTGTGGGCGCCATCACCCACAAGGTGGGCACGATGAATGTATTCCAGCGCACGCCGCAGTGGATGATCCCCCTGCCACAAAAGGAGTATGCCACCGGCTGGAAGTGGCTGATGCGCAAGATCCCCGCACTCCAGAAACTGACCTACAATTTCTACTTCAAATCGATGGCCAAGAACTTTGGCGCGGCCACAACCGGTGATCAGGACAAGCTGGCGGACATCCAGGAAGCCTGCACAAAGCATCTCGAAGAAGGTGTGGCCGACCCGGACCTGCGGGCCAAGCTCACTCCCAGCTACCAGGCCGCCTGCAAACGACTGATCTTCTGCTCGGATTTCTATCCGGCTATCAGCCGTGACAACGCCAATCTTGTCACCGACGGCATCACACGCATCACCCCTACCGGCATTGAAACGCAGGACGGTGCACACCACGACCTGGACGTTCTCATTCTTGCGACTGGGTTTGATGCCGCCGCTTTCATCCTGCCCACCAAAGTCACCGGCGAAAATGGTCAGGACCTAGAAGACGCCTGGGACGGCTCCCCGCGCGCCCACCGTGCCGTAGCCATGCCCGGCTTCCCAAACTTCTGGATGCTGGAAGGCCCCACAGGCCCCGTTGGAAACCTGTCGCTTATCACTATTTCTGAGCATCAGGTCGACTACGTCATCAGTATGCTGAACAAAATGCGGGAAAGCCGCCTGGACGCAGTTGCAGCCAGGCAGGATGCCTACCAGACCTACAACGACGACATGGCGAAACAGATGCCCAGTACCGTTTGGGCATCTGGCGGCTGCACGAGCTGGTACTTTGATAAGTCCGGCAACCCCAATCTCTACCCTTACCCGCCGCATCGCTATCTCGACGACATGCACGACCCGGATTACTCCGAGTTTCATCTCATTGAAGATGCAAAGCAGGGTGAGACACTACAAGGCACAGCCTGAAGAGACAGTCGCGTCTAGATCACCGTATCCAGAAGCGTTTCGACCACCTCATTTTGGGCTTTGAAGGCGGCCGCCGTCGCCTTGTAGGCCACTTCAGCGCGCGTGAGATTGACCGTCGCCGTCACAAGGTCAGGTGCCTGAGCAGTCGTGGAGGGCGCCAGCGGTGCGGTAAACCGCGGTGCTGACGCGGAACTCCCCCGCGTGGCCGATGCCGCTTGTTGATAGGCATTGCTGGCAGACTGGGCCGAGCGCACAACATCGCTGGCCGCCTTGCCGACACCGACACGGGCTGACCGCAGGCCTTCTGCCGCGCTGGTCAAAGATCCAATCATCACGAAGACCCTAGCGGTCATAGAGCCGGCACGCACGCCAAACCGCAAGAGAAACCTAACGGCCCGTTAAGACCGTCTCACTGCGGGACACGTCACGGGTCAGATCTACATGGCCGAGATGCCACCGTCGATTTTGATCTCGGAACCCGTAACAAACCGGCTCTCATCGCTCGCGAGATACACAACCGCATAGGCGACGTCATCAGGCTCCCCGATGCGTCCCAGTGGCACCTGCTTGGCAAGCTTTGTCTCGGCGTCTTCAGCACGGGCAAGGAGACTTTCGAGAATTGGCGTGCGAATGAAAGTGGGGTGGACAGAGTTGGAGCGGATGTCATAGCCGCGTTTGGCACAATGCAATGCCACAGACTTAGAGAACAACCACACGCCGGCCTTGGCCGCATTGTAGGCGCCCATGTTATGGCCGGCGATCAGCCCCGCGATCGAAGAGATGTTGACGATGGAGCCCGGCTGGTGCGCCTTCATATGGCCCAGCGCGTATTTGCAGCCCAGGAACACGCTGTCGAGATCAACGGATTGAATCTTCTTCCAGTTCTCAAAGGTCTCATCTTCAACTGGGGCTGAGCCGCCGATGCCCGCATTGTTCACCAGAATGTTGAGACCACCCATGAAGGCGACAGCCTCATCCAGAGCTGTCTGCCAGGCACTTTCCGATGTCACATCAAGCTCAACAGCCTTGGCACTGCCGGGTGCATCTGCGTTGATGGCCTCCGCAACCTCCTGCGCCCCTTTGAGGTTGATGTCGGCAACAACAACTTTGGCCCCTTCAGCCACCAGGAGCTTGCTGGTCGCAGCGCCCAGCCCGGAGGCCCCGCCCGTCACCATTGCCATTTTGCCCTCAACACGTCCGGCCATGTTCAACTCTCCTGTTTGTTTTGTCTGATTGTCTTGGAACTTGGATGGCCTATCGGCCAGTAAACTTGGGGGCCCGCTTTTCAAGGAATGCCGTGATTGCCTCTCGTTGATCTTCGCCGGTGGAGGCAAGCGCAAACTGGTCGCGGTCCATATAAGTCGCCACCGGGTTCAGCGCCTTCGCCGCCATCTCGATGGACTGCTTGGACATACGCAACGGCACCGGTGGCACTGCCGCAGCCCGGCGCGCCAGATCCATGGCAGTCTCTAGTGCGCTGCCGTCAGCAACGACGTCCTCAACCAACCGCCACGCCAGGGCATCAGGGGCTTTCAGGACCTCGCCGAGAATAACGAAGAGCTTGGCACGAGCTGGACCCATCAGGTTCACCAGGCGCGGATTGGAGTGCCAGCTCATATTCATGCCCAGCGGTATCTCTGGGAGACGGAACCCGGCAGACCGTCCTGCAATGCGAATGTCGCATGCACCAACCAAAGCCACGCCACCACCGATACAATGCCCTTCAACCGCACAGATTGTCAGTTGTTCAAGGTCTTCCCAGGCATCGCACATGTCCGGGCCGACCTTGAGACCATGCCGCCGCGCCAGCAGTCCATCATCACCAGCAGCCATTTCCGGGTCCTTCAGGTCAGCCCCGGCACTAAAGATCTTTGACGTCCCGGTGAGAACGATCACATGGGTCGCGATATCGTCTCGAAAGTCTCGTGCGATCTGGGTCAGCTCGCGCATGGCGGCACGCGAGAGCGCATTGAGACCATCACCGCGGTCGTACCGCACAATGGCAATGGTGCCGTCGCGCTCGATTGTCGCGAATTCACGCGTCTCGATTGGCAATGTTGTTCTCCCCTGCCGCCTCTTAGGTCCAGGCACGCCGACGAGGCGTCCATAGCGTGGCGGATTGGAGACACGCTAGCCGATCAGGCGACCCCGGGAAAGGAGCGCAGAGGAAGAGAAAGAACTAGGCTTTGACGGCGTCCCAAAGGTTTTTCTCAGCCTGACGAATGGCCGCGTCGTCCAGCACCATATTGCCACTGTGGTCCAGCTTCGCCATGCCGACAGCCGTGCCCCAGACCATGGCGGTCACCAGACCGCGCGGCATCGGGCGCATCTCACCTGCGTCAATCGCAGCTTCCACAAGCGCTTCCGCACCGGCGATATAGACGCCGTCATGCTTCTGGCTCTCGTCGTTCAGAAACGGTTTGAGATAATGCTGCTCGAGAAATATGGCCTGCAGCGGGTAGTCGCGCATCCAACCAATCATGCGGCGCCAGATCAGACCGAAAGCCCCCTCCAAAGACAAACCCGCAGGCGCAGAGGCAAGGAGGCTGTCGTTGAAGTGTCCACGCCACCGTTGATAGAGCGTGTTCAGCAAGTCTTCCTTGGTGTCGAAATAGCGATAGATCGTGCCGGTCGCCACACCAGCGGCCTTGGCAATCTCAGGGACTGTGGTCGCCTGGTAGCCACGCATCGCAAATAGCTCAAGCGCCGCGTCCATAATTCTCTGGTGCTTGCTGAGACTTTCCGGCGAGGCATCCACCGCCGCCGACCTGCCCGGCAGATAGGGGCCGACTGCAACATCTGGTTCGCGTTTCGTGTCGTTCATCTTACTAACCTCAATGAACTCGTGTTGGCCATCAAGCTGCAATGGGCCCGCAAGCCATGCCTGCGTTAAAGTGTCGTCGTATCGGTCTCAACCCCGAAGAGCATCCGCCCGGTCAACTCCCAGGTTGCAGGTGCCGTCATCATATGTTGCGTGGCCACATGCACGTCGCGGAAGGCACGCTGAAGGGGACAGGTGCGATGAACCGCGCTTCCGCCACCCAGAAGATACATTCGGTCCACAACACGCGCTGACGCCGTTGTGGCATGCGTTGCCGCCAGGCGAAGGTCGCGGCGCTGATCGATACCGATGACCCCGTCCGCTGTTGCGGCAACCCACGCGTCTCCAACAGCGTCAGTCAAGAATGCCTGTGCGGCTCTCAACTCCGCCTCGCCCATCGCCAGTTCAGATTGGGCTTGCGGTCGGTGTGCAAGGGTCTTGCGGCTGCCCTGAGGCACCTTGCCCCCGCCAATTTCGATAATCTCGTCGATGGCCTGACGCGCAAGACCGGTTGCCACAGAGGCGATGCCGACCGCCAGAAGACCAAATACCGGAAAGGCGTACAGTGGATTGGTGAGCGTCGGCGGTGTGGTGATATCGGCCCCATTTCCCAAAGGCACAACGACATTGTCAGCCTCAAAATCACTGCTCCCGCTGCCGGCGAGACCGGAAGGGTCCCAGTTGTCATGGAGGGTCAGATCATTTGCCGGCATCGCAAACATCTGGGTACGAGGGCGCCCGGTGTCATCGACCACAGGCTCATCGTCTGCAAACAGGCGCGCGCCGCCGAACACCCATTGCGCATTGTGAGAGCCGGACCCCCAGGCCCAGCGACCTTTAACCGTCGCAGTGTCTGCCGAGACGTCGGCCGTCCCCATGGGGGCAAAGACACCTGCCGTAATGGTATTGGCGTCTTCGCCATAAATGCGGCCTGCCGCCGCCGGGTCAAGATAAGCGGCCGTCAGACCGGTTGTTGAGCCGATCATCACGCACCATGCCGCGGACCCGTCCGCTTGCGCCAATGCATCGATGACCCCGGAAATTTGCTGCGGAGTTGCCTCAAGCCCACCCAAGGCCTGCGGCACCGCCATCCGATAGAACCCGGCGGAGGCAAACCTGTCTGCAAGATCCTGGGGGAGCTGACGGGCCTTTTCGATTTCCGCAGCACGTTCTCGCAACTCGCCGGCAAATCCATGTGCCGCAGCCACCAGCCCATCTGCGCTGGTTGGATGAGGCACAATCTGCGCTGAATCACTTGGCATAATGTTTTTCCCTGCAACTTCCGGCCATCGAAACCCGTCCTGTGCGCATCAGGTTCCGCTGAAACTGGGCCGCCGTTTTTCGAGAAAGGCCGATACGGCCTCCCGGTGATCGTCTTTTGTGAATGAGATCATCTCATAGGCCAGCGATGCGTCAAACACCGTGGCCGCGAGACGCTTCAGTTCCATGTTCACAGCAGCTTTGGTGTGCTGAATAGCCTGGGGCGCGCCCGCGGCCAGCTTTGTCGCAAAGGCGCGCGCTTTGTCCTGCAGCGCGTCATCCGGCACCACATGGTTGACGAGCCCGATGCGCTCCGCTTCGGCTGCACGAACCGGGTCGCCCGTCATCAGATACTCCTTGGCACGCGCATAACCGACCAGCTGCGGCCAGATGACAGCACCACCATCGCCAGCCACAAGCCCCACACGGACATGCGGATCAGATAGCTGTGCCGTCTCGCCCATGAAAATGACATCGCTGAACAGGGCGATTGTCGCGCCGAGCCCCACCGCCGGGCCATTGATGGCGGCAACGATTGGCTTTTCCACATCAAGCAGCGTCGTCACGATACGGCGCCCTTCAGAGGCACTGGGGCTGGCAGCCTTGCCTTCAAGCCCGGCCTTCATCCAGGCAATGTCCCCACCGGCACAAAATGCATTCCCGTCCGGGTCGCCGGTCAGAACGACCACCCGTGTTGTTTCGTCTTCCTGCGCATCAACAAAGATGTCGGCGAGTTCGTGGTGCATCTGCTCATCAACCGCATTGCGCAATGCCGGGTTGGAAAGATGCAGTGTCAGAATACCGTCTTGCCGCGATGCCTTGATGCGGGTGTAACGATCGAACCGGTCAGACATGCAAGCCTCGTGGTTGTGTATCCCAAAAAAGTACCGCCGCCCTGTCTGTGCTGCAAACCTCAAATGGGCGCAACGCAGCCGGGACGGCGGCAATGTCGTCAGTGTAGTTTCAGGTGCGCCTAGCTTCCGCTGCGGAACCCTTCCGCCGTGTCAGGATGCTTTACGACACCCGGTTCACCAAAGATGAAAACAGAGCCATCCGGGCCGTCGACAACACTCGAATAACCTTTGCGGTCGGGTCGATCCACAACTTCGAAGGATTGTCCGCCATCGGTGCTGTAGGCAACACCGCCATTGAGGCCTGCCAGGACAATGGAGCCGTCATCAAGCTGGATGCCGCCGCCAAATGACTTTTTCGAACCGGTTTCGACCTGTGTCCATGTCGTACCCTGATCCTCGGAACGCCAGACATTGCCGCGCATGCCGTACAGCAGGATGTTGCCATCGTCGAGTGTCATGCCACCCCAGAATGAGCCGAAGTAAGGCGTCTTGATCGGCTCCCAGTTTGCGCCGCTATCAAGTGAGCGGAACACGAACCCGGTCTCGGCCGCGATGAACATGGTCCCATTGGGACCTTCAAAAAGCGCATTGAGATGGGGCTCGTACTCGAGGCCTTCCAGCGGCGGCGGAGGGTCAGGGATAACCGACTGAAGGTTCCATGTCTCACCGCCGTCACTTGTTGACAGGGCAGTCGAGAAGGCGCCAACGGCGACACCATTGTTGGCATCTGCAAACCGCACGGAGAAGAGCGGCATTTCCGCCTCAGCATCGTCGTACTTCAACTCCCAGGTCTCGCCGCCGTCTTCGGTCTTGATGATCACAGCATCATGACCAACAGCATACCCAACTTGATCGTCGGCAAAATAGACAGCAGTCAGCAGGGCCTGTGTCGGCACTGACTCGGCCTGCCGCCATGTGGCGCCATCGTCGTCGGAAAGGACCACATGTCCAAACTGACCGACTGCAACAATGCGTCCGCCCAGATCAGCGGCAGCCACCAAAAGTGACTTCGGCGCCAGATCAGACGGCGTGGCATACCCCTTCGTCTCAAGCTCTTTGATGACAGCGGCTTCCGCAGGATCAACCTGCGGCACAGCCTGAGCAGGAACTGAAGCGACAGCGGCCAGGGCCAGCGCTGCAATTCCGCCCTTGAATGCGGTGTTTAGTGTGCTCATGGGTCTAACTCAATCCACTCATTCGCCTCTCAACCAAGAGAAGCCTTGGGTACATCCGCGAGATCTATTCGAGTGACCTCGGTGTGCACCATGATTGCGCATTTACTCTGGGCCTATCCTACACCGTCCGGTGCTTTCACATAGCGTGAAAACGCCTGGACCACCTGCCTTTGTTGCTATGCCTAACGCAGAGCGGATTCAGGCGGTATGTCGTCCAGCAGATTCAAGAGTGGATAGACATCAACAAACGGGCCGGTCCCCTCAAGAGAAGACCGGCCCGCTGTTAGGTCGTCGTCAGGCGTTGCGCGACTTAGCGCACACCAAGCTGACGGATAGCCGAAGGCGTATACCGGTCAGGATTGAGCTCATCGGCGAAGTAGTTCACGCCTGGCTCTTCGTTCTGCATGGCAAGTGACAGGTAACGACCGTTACCAGTGTCATACACAACTTCCGTTCCGGAACCGCAAAGCGGCACATTGTAGCGCTGGATTGTGTGCAGCTCCTGCACGCGCCACAGTTCGCCACGACCGTCATACAGCTCAGCCTGAGCCAGCTGCCACGCATCTTCATCAAGATGCTTCACGCGGCGGCTATAGATGTGACGGTTTTCAGCACGCAGATTGGCTTCGATTGTCCACACGCGGTGAAGCTCGTAGCGAATCTTGTCCTGGTTCAGGTGACGCGCCTGAATGTACTCATTGTATGGTGCGGCTTCCGCATCATACGCGTTGTAAGCAATCAGCTTTTCGCTCTTGCCTTTGACGGTCCAGTCGAAACGGTCCGGCGCGCCATTGTAGCCGTCGAACGAATCTGACGTGGACAGACCATCAGAGTTTGTGCCCGGGTTGTCATAAGCAATGTTCGGAGCGCGACGCACACGACGCGTGCCCGGTGAATACTGCCATGCCTTACGCGGATCGAGTGAACGGTTGAGAGTCTCGTGCACCAGGATCACGCTACCAGCAGCACGCGCCGGAGCGGTCGTGTTGGCGATGTAGTAAATCGAGATGTTGTCGAGTTCCTCAGCCGCACCCTTGTTGGGGTCGGACCACTGAAGGATCGCTTCATCCTGCACTGTCTGCAGCGTGTAGTCGCCGGTTGCCGTAACTGGAGCAGCCGTAAACTGACGCGTTACCTTAAACGCACGATAGCGCAGCGTGTGGTTCCAGATCGCTTCCAGACCGGAATTGATGATCGGGAAAGGCGAACCCATGATGCCTTTGCCAACACCGTTACCACCACCAACAAGCTCAGACACAACAGCGTTGCGCTTGTTGGCTTCATAAACGTATTCAGGGAACGCGCACGAACGGCGTGTCTGATAGACGTTCATCTTGTAGGTGTCGTAGGTCGACAGGAGCTTCTTGTAACCCTCAGTCAGCACACCGTCATACTGGCCCATATTGCCAGCATTCACCGTATACTGGACCGCGTCACCCGAGAACGGGTTCTGCAGACGATCGCCGGCGTTGTACGTCACGCCGGGAGGGGGGGTCGGAAGACCACCGGTCCATGCCGGGATTGCCCCGCCATTGCCGGCCTTCTCGCCACCCATCGGGTTGAGATCATTTCCCAGACGGTCCGCCTGGGCCTGCGGAACTGCTGCAAGAGCGGCAGACGCGCCAAGCGCGACCCCACCTGCAATCGTAGCCGCAAGAATGCCACTGGTTTTCATTGAGAATCTTCCTCCACTGAAGAGTTCGTTTGCGGCCATCCGGTTCGCAGCATCACCTGCGCCATAGGACCAATCGTGTTCCCCACGAGTTTTTGGTGTGACGTCCGGGCCGCCTCCCAAAGGAAGCGGCCCGGTGTCAAAGTCGTGTTCAGCCTAACCTTAGAACGAGTAGCTCGCTGTGAGCGACACAAAGTCGTCATCAAGGTCGTTCTGATATTTTTCAGACCCCATGAAGTCCGTGTAGCTCAGACCCACGGACCAGGTGCTCTGCAGATTTGCAGTGAGGCTGAAGCCGAGTGACCGCCGGTCTTCAAGGTAGTTGCCGAGCGGAGCCGGCGTAAGGCCTTCAAGATCGTGACGATACACAAGCTGCGGGGAAAGTGTCCACGCAGAGCCAAAGGCATTGTTGTAGTCCAGGCGGGTCAGAAGAATACCACCATAAGACGTCTCAGTCGGCGCACACCCTGTCGCAAAGTCGAGGGCGAGAATACCACCAAGCGGCAGATCCGTACCGGAGCGGCAAAGCTGGGCAAGACGATTGAACTCAGCCGCGGTTGCGTCTTCGTTCGGCACGTCAGGAATGTGCACCAGGCCGAATTCCGTCACGAGGATACCAATGTCCGCACCGAGGAAGTTAATCAGCGGATTGGAGTTGGTATATGTCGCGGTTGTGCCGATCTGGAAAGTGAACACTTCCTCACGAACAAACGCTGTAGGTGTACGGCCCTGACCAAGAGCTGCAGAGTAGTTCTGCGCCTGGCATGCCGAAGCAGTACCATTTGCAAACTCAGCTGCTGTCGGCTGTGTACCAGGCTCAGTTGACTGCGGAGCCAGTCCGAAGACGTTGGTGTCACCGAATGCCACGGCACCAACACACTGACCACCTGCCGCAGAAATCGTCTGCTGCGTTGTGTCAACCTGCAACGGTTGGTTAGGCCGGTAGGAGAATTCACCCTGCACACCCCAATCACCAATCGTGGTGTTGAAGCTCACGCCCCACAGCTCGATGTCTTCCGGGTAAAGCAGCGTCGTCTCGAGGTTCTGCTGACCAGCCAGGAACTCCGTGCCGTTGGTGCGGATGGGAATAAGCTGGGTAGCAGCATCACCAGTGCTTGCACCGCCAGTTACCGCGGCGGTGAACGCATTAATACCACCAATCTGACCTGTGCCAACCTGAATACCGCAGTTGATAACAGCTGCTGTCCGAAGGTCAACTTGGCCATCAGCGACAGCAAGATTGGGGTTGGCAGCCAAAGCCGCGCCTTGTGCTGTCGCATTGGCGGCTAGGGCATTAATCTGAGCCTGTTGAGCCGCTTGAGTTGGACCAGCAGGGACCGCAGCAGCAGCGAGTGTAAGAGCGTTCGCGTAAGCATTGAAACCGGCGACAGCCGTCGGCCCCAAATTAAAGGCGGTGTTGTTCGGGTCATCATAGATTACACCCGTCGAACCAAAACCGCCGATGCGCAAGGCCGGGTCAGCAAAGTCACCGGATGTCATCAAGCCTACACCCGCCGGGAAAGCACCAACGCCAGTATTGCCACCACCGAAGCAACCGACGGAGGTACCGAACGTTGTAGAAGTGCCCTGAGAGTCAGTCACAGACGTAACAATCTGCGCGACCCCGGTTGAGCGCACCTGCGCAATTGGCAAGCGGGAATGATAGTTCATGTAGTAGAAGCCAAATTCCGTTGAATTCAGCTCTTCAGAATAGTAGCGACGAGCGACACCCCATTGGCCGCTATCGCTTGGGGTCTCATCCGCGCCGCGGGCAGTACCCAGAAGCCTGGCATTGCCAAGGTCATCAATGATACCCTGACCGGTATAGCCCGAGAGCAAAATACCCTGTGCAGAACCATCTGTCGGCAATTCGGTATTAAAGTGCTGTGTCGACGCGACTGAGCAACCAGTACCGACCAGGTTATTGTAGCGTCCCAGAGAGCCAGCACCGCCTGCAGCGGCCAACAGCGCGGTCTGACCAGTGCCGGTACAGTTACGCTGGTTGAAGCCATTGCGGATTGAGCCGGAATAAAAACCGATACCCTGGTTACCACCAAAGCTGGAGTTCGAATTCGCGACATCCGAACCGGCAAAAGGCGTACCGGCGGGATCAAGCTGGAACGGCTCCCAGTCGAGCTGGTAAAATGCTTCCAAAGACAGGTCAAACGGCAGACCAATGGAACCATACAAAGCCCAGACCGGAATCAGGCCTTCCTTAATTTCAACACCAGGACGGCGGAACGCGCTGACATCAACCGGGTTCACCGAGTTGATACCGTTAAAGATGAAGGTCCCTTCACCCCAGGAAATAACCTGCTTACCAGCACGGAAATTGACAGGCAGTGAGCCAACATCAAAGTCCGTGGAAAGATAGAGATCTAGCAGGCGAACATCCCGGCCCACCTCTTCCTTATTGTTGTCATCAATGCCAAAGCGATTGTACGCACTGTCGCTGTTAAGCACTGCGTCATAGAACTCAGTCGCACGGGCAAACAACGTGAAGTTGCGCCATGTCATCTGGAGATCGTGGTTGGCCTTGATGTTGGCGGATGTCAGATCTCCGGAACCAAAGTTCAAAAACCGGTCATCTGTGTTGGACGAGTCATCAAGGTTGTCAGCGACGCCGTCTGTGGCGACGAAACTTACATTCTGCCCAAGTGCGTTTGCACCAGTAACCGTAAGAGCCCCGGCTCCATTCTCACGGGCATCAAAGTTACCACCGTTGAACTCAGCCTTAAAAGCGTCGCGCGCATCCTTGGTCTTCATCTGGACACCAACGGAAACCGTCGTGTCAAAGAAGACTTTCAGTTCGCCGAACTCAGTAGACAGCGCGTGCGCCTGTCCCCCTGAGGCCAGCAGACCCACACCCACGGCACTGCCTAGGAGTGCGGATCGCAAATTGCGAGTAGTCATTTGAGCGATCCTCCTCGATCCTCGCTTATGTAGACGTATTTGACGTGCAAGGAGGATAAGGAGCTCAATTATTCGGAGCATGTTCCCTGTCCCCCCGGCCAGTCAGCATCCCTCGCGCATAGACCACTGGATGCCCGCAGGGGAGTCAACCCGATTGTGACTGAATATGACGGGCGCATAACATCATTGGGTTCGGGTATGGCTTTTTGGTCACGTTTTGAGCAGTCTAATTAACCTTCTGGCAATGTTTGGCGTCTTGTTGCAGTGCAATAATTCTACATATTCAGTCGCTTAGCTCGTCAGCTATCCGGAGACTTTGCCGAATCAAAACTGCCGCTTTTTGCATCATTTACCTATGCAGATCGGCAACATGTTGCCAAAAACACACGCAATGCGTGCGGCTGGTGCGCTCCGCAATGACACCGCGCGGGGCGCTGAATGGTGCCGACATGCGAGACCACCGAAGCGACGGTTTACCTGGTCTTCAGTCTCACCTGTGCACCGTCTAGTGAACGCCCCAGATCCAGCTGATCTGGCTCGTTGCCAAATGATCCGGCGAAGGCTGAGTTTTGTCGAGTTACGGTTTGGATAGACAAGACACCCGGACCTGGCTGCATACGAGGAAACCGAGATGACGAGCGACACAACAACAAAAACACTGTCCCGGCTTGTCTCAGCCAGCATCGCTGTTCTCGCAATCGCGGCACTCCCCGGCATGGCGCATGGCCAGCCAACGGCGCCTGCGCAGGCTGCAGCGCCTGACGCACAAAGCCCCGCACCCGAAATGACCAAGGCTGCCGATGCCTATACGGCTATTCAGCAAGCCCTGATGCTGGCGGAGCCCGGTGCGGTGATCGAGCTCGGCCCCGGCCGCTATGAACTCACCGAAGGCCTGTCCCTCAATGTGGACGATGTCACCATCAAGGGTGCTGGCATGGATGCAACAATCCTCTCGTTCCGCAATCAGGAAAGCGGCGCCGAAGGCTTGCTCGTCCAGGCCTCCGGCGTGACTCTGATGGATTTCGCGGTCGAAGACGCCAAGGGCGATGCCATCAAGGTCATCGGCGCCGATGGCATCTCATTCATCCGTGTCCGTACCGAATGGACCAATGGCCCTGATCCACTAAACGGCGCCTACGGACTTTATCCGGTTGCCTCGAAAAATGTCCTGATTGACGGCGCCATCGCGCGCGGGGCATCCGACGCGGGCATCTATGTCGGGCAGTCAGACAACATTATCGTTCGCAACTCGCTGGCGGAATACAACGTCGCGGGCATCGAGATTGAAAACAGCTATGTCGCGGACGTCCATGACAATATCGCCCGCCACAACACGGGCGGCGTTCTCGTCTTCGACCTTCCCGGCCTTCCCCAGCAGGGCGGACACTCCGTGCGGGTGTTCGACAACACCATCGTCGACAACGACACGCCGAACTTTGCCCCCCCGGGCAACATCGTCGGCGGTGTTCCCATGGGCACCGGCGTCATGGTCATGGCCAACTCAATGGTGGAGGTTTTCGACAACGAGATAGCCAACAATGGAACCGCTGGCGTTCTGATCGTTGCCTACCCAAACGAGTTTGACGATGAGACCTACTATCCGTACCCGGAAGGGATTTCAGTCCACAGCAATAACTTCGCCAACAACGGTTCAGCACCCGACAATGAGATCGGCGACCTCGTCGCCTCCATTTCAGGCACACCGGTGCCCGACATTGTGTGGGATGGAAACATTCCCCTCTGGCACTACTTCACCGGCATCCCGGAAAATCGCGGCATATACATCGGCGACAACACCAACGGCGCGACGGACAATGGCAAGGCGAGCTTCATCGCCCTGGATGTCATCGCCTATTTCACCTGGAGTTGGTTCCACGCGCCCAGCCACGAGTTGCCGCAACATGCAGGCAGCCCACCCAGCCTTTCCGGCGCCAGCCTTCCGGTGACATCCACCGCATCGCGCGAGGCCCGGTAGTCGTGCCCCTGAAGCACCTTTCCGCTGGGCTGTTCGTTGCCAGTCTCGCCTTGGCGAACGCAGCGCATGCAGAAATCAATGCGGACGCCATTACCGGTGGCAAGCCGCCAGCGGTGCTATCAGATTTTGGTTTCTTTGATGACCTGCCAGCGCAGACACCTGCCGAAGGCGTGCTGCCCTATGACCTGATCACACCACTCTTCACGGACTACGCAGAGAAACTCCGCTTCGTGTATGTGCCCGAAGGCGAAGCCGCGCCCTACAACCCGGACGACGTATTCGACCTGCCCGTCGGCGCGGCCCTTATCAAGACGTTCGCCCACCCTGAAGACGCCCGCGCGCCGACCAAAAATCTTCGGCGCATCGAGTCGCGCATCCTGGCGCACTCGCCCAAGGGCTGGCGCACCTACCCCTATGTGTGGAACGCAGACATGACAGATGCGTCTCTATCCCCCCTGGGTGCCAAGATGGATGTGTCCTGGATCACGACAGAGGGCACCAGCCGCACCATTCGATACGCCGTGCCCAACATGAACCAGTGCCGCTCCTGCCACGTCAAAGGCACAGGCCGCGACCGCACAACGACACCCATCGGCCCGGAAGCAAAAAACCTCAACCATGATTATCAGTATACAGATGGACCAGTTAACCAGCTGACCAGATGGTCCCAGGTGGGCATCCTGACCGGTGCACCCGAAAACCCGGACGATGCCCCACGCCTTGCCAGATGGGATGACGAGACCCTGCCTCTTGACGCCCGCGCACGCGGCTACCTCGACATCAACTGCGCCCATTGTCATGCACCTGACGGCCCGGCACACACGTCCGGTCTGTATCTGGATACCCGTGCGGACAGGCCGATCCAATATGGCGTATTCAAGCGCCCGGTTGCAGCCGGCCGCGGGTCCGGCGGCCACGAGTTTTCCATAAATCCGGGCGACCCGGACAGCTCCATTATCGTCTACCGCATGGATTCGACCGACCCCGGCATCATGATGCCGGAACTGGGCCGGTCCACTATCCACCATGAAGGCGTTGCCCTGCTGCGCGAGTGGATTGCCAGCATGGAAGAATAGCGATCCGGCCCGCGGTGACCTATATGTCCTCCTGAACAGTTGATCAGGAGTGACAGACCATGACCGGTGCCAGCTACGACATGCTGCGTGTGGAGCGCGTAACCCTGGGCCGCGACGCTGCGGAAACTGCAGCAGCGGAAATGGACCGGATCGGCGCCAAACGTGCCCTCATCATCTCGTCCGGCACCCTGGCCCGCGAGACAAGTGAGATTGAATCCATTCAGTCCGCGCTGGGTGACAAGGCAGCCGGCCTCTTCACCAGCTGCCGCGCGCACTCTCCGCAGGATGACGCCCTCGCTGTGGCGGAGGCCGCCCGGACCGCAGACGCCGATATCTTCATCACAGTCGGCGGTGGCACTATCATCGACACCACCAAGGTCGCGCAGCTCTGCGTCACGGAAGACATTCATGACCTCGACGCCCTGGGCCAGTACGCCCTGGGCCGCGCCGGGGTGAAAGACCTCAAGACCTGCGGGCCGGTGTACAAGCGCCAGATCGCCATCCCGACAACCCTCTCCGCTGCGGAATTCACAGCGCTTGGTGGTGCCACCAACATCGACACGCGTGTCAAGGAAGCCTTCACGGCACCGGATTTTGTCGCCCGAAGCATCATCTATGACCCGCGCCTGTGCACCAACACGCCGATGGATCTATGGCTTTCCACCGGAATCAGGTCCGTTGACCACGCGGTTGAGGGCTACTGCGCAAAAGCTGCAAGCCCTGCCATCAAGGGCAGTTTCGTGCAAAGCCTGAAAATGCTCGCCCGCTCCCTTCGCACGACGGCCATTGACCCAAATGACCTGACGGCGCGTCTCAACAGCCAGGAGGCACTGTGGCTGGGATCAATGGGGCGATCCTATGTCACCATGGGGGCAAGCCATGGACTGGGATACATTCTCGGCGGCGCGTTCGGCGTGCCCCATGGGGTTACGTCCTGCGTGATGCTGCCTGCGGTCGTCGAGTGGAACGCCGACACCATCGGCAGGGAAGGCCGGACCGAGCTGGCGCAAGCCCTGAGCGGGAAAGCTTCCGACGACCCCGCCGATCTGCTGCGCACCCTGATGGAAGATCTGGGCCAGCCACATACACTCGCTGCCGTCGGCATCAAGGAGAGCGACTGGCAAAAGATTGCCGACATGGCCATGCAGAACTTCGTCGTGCTCTCCAACCCACGCACCATATCGGGTCCAGATGATGTGTTTGAAATCCTGAAGATCGCTGCTTGAACCGCCGGCGATTTTGCGCACCCCTTCCCCCGCGCTAGACTGGCGGCGGAGGGAAGTCCATGGCTGCACGCCTCATACGCAGAACCAAGGCACGTCGCCCTAAAAGATCACTGCTCGCCGCAGAACGCGCGAAACGCGATCTTGCCGCCCGCGAGTCCGGTCTCGTTGTCCCGATCAGCAAGTGGCTCGGCCATAACAATGGCCCTGAACTGCTGTCTCCCACCGCCTATCTCAAATATGTCTGGCGCAAAGCCTATGATGCGGCATGGGATGAACCCAATGCGGACATCGTGCATCTGCGCCTGAAACGCGCAGCCGCTTTGGGTCTCTCATACAATGACTACACGCTCGAGCTGCTCGAACGCGGCTACTTCGCTTAACGCGCAGCAAAGCATCCCCGGAAGACAGCACCGGACCACCAGCCTGTGCTACAGATGTCCCTGACAGAAAAAAGGCCGAGAGCAAACCGGCCGGAGCCAACAAAAACACGACAGGGGAACGAAGATGACCAATACAGCAACCGGCGGCTGCCTTTGCGGCGATATAACCTACTCATTTGATCGCGATCAGGTGGTCTCAAGCCATCACTGCCATTGCAAGGACTGCCAGAAGTCCACCGGCAGCGGCAAGGCGACAATCGTGTTTGTGCCATCTGCGGCAGTCGACATGAAGGGTGACCTCAAAACCTACACGGTGCAGGGAACAGCCGGCAGCCACGTCAAGCGCGGCTTCTGCGGCAAGTGTGGCTCACCCCTTGTGAGCTTCATCGAGGAAAATCCCGGCCTCACCATCGTCAAGGCCGGGTCCCTGTCCGACAGCAGCTGGGTGTCTGTCGCCTCCAGCTTCTGGTCTGACTCCGCCCAGCCCTGGTCACCGGTTGACCCCACCTGTGACTCCGTTCCCCAGAACCCCGCCATGGGTTAGCGAACCGCACATAAGGCAGGCAGAGACGGCAAGGACAATACCCATGACTCACGACCTCATCATCCGCGGCGGCACCATCGCTGACGGTACCGGCGACGCCACATTTACTGGCGACATCGCCATCAAGGACGACGTGATCGCCGAAGTCGGCAATGTCATCGGAACAGCTGCGCGCGAAATTGATGCCAGTGGTGCATTGGTGACACCGGGCTGGGTCGATATCCACACCCACTATGATGCCCAGGCCACATGGGACACAGCTCTTGCGCCTTCTTCCTGGCATGGCGTCACAACGGCCGTCATGGGCAATTGCGGTGTCGGCTTTGCCCCCGCAGCGCCGGACAAGCACGACTGGCTCATCGGTCTGATGGAAGGCGTGGAAGACATTCCCGGCGCCGCCATGACCGAGGGCCTCACATGGGGCTGGGAAAGTTTCCCCGGTTATCTTGATGCTCTGGACCGCCATAATTACGCGATCGACATCGCCGCCCAGGTGCCTCATGGCGCCGTGCGCGGCTATGTCATGGGCGAACGCGGCGCCAGGAACGAAGAAGCCAGCGACGAAGACATCGCGCACATGGCGCAGATCGTTGAAGACGGCGTGCGCGCGGGGGCCGTCGGCTTTTCCACCTCCCGCACCTTCCTGCACAAGGCCACCGACGGCGAGTACGTGCCCGGTACCTTCGCCAAGGAAGACGAACTCTTCGGCATCGGCCATGCGCTCAAGCGCGCGGGCCACGGCGTTTTCCAGATGACCTCCAACCACAAGGACATGGACAAGGAGTTTGACTGGATGGAGCGCATGGCGCGTGACCTGGGCGTCACCGTCACCTTCAACCTGGTGCAGACCGATGAAGCACCCGAACTCTGGAAAAAGATGCTCGGCCTCCTCGACAAGGTGGAGACGGACGACCTGCCGCTCTACGCACAGGTCGCCGGACGTCCGGCGGGCATTCTCATGGGCTGGGAATGTACCGTGCATCCCTTCATCGCTTTCCCAAGCTGGACGGAACTCGCCGCCCTGTCACCGGAAGACCGCCGCATGCGCGTCGCCGACCCGGAATTCCGCACACGGATGATCAGCGAAACACCAGCCGACATGCAGGGGTTCGGCCTTTTTGTAACCCGCAGCTTTGAAAAGATGTTCGTGCTGGATTCAGGCGATGGGTCTGCGCCTGACTACGAACCCGCGCCTGAGCAAAGCGTCGCCGCAATCGCCAACGCACAGGGCATCAAGCCGGAACAGGTGATCTATGACGCCATGTGCGCCAATGGCGGAGAAGGTCTGCTCTACTTCCCGCTGTTCAACTACACGTCCAGCGCCATGGACCCGATCCACACCATGCTGCAGCACCCGCGCACAAACATTGGCCTGGGCGACGGCGGCGCGCATTGTGGCGCCATATGCGATGCCTCCATCCCCACCTTCATGCTGACCCACTGGGTGAAAGGCCGCACACGCGGTGACAAGCTGCCGCTGGAGTTCATCGTCAAACGTCAGACCCGCGACACGGCCCTGCTATATGGCTTCGCAGACCGCGGCCTCCTCAAGCCGGGCATGAAGGCCGACATCAACATCATCGACCTCGACAAGTTGGCAATCCCCGCTCCCCACATGGCGCATGATTTGCCGGCAAACGGCAGGCGTCTGGTGCAGGAAGCGACGGGCTACATAGCCACGCTCAAGTCAGGTGCCGTGACATTTGAGAATGGTGTGGATACAGGCGCACGACCGGGCGGGCTCCTGCGTGGTCCACAGACAATCCGAACATTTTAAGGGGATGAACATGCCTAAAGGAACGGTATGCGTCATCGGAAGTAGCGGTTTCGTCGGGTCACATGTTACCGCTGCCTTCCTGCAAAAAGGCTATGACGTCCGCGGCACGGTTCGTGAGAGCGGACGGCACCCATGGCTGGAGTCAGCCCTCATCGCCGGAGCGGCCGAAGGCGCCACCCTGACACTTGTCCAAGCTAACCCCCAGGACCAAGCAAGTCTGGTTGGCGCATTGGACGGCTGCTCTGGTCTGGTCAACTGCGTCGGCTTGACAAAGCAGGAGATGGCCACGGTTGATTTCATGCAGGCGATCGCAGGCACGATCTGTGATGCTGCGCTTGAGGCCGGCGTTCGTCACGCGGTCTTCACCTCCTCCACAGGATCCACAAACCCGCCCGGCGGCGACCCGGTCGAAAAACGTGAGATGGACCACTGGTCAGACGACACAGAGCAACTGGCGGTCAACAAGTTCGCGGCGGCGGCAAAGACGCGGTACGACCGAACCATTCTGGCCAGGTCAGAGGCATCAAACGGGCGCCTGCGGTGCGCCACCATCAACCCTTCCATGATCACCGGCCCCACGCTGGGTCCCAAGCCCAACTCGGGTCATCGTGCCTTTGCCACGATCCTCAAGGGCGAGCGCATGGGTGAGAGCATTCCCAATGGATCCATGTCGATGATCGATGTCCGCGACCTTGCAGCACTCCACGTGGCTGCGCTGGAAAAAGAAGACGCTGAGGGCCGGTACTTCGGCGTCAAGCGCAGCTGGCACTGGCGCGACATCCTCGCCGCCCTTGCCGATGTGGTCTCTGGCTACACACCACCCCCTTGGGACCCCGACGTGGCGCCCGCCACGCCGACAGCATTCGACACCTCTCGCCGCGACAGCCTTGGCGTGGAATTACGCGATCTGCACCACATGCTGGAGGACATGGTCGCCGACGTAAAACGGCATGGGTTGATCTAGCAACCTCGACCAGCCGTTGGATGTCCACACCATCTTACGCTCGCCACAATCGACTATTTTCCCATCAGGGCAAACAGCTTGGACCGCACTTCGTCGCGATAATAGTCCGGCACCCGCAACAGATTTGACGCGCGGTTCATGAGGTTTTCCTCAAACACATCCACCTTGCCGTCAGCGGCCACAATCTCGAACATCATTTCAAGCACACTGATGCGCCCGTCCCTGTCCATCTGCTCGGTCACAACATTGGTGAACTTGAAGAGGTCCGTCGCGTCCCGCTCCGCCACCTTGGCTTCGTTGAACAGATCTTCCGCTTCCCGGTTCGACAGATCGAATTTGCCCTTGAGAAGATCGACGAGCTTCATCGCTTCCTCAATGGTTTCTTCCCCATCGATGACAAGAGACCGGACCAGCAATGTGGCAATCGCCTTTTGCAGCTGCTGGTCTTCAGCCGCGCCATCCTCCTCATCACCCACCAGGGATTTGAAGCGGGCGGTAATGTCATCGAGAAAACCCATGGGACGCACTTCCTTCTGCCGTGAGGCATGAGTGATTGGATCGCGCCACATATAGGAGGATTCTTGACGGCGGTCAGGTGCAAAGTAGCAAATCGCCCCGTCCGGACCGGCGTCACACAAACACTTCTGGTTGAAGGAGGCCGGTGGTGCCGCTTGGGTGACTTGAACACCCGACCCCGTCATTACGAATGACGTGCTCTACCAGCTGAGCTAAAGCGGCTTACCGTTTGGGGCCTTGGCAGACAAGGCCTCACCAGCGGGCGCGGAAGATAGGGGGAATAGAGCCGGATCGCAAGCCATCCGGGCCGACCTTTTTCCCTGCTTCCACACTGATATCTACCCCATCGGAATTAACACATCGTTGGGCGGTTCGAGCGGGCCGGTGCGGCTTTTACTCGGCAGCCGCAGCAGGCGCCTCAGTTTCTTCAGCATCGGCCTCAGGCGTCATCTCAACGGTCAAAGACCCGTCATCTTCGACTGTGACGGTTGCTTCCAGAGCCGGCATGACGGGGGCCTCCTCCGCAGCGCCAGCATTGCCTGACATAAAGGCCCGCACATCGCCGGCGCTTACCTCAGCCACTTCTTCCATCGGGATGTGGCCCACATTCTCGTAGATCACCAGGGTGGAATTGGGCAGCAGCTCATCAAACCGCTGGCCAACGGACACCGGAATGAGCGGGTCCTTGTCGCCCCACATGACGAGCGTCGGCACATCGAGGGCTTGAACGACCTCATCCGGCACCGGATCACGGGGCGTGCCAAAGCGCTTGAACGTCGCCAGGCGCGTTCCCTCCATCACGTTGAGCTCGTAATACAGTGTGATCATGTCTTCGGTGACGATCGACTTGTCGACAAAGACGCTGTTGAGCGAATTGGCAAACAGCGAGCGCGGCGTGATGATCTCCAGCAGATCACCGATGATCGGCATGCGGACCAGAGAAAACGCCCAGGACGCACTGCCGCTGGAGGTTTCCGATGCGTCTCTCTTGATTCCTGCGGCACAGACAAGAATGAGACCCTCAAGGTCTTCGGGATACTCAACCGCGTAGTTAAGGGCCACGGCCCCGCCCATGGAGTTGCCGCCCAGCGTGAATGTCTCGATGCCCAGCTTGCGCACCGTCTCCCGCGTGAAGGCCGCCATGCCCTTGACCGAATAGTCTTCGTCCGGCGTCGCCCCGGTGAGGCCGTGCGCCGGCATGTCCAAGGTGATGATGCGATAGGTATCGCCCAGAGCAGCCACCCAGGGTTCCCACGTCTGGAGCGCAGCGTTGGAGCCGTGCACCAGCACCAGGACGTCACCGTCCGGGTTGCCCTGATCGCGCACATGGGCGACAGCACCTGACCTTAGTTCAATGAACTGCGACGCCTCGTTGGCGTATTTCGCCTGAAGCTCATCCCGCGGGATGTCGAACTGAACCCAGGCAGCGGCAATGACCGCCACCGCAATAAAAATCAACGCCACAACGCCGAGCAAAATTCGTTTCAGCATGGTTTCCCCCTCACGCCGGTTGCATCTCTGGCAATAGAATTCCCTACCAGGAGACGCGCCGGTCTTCGTCTTCTTCATCAAAGGCGGCCGGGCCTGGATCATCCGGACGCGGCGGCATGAAATCAATCTCTTCATGGATATCGATCAGCTCAGGTGCGGGCATCGGCGCCGGGCGCGGTGCCGGCGCTTCCACAACAACGGCCGGCTGATCCACCGGCTTCGCTGCCTCCGCAGGTGCCGCGACGTCCTCTGGTTTCGCCGGGCCGGGCTCCTGGACATTTGACGTGGCAGGAGGGGCCGGCGTCTCGACGGGGACAGGAAGAACAACCGACTGAGCCGCTTGCGCCATCGCTTCCTCCGTAGACGAACTGTCTACCGGCACGACGGCATCGGTCGGCGCCCGCCATTCAAAGGCATCAAATGCGCCAGTGGTTGGGACAACCGGCGCCCATGTGGAGGTGCGGAACCCGTCTGCCATCCACTGGGCGTCAACCGGTGCCTTGACCGAGCGCGACAGCCACTCGCGCGTGGCCCCCATGTCGCCCATGCCCTCATGTACTTCCGCCATCAACAGGCAGATGCGGCGGCTGGGAAAGGGCTCTGCATAGGACACAAGCTGCTCACGCGCTTCGTCGAACAGGCGCGCACCAATCGCCGCGCGCGCCACAAGGATGTGGCTTTCCACATGATCCGGATTGCGGCCAGCCAGCACGCGCGCCCGCTTGAGACGCTGATCGGCGGCTTCCACAGGAAACAGGTCAAGAAACACATTTGCCAGATCAGGGTGCGGCGACCGCGCCCATGCATCTTCGATGATCTTTTGTGCCCGGCGGGCCCGCCCGTCTTCAAAGACAAGCCGCGAGGCAAGCGCTGCCGCCGGCACAAGATCAGGTGCCAGGTCACGTGCCTCGATCGCATGCCGCAGCGCTCCGGCCCGGATGGTCTGAATGGACATGCCGCCAGCGTCATCAATGTCTTCTTCGTCCCGCGGACCGTCCGGCAGGTCAATACGGGCAGCTTCCGACTGCGCCAGGGCAGTCAGCACCACGGCCCGCCGGCGGCGCGCATCCGTGCGTTCCAGGAGCCCCTGCCCCAGTGCCTTATCGAGTGTTTCCAATGCTGCGTCATACGCACCCTGCCGGGCTTCAATGGCGAACTTGCCTTCAAACGCCCATGGCGTGGCAGGCGCGGAATCGAGTGCCCGCGCCGCATGCACCCGAGCCTGATCCAGATCACCGGACGTCATGGCGTGCTCAAAAAGACCTTTGAGCGCCAGCCCATGGGTTTCCGGCGCCGCCAGCATGGCCTTGAACGCCTTGCCACTGGCAACTTCATCGCCGTTCAGCTTGGCGGCCTGGGCTGACAGCAGCAGTGTCATTGCTGGCTGGTCGAGCAGCTTGTCCGCCTTGTCCGCATAGCGGCGGGCCGACTGTCCATCGCCGGACGCCACCGCCAGCAACCCCCGCGACAGCGCCTCATAGCCGCGCACCTCGCGGCGCGACTGCCAGAAGTTCACAGCATTTCCCGGCCCGTGCAGGACAAAGCTGACAATCCGCTCGGCAAATATCGCAAGCCCCACAAGCAGCGCCACGAGACCCAGCGCCGTGGCGACGCTCATGGATATCTGGCGGTCGCCGACGGTAGCGACAATGTCCCCGGGCAAACCCGCAATGGCTGCCGTCAGGGCAGCCAGAAGCGCAACAACAAAAAAGTACCAAAGCGTGCGGATCATTGAGCAGCGCTCCCGGCTTCGTCAGACGGGGCAACGGACTCGTCTGCCGCATCAGGCTGATGCGCGGTCGCAAGGTCACTGAGCAGCGACGTCCGCAGGTCAGCAACAAGGCTGTTTACGTCCGCCCGCGCTCTGGCATCCGCCAGCCACGGTCCAATGGCTTCCGCCGCCGGGCCTTCAATGGCGCCTGCTTCTGCAACCGCCGCTGCAACATCACCATCACCCAACGCCACTTCCATGCGTGCCAGTTGAGCCTCAAGGCCATCTCCTTCAACAGCGCCCGTCTGGCGCACGGTGATCAGCGAGAGCGCATTGCCGGTAAACCGCTGCCACACGCTATCTGCATTGCCAGCAGCGTCTGCCCGCAAGGCATCCCGAGCCACAGGCTGAAAACGCCGAAGGAGAGTTGGCGCATTGGCAACACCGGTCGCGGACGCGGCCTCAAGGGCCGTCACTTGCTCCGCATCCGGAGCAAGCTGGCCGACTGCGGCCAGTTCGCTCTGAAAGGGCTTTCCCTCATTCGCCACGCCGGCCAGGCTCGCCAGCGCAATACCGAGCGCGGCGCGACGAGCAGCTTCCGGCCGGTCAACCCGTGACTCGACCGCGGTAAGGCGTCCTTGCAGGCTCTCATCCTCAGCCGCGAGAGAAGAAAGGCGCTCGCCTTGAGCGGCCAGCGTCTCCTGTGCGGCATCCGCACGCGCACTCAATGCACCAATCTCAGTCCGGACCGTTCCAAGCTCGGTTGCCTGTGTTGTCTGCTGTGAGCCAATGGCCGCAACGCCCGCTTCCATCGCCGCAACGCGCCGCTCCGCGGCGGCGGCTCCCTGTGTCGCTGACTGAACAGCCGTCACACGTTCCTCGAGCCCGTCAATAACAGCCTGCAGGGCTGCGATCTGATCTGGCTGGACGGCGGTTGCCGCAACACCGACACCGGTTTCTGCATCTGCAAGACGGCCGTCAATTTCGGTAATCAGGCGCAGGGCTGCATTCAGGTCATCGGCGCGCGCCAACTCTTCCACCGCTGTGCCGGTGGCAACGGCCAGCTCCGCTTCCATTTCGGTGAGCTTTGATTCGAGAGCCCCGCGCGCCTCCTGGGCGTCCTGCAGTTCGCCACCAAGACGTTCTACATCCCGCAGCAGTGCGGAAATGCGCGTATCAGCCGACTCAAGCTGTGCGCTGACATCAGATGGCACACTGCCACCCCCCAATACAGCCTGACCGGTTTCTTGATTGAGAAGACCTGCCTGCCAGAGCACAGCAGCCAGAATGGCAGCCCCGCCGAAGAAGGCGGCAACAGGCGCAGCAATCGTCAGGGCAGCCCGTTGGCCTGTGGCAGATACCGCCGGACCATCCGTCACATCTTCTGCCGTGCCGTCAATCACCCGCGCCTTCCGCTTTACATCGCCTTCGGCAGGCGCATCAGAGGTCGTGTCGTTGGATGTATCGCTGTTGGTCATGGGGGTCGAAACGCACTTTTGCTGGATTGGCCATGCCGGACTGGCTGGGGCCGGGTCTCCCAATAAAGGGAGTCGAGAGAGTAGTGGTCAGTTAAGGAGACAACAAGGCAAGGAGATGCGGAGTTTCAGGGGCACTTGCAACCTTGAACTTTGCAGAAAAGGGTTCCGGAAACCGTGCGCCCAGGGCGTCCGCCACCGCCTGAGAGAGGCAATAGGCTGTAAGCCCGGCAGCCTCGTCCCCAAGACCTGCCTTTTCGGCCAGATCCGCGAAAAGGAGAGCGCTGCGCGGGGAAAACAGAAGCACACCATCAAGCACCCCCCGATCCAACGCCGCCACAACCGTTTCAGGCAGCGAGACAGGCGCCGTCGCGTCATAGGCCACAACCCGGGACACCGTAAAACCGAGCTGCTCAAGTGACCCTGTGAGGTCACCTGCTGCCGCCTTACCTGAGAGATGAACAAGCGGCCCGTTTCCCGGTTTCAGGCGTCGGGCGACCAACTTTGCCAGATCGCTCACTTCACCCCCGGCACTCTCCACGCTGGTCCAGCCGGCATCCCGCGCCACCTGCGCACTCGCGGGGCCGACAGCAAAGGCCCTGAGCCCCGACGGCGGCGCTCCGAGTCTATCTGCGAAGGCGCGCACGCCATTGGCGCTGGTGAACAGCACGCCCTGCACACCATCGAGGTCCAGCGAGAAGTCGCGGGTCGCAATATCCATGAGCGGTGAGACGAGAACCTCATGTCCCAATTCTCGCAGCGCCCTTGCCAGTGAAGACGCATCAGGCTCCGGGCGCGTGACAAGAAGATGCATGAGGTCAGCCCATATTGGCGACGAAGTCCGCGCCCGCATCCTGTTTAAGCGTGCGGCCAGCACGGGTGCCGAGCTCAAGCGCACCAGCAACCGGTGCCTCATCCTCAAACCGGTAAGCCTGCGACCCGTCTTCCGCCAGCAGCACCGCGGTGAGCCTGATCCTGCCACCTTCGACCAGAACCGCATGACCGCCGATGGGGGTGCGGCACGTCCCGTCAAGCTCCGCCAGCATGGCCCGCTCGCAGCCCACGCATACACTCGTCTCTGCATCATCCAATGCAGCAACCACTTCGCGCACCTCGTCCGCATCCTTACGGATTTCAATCCCGATGGCGCCTTGCCCAACAGCAGCAATCATCTCCGGTGCATCCAGAAGGCAGGTCGCCGTGTCTTCAAGGCCGAGCCGCTTGAGCCCGGCCAGCGCAAGCAGCGTGCCCTGCACATCACCGCGCGTCAGCTTGTCGATGCGCGACTGCACATTGCCGCGAAAATTGACGATCTCAACGTCCGGGCGCATGGCACGCACCTGTGCGCCCCGGCGAAGAGATGCCGTCCCAACAACAGCGCCTTGTGGAAGGTCGCGTGGATGGTTCGCGACAGGGCTCAGCCACGCATCGCGCGTATCCTCGCGCGGCAGCATGGCGGCAATCTCGAACGCCTCATGCAGAACCGTCTCAACGTCCTTCATGGAATGGACAGCCAGGTGGATGTCACCCTCGTGCAGCGCTGTTTCGAGCTCGACCGCAAACAGCCCCTTGCCGCCGATCTCGGCCAGTGGCCGCGACTGTTCCTTGTCGCCGCTCGTGGTGATGGGCACGATCTCAACAGCCGCATCCTCCAACCCATGGGCAGTGCGTAACCGGCGCGCAACTTCATTCGCCTGCACAAGAGCAAGCGGGCTGCCCCGTGTGCCAATGCGAAGGGGAGTGGCGGGCGTATACGAAGCGGGCATGAAACCTCGACGAAACAAGAACTTATGTGCTTTATGCGCTCATTCTCAGGCGCATATCACATGAAACAGGTGCGCGATGGATAGCATATCCACCGCTGCCTCAAAGCAGATGACCAGACAGATGGCCACGTCCCGCCAGTTTACCGTTCTTGGCATTGAAACAAGCTGCGACGAAACCGCCGCTGCCATTGTATCCGGCGCGCCCGGCAAGCCCGGAACGATCAGGTCCAATCTGGTGCTCTCGCAGTTTGACGAACATGCGCCTTATGGGGGCGTGGTGCCGGAAATTGCCGCCCGCGCGCATATTGATCACCTCGATTCGCTGGTCGCTTCCGCCTTGCGTGAAGCCGACCTGACCCTTGGCGGCGTAGACGCAGTGGCGGCTACCTCCGGTCCCGGCCTCGTCGGTGGGCTGATGGTGGGCCTCGTCACCGGCAAGTCCCTGGCCTTTGCCGCCAACAAGCCTTTTGTGGCGGTGAACCATCTTGAGGCCCATGCGCTGACAGCACGTTTGGTGGACGCCACACCCTTTCCCTATCTGGTGCTGCTGGTGTCCGGCGGCCACAGCCAGTTGCTCGAAGCACGCGGCGTTGGCGATTACTCTTTGCTGGGCACAACACTCGACGATGCGGTAGGCGAGGCCTTTGACAAGACAGCCAAGCTGATGGGCCTTGGCTATCCCGGCGGACCGCATGTGGAAAAATGGGCCCTCAAAGGCGACCCCAAACGCTTTGATCTGCCCCGCCCCATGAAAGGCCGTCCGGGTTCGGACTTTTCCTTTGCCGGCCTCAAGACCGCCCTGCGCCAGACTGTGACCAAGCTCGTGCCATTGACGGAAACAGATCTTGCAGATGCCGCTGCGTCGTTTCAGGCGGCTGTGGCAGACGCTATCGAGGACCGCAGCCGCAACGCCATGCGGACCATGCGTGCAGCATCGGACGCAGACGGCCCCATCCCCTTTGTCGTGGCCGGAGGGGTGGCCTCCAACAAGACCTTGAGGGCGCGGCTCGAAGAGCTGGCAACGGCAGAAGGGTTCAGTCTCACGGCACCACCGCTACCCCTTTGCACCGACAACGCAGCCATGATTGCCTGGGCAGGCATCGAACGCATGGCCATCAGCTCCACGGACGGTCTGGACACCGGCCCAAAGCCACGTTGGCCCCTGGCTGATCTTAGCGCCTGACGTGATCGCTAAAGCCGATCCAAAAAAATGGGGCCGCACCAAAAGTGCGGCCCCAGTTGGAAACCCTTCGCCAATACCAAAATGGTGCGCCCGGGGATGTGGGCTGTCGGCCAAGGGAGGAAGAAGCTGCGGATCAAGGCCGGAGAAACTGTTCGGGAGGAGGTGCGAACGAGCCTCCCGGCCTTGAGCCGAATTCTGCTTAGAGAATATTTGCCGCTTCTGCGACAAGCGCCACCACATAGGCGGCCATCACAACCGCACCGACGGCAACAGCAATCTTGGTGCCAAGCGGCGTCGGAAGAAGTTCAGGAAGCTGGGTATCTTGCTTGAAAGTTGTGCTCATTGGTCGTCTCCATCACACAGGTTTCAGCGGGGAATGTGGGTCTTGCACACAGATAGTTGGCTGACGGGAGGCGTCAGACAATTATCCCGCGGGTCATCACTTCAGCGAGAAATGCCACCGCATAAACAACCACTGCCACGATCGGCAGATGACGGCTGATTGGACTTGCAAGTCTGAGTGATGCGTACCGCATGACCGGCCCTCTTTCCCTAGCTGGTGCCCCCCTTTAGCCCCTATGGCTGTGGACGCGGACACCACCGAAAATCCTTCGGCACAGGGGATATAGGGTCAGGGCAGACGGAAAACAATGAACGTTTTGCAAATTGTTCATTGTTTAGAGGCCGTCGAGACTCAGCTGCAACCCATTGGAACATATAGATTTTTGGCGTTTTCCGCTGTTTTCAGGAATGGACCACCACGGACCATGCATGGCTGTGATGCGCCAAATGCCGGTTTTCGAGCCATTTTCTGGATCGATGAAACTTCAGGCAATTGCGGATCGTTAGGCGGATTTCTGTTCAGCATCTTCAGTCGGAGGCCGTTCACCACCGACAAACAGCGTCCGGTCCGGGCACAGGCCGCCGAGCACAAGATCAAACACGCCGGATAGTTCCCGCTCCAGGTTCTCCAGCGTCAAACGAGACCACAGCTGTGGGTAGCTGAACTTCATGGTGGCGGACTGGATCATCTCCGCGGTGAAGTTCACATCATTGGTGGCAAACTCGCCCAGCTCACGGCCATTGGCGATGATTTCCATCATGATCGCCCGCTCACGCTCCAGCATGTCGGTGGAGAATGCCGGACGTTCGGCAGAAACCGTCTGCGCAAGCTCGATGATCTTGGGATCTTTTTCAAGATTCGTGAACGTCATGCGCAGCTTGCCGAACAGATAGTCCCGCATGGCCTGCGTCGCGTTCTTGCCTGGCGCACGAATGGCCTTGGCCAGTTCTTCCATGGTCTCGACCGTCGCCCGTTTTGCAATTTCTTCGGCGAGATCGAGCTTGCCCTGAAAAAAGCGATAGAGATTGCCCGGAGACATGTCACAGTCCCGCGCAATCTCGGCCATGGTGGTTTTGCCATAGCCGTAATGGAGGAAACGCTCCCGCGCAGCCTCTAGTATCCGTTCCCTGATGTCGTCTTTTTCAGTCATATGAGGCCAGTGTAAGGTCCGAGAATGAATAATCAACGAACCATTCAATCAAAACGAATATGGCCGACCCAATGAGTGGCTCAACACCCACAATCAACCGCATTGGCATCGTCGGCGCTGGTGCTTGGGGCACCGCACTGGCCTCAATCGCCGCACGCGCCGGGCGAGACGTAACGCTGTGGGCCTATGAGCCGGAAGTTGCAGACACCATCAACTCAGCGCACGAAAATCGTCTCTATCTACCCGGTATCAATCTTGACCCGGGCATCCGCGCGACGACGGATCACACCGTCGTCGCCAAGTGCGAGGCGATCCTGCTTGTCTGCCCGGCGCAGACGATGCGATCGGTTACATCGACATTGGCCCAGGACGTCCCTGCCGGAACACCTCTCGCGATTTGCGCCAAGGGGATTGAACAGTCGACCGGAAAATTGATGACGCAGGTGGTTGAGGAAACGGTGCCTCACGCCATCCCATCCGTCCTGTCCGGCCCGTCCTTTGCGGCAGATGTCGCGCAGGACTTGCCCACCGCCGTTACTCTCGCCTGTGAGGATGACGATGTAGGCCAGGCCCTGATAGATGCAATCGGCATCCTGACTTTTCGGCCCTACCTGGCAAGTGATCTGATCGGTGCTGAGATCGGCGGCTCGGTGAAAAACGTCCTTGCGATTGCCTGCGGCATCGTCGAGGGCAAGAAGCTCGGCGCATCCGCCGCCGCCGCTTTGACAGCGCGCGGCTTCGCGGAACTCACCCGCCTTGGTGTGGCACTGGGCGCCCGCGCCGAAACACTGAGCGGCCTGTCCGGCCTGGGTGATCTCATCCTGACCTGCGGATCCCGCCAGAGCCGCAACATGTCGCTCGGCGCAGCACTGGGCGAGGGCCGAAAGTTGGAAGATGTGTTGGGCGAGCGCGTCTCGGTTGCCGAAGGCGTGGCGACCGCTCCTGCCGTGGTGGACCTTGCCCGCAGTCACGGTGTCGAGATGCCGATCTGCGAAGCCGTTGCGTCCGTGGTCACCGGCGCGTCAAGCGTCGATGAGGCGATCACGGCACTGCTCTCACGGCCCTTCCGGCGCGAGAGTTGACGCTCCTGCTCAGCTTTCGCCGTCCACTACACTATCCCTTGGCTGGTCGCCACATGGGACCAACAATCATCAGCAACACGAGCACATTCCACAGCACGTTTGGCCACGCCCCGGACGCATAGGACCCGGCACTGTCGAGGACAAACCAGGCGAGTGCACCTGTCAGCACTGACTTACGCACGCCTTCAGGCGCCAAGTCGTGCACCCACACCGACAGGCACCAGATCATCACACCCCAGCCGAACAGAAATCCGCCAAGCAGCGCTGATACGAAATGCATCGTCGGCCCTTCATAGGTCTGCTGGCCATCCACCGGCCAATCCAGCACATCAAGCGAAAAGCGCGCCGCTTCGGAGTACTCAGGCATGGTTGCCAGAAAAGCGACAGGCCCGAAGGACGCGATCACGATCGCGGATATCTTGAGCCAGAACTTGTGAAATTCCTGAGACATTGTCGCCCTCCAGATTGAGAAGAGGGAAATTATGTAGCGGTCGCTACATTTTGTCCAGACCGCCTATGGAACCCTTGCCCACTCGGTTCCAAAACACCGTCCTTGCAACACGCTCACCGGTCCCGCATCTTGCCGCCCAACAATGCGACAAAGGACACGCCCCATGCTTTATGCCCTCACCTGCATCGACAAGCCCGACAGCGAAGACCTGCGCCTCGCCAACCGGGAGGCCCACCTGGCCTATTGGGGTGAGACCGGCAAGGTAAAGCTCGGCGGACCCTTCACCGATGATTCCGGCGAGCACATGGAAGGGTCCTATCTGGTGATTGAAGTGGCGGATCGCGCCGAAGCAGAACACCTCCAGGCAGACGACCCCTACCAGACGGCCGGTCTGTTCGCCCGCGTCGACATCCGCGCCTGGAAATGGCTGCTAGGCAACTAGCCGTGTCTCAAGAACCTCGCCTTTGGATTGTCCTGGGGACCGACCATCCCGACAACACGGAAAAACGCATGGCCGCACGCCCGGCGCATTTCGCCTATTGGGAAGATCGCAAGGACGCGAACGGCAACGCCATCATGCAGATGGGCGGCCCGGTCACCGATGAAGCAGGCGAAACCATGATCGGCTCGATGTTCATCCTTCGCCTGCCAACCTTGGCGGAGGCGGAAGCGCTGCTGGCCAACGACCCCTATGTGACGCAGGGCGTATTTGAAACCTATGAGATCAGGCCGTGGAAATGGCTGGTCGGAACACCACAAGGTGGAGAGAAAAACTGATGGCCTACTGGCTCTTTAAATCCGAACCCGGAACTTGGTCATGGGACGACCAGGTCGAATGCGGCGCCAAAGGCACCGAGTGGGACGGCGTGCGCAACTACATGGCTAACAACTTCATGAAAGACATGAAAATCGGCGACAAAGGCTTCTTCTATCACTCGGTGAACGAAAAGCAGGTCGTCGGCATTGTAGAGGTCATCGGCGAACACGTGATGGACCCGACGGACGCCAAAGGCAAGTTCGGCATGGTCCAGCTCAAGGCAGTTGAGCAGATGCCTACTTTTGTCACCCTGGCCGACATCAAGGGCGACCCGGCACTCGAAGAAATGGTGCTGGTCAAAAATTCGCGCCTATCCGTACAGCCGGTCACCGCCGCTGAATGGAAAAAGGTCTGCGCCATGGGCGGCCTCAAGAAAGCGCCTAAGTAGAAGGCATCAAGTGGCGGGCCGCTCGCCGAGGTCTTCAAAGAATCGCAGCAGATAGCCGTCAGGGTCGGCAACTGCAAACTGCCGGTTGCCCCGCTCGATATCGCCGGCGCGATACCATTTGTCCTCCAGCGGAAGAAAAAGAGTGATGTCGGCCTCCTCCAGTGCCGCGAGCAGTTGGGCAATATCATCGACCTCAATCTGCAGATTAAGGCCACGCCCGAACGGGCGCTCGAGCGCAGCACCCTCCACGGCAAAGGTCCGCCCTTCGCTTGCCTGATCGAGCATCAGCTGCGCCCCATCGCGGGACAGAAATCCGAATCCTTCCTCGGGCCGCTCATAGCTCACATCAAACCCCAGCACGTCCTGGTAGAAGGCAAGGCTCGTTGCGTAGTCGCTGACCGTAAGTTCCGGAACAAGGGTGTTTTGCACGGTGTTGGTTCCTGATGTCATATGAGCAGCCTATGTTGGCACTCCTGTTAACCGGACCCTTATCTCAGCATGACACTGCTCACGCCACCCTCATTGCCTCTCCAAGGCGGCTGCCAGTGCGGCGCGGTGCGCTACACGATTTCAGGCCCGCCCGTCGTCTTCTATCTGTGCCACTGCACCGAGTGCCAGAAACAGACATCCAGTGCCTTCGGGGAAAGCCTGCGCGTGAACCTCGCAGACTTCACCATCGACGGGTCGACAAAAGTCTTCCTGCGGCCCATCGCAAAAGGCGGCCACCAGACCTGCACTTTCTGTGACACCTGCGGCACGCGCCTGACCCATCAGCGTCCTGGCTATGGCGACAAGCTCAACGTCAAGGCCGGCACGCTGGACGATGCCTCCTGGCTGGTGCCTGCCGGACATATCTGGACGTCATCCAAACAGGCCCACATGACAATCCGCGACGATGAATTGTCCTACCCGCATCAGCCGGAGAGTGACGAAGCGCTTGAAGCGACATGGCAGGCGATGACACCGGACTGGTATCCGCGGTCATGAGCACCCAGGACTGGCGGACCCGCCCCGGCGCACCAAGCACCGGAACCCAACTGTGCCCGCTGCATGAAATTCGCGAGCCCGGGGCCCGCGGCTTTCTATTCGGGGAAGGCAAGGAGCGGTTCGACATGTTTGTCGTGCGCCGGGACGCAGACGTATTTGCCTATGTCAACGAGTGCCCGCATGCCTTCACCCCGCTGGAGACCTGGCCGGACAAATTTCTGACCCTCGCGGAAGACGAGATCGTCTGCTCCACCCATGGCGCCCTCTTCAACATGGATGACGGCCTGTGCACCTCCGGCCCCTGCACCGGCAAGGCGCTGATCCCCATTCCCGTCATCGTCGAAAATGGTATGATCACCATCAGCCAATAAGGCTAGATTAAGGGTTAGGGGACATATTTTATGGATATTCTTGCCAATCTGAACTGGCTGGCCGTGCTGGCTGCTGCCATCGCGGGTTTTGCCACGGGTGCTGTCTGGTACGGCGTTTTTGCCAAGCCATGGATGGCCGCCGCCGGCCTCACCGACGACGACATCACCCAGGAAGCGTCCACTTACATTCTTGCGGGCGTCCTGCAGATCGTCATGGCCATCACCCTCGCCATAGTCATTGCCCAGACCGGCATCGCCTCATGGCTCGGCGGCGCCATTCTTGGCTTTGTCGTCGGCATCGGACTCGTCACCGCGAACAAGGCACTCAATGCGGCGTTTCAGGGCACCAGCCGCAACCTCGTCATCATCGACGGGTTGCACGCCGCCGTCGCTTTCGCCTTCATGGGCGCCATTCTCGGCGGGTGGCAATAAGGCAGGTCAGCTCGCCGCGAAAGCCTCAAAACTGCTCTTGAGGCCCGTAACAGACAGTGCCACCAGCTTGCCGCCATCTTCCGGGTTGGCCAGCGTCGGGTCAGAGCCCATGCGCCCATCGGGAAATTTGTTGCGGTAGTCTTCCGCATCCGTGAACCGGCCATTGGGCGCGATGGTCGGACTGACCTCGGCAGTCTTGATACAGTCCGGATAAGCCCACTGCGTCACCGCGACTTCGGACGGGGTGGCGTGGCTACCATGGCCTTTCCCGTATGTCTTCATGCACATGTCCATGACGGGCTTGTAGTCCCACCAGTTGTCCAGCTTGCACTTGATGGGCCCACGATTTGTCGCGTCACCAGCGAGCGAGCGGTCCGCATAGATTTCGGAGAAGGCCGCATTGATGGTGGCGATGTTGCCGCCATGGCCATTGAAGAACAGAACCCGTTCAAAGCCGTGCACCGCCAGCGACGACACCCAGTCATGAATGGCCGCGATCATCGTCGAGGGCCTGAGCGTCATCGACCCGGCAAAGCCCAGATGATGCTGCGCGCAGCCCACATTGAAGGTCGGCCCGACGAGAATGTCCGCATCCTTCTGGGCTTCATGAGAAATGATTTCCGGACACAGCGCATCCGTACCGATCAGCCCCGTGGGCCCGTGCTGTTCGGTCGATCCGATGGGAATGACAATGGCTTTTGACCGGGTGAGGTAGTCATCAACTTCCTGCCAGGTGGAGTGGTGCAACAGCATGTATGAGGGCCTTGATTGAATATGTGAGGGACCAGCTTGACCCGAAAGCCGCAACCACGGCAAATCACCTCATGACCAACATCACCATCAGACCCGCAAAACCCGAAGACGCGGCGGCCATTGCGCGGGCCTTCACGCCTGCGCGCGCCGCCATGCCCGGCGTGCCGGTGATCCACACCGCGGACGAAGACCTATGGTTCATCACCAACAAAATGCTGCCTGAATGCTCGGTCGTTGTGGCGGAGGCAGATGACATCATCACTGGCGTTGCCGCCTATACGGAGACAAGGCTGGAGCAGCTCTATGTGGACCCGGCCCATCACCGCAAAGGCATCGGCCTGGCGCTGCTGACCCACGCGATGCGCGAACGCCCTGATGGCCTTGAGCTATGGGTGTTCCAGAGCAACGCCCCGGCCCGTGCCTTGTATGAATCCCAAGGCTTCCGCTGCGTCGAGCTGACAGACGGCCAATCAAATGAAGAAAAATGCCCGGATGCACGCTATAGCTGGCCGGGAAATCTCTAGCGATCCCTCCTGATACGGACACCAGGCTCATGACCGAAACAAAAAACACAGGCCCCCTTGCGGGCGTGAAGATCGTCGACTGCACCTCTGTGGTGCTCGGCGCCTATGCCATGCAGATCATGGGTGACCTTGGGGCAGAGGTGATCAAGATTGAAGCGCCGACAGCCGAAGGCTCGCCTGGTGGTGACATATTGCGCTGGGGTGGCAAGTCTCCCGTGGGTCCGGGCATGGGACCGCTCTACATGACCTACAACCGCAACAAGCGCTCCGTCATGCTCGACCTCAAGAAGGAAGATGCCCGCGAGGCCCTTAGAACCCTCATCAAGGACGCAGATGTCTTCGCCTCCAACATCCGCTATGCGGGCATGGAGCGGCTGGGCATCGACTATGAGGGTGTCAAGAAGATCAACCCGGAAATCGTCTATGTGCACGCCGCAGGCTTCGGCAAGGACGGCGCCTATGGCGGTCTGCAGGCCTATGACGATCTGATCCAGGCAGCATCCGGCGGCACCGACCTGCTGCCACGCGTCAACAAGCGCGCCGGCCTTGAAGGCGAGCAGTTTGAACGCCCCGCCTATCTGCCAAGCCTCGTCGCCGACAAGACGACCGGCCTGCACATGGTCTACGCGACGCTCGCCGCGCTTTATCACAAGCAGCGCACCGGCGAGGGCCAGTTCGTGGAAGTGCCCATGCTCGAATGCTTCACCAGCTTCACCATGAGCGAGAACCTCTACGGCCACTGCTTCGAGCCCCCCGTGGGCGGCTACGGCTACTCCCGCGTGCTCAACCCGAACAGGCGCCCCTTCAAGACCAAGGACGGTTATCTCTCAATCGTTCCGTATTCGGATCGTCAATGGGATGACTTCTTCGAACTTGGCGGTCGCAAGGGCCTGCTGCAGGACGACGAGCGCTTCAACACCTACCAGAACCGCACCCAGAACGTGCTGGCGCTCTACGCCCTGGTGGAAGAAGTGGCCCAGACCCGCACCAGCGAGGAATGGATCGACCTCCTGAAGCAGAAGAACATCCCCGCCATGCGCGTCAACCGCCTCGACGACGTCACCAACGACCCGCATCTGCAATCCATCCGCTTCTTCGAACACCACCAGCACCCCACCGAAGGCACCTATGTGGCCATGAAGCAGCCGGTGAATTTTGAGAAGACCCCCGCGACCCACCGCCACCATCCACCAGCGCTAGGCGTAGACACGGAGGCTGTATTGCGGGAGGCTGGGTTGAGCGATGAAGAGGTTAGAAACGTTGCCGAAGGTGCGTGACGTCTTTGGGAACTGAAATCGTCATTTTTCTGATACCGGTTTTTTCAGCGCTTCTTGGCGCCGTGGCTATCAGGATTTCTGCTCTGACCAAGCCGATTGACTCCGGCGGTTTTGGCTACCGAATGCTGCTTCTCATGGGGGCCTGGTTAGCTTGGTACCTTTGGTCTTTGTATGACCGCCTGAGCGGCCAATTGGGCGCCAACTACCTACCCCAATTCCACATCCAGTTTTTAATGTTCACGCTGCCGTTCGTCGGGATACCGGTGAGTTACTGGTCGGCCAAGCTGCTAACCAACTTCAAGCGGTCACGATGGTGGGCCCTTTGCCTTGAACCGGTCAAAACCCTTCTATTGATCTTGGGCATTCTCATTTTCAATCTCTATTTCTATGTCGTTGGAGTGGAGTTTTCATAGTCATCAAGCTGCCATGAGGCCCAGTGGACCGTCAGCATTAGCTGGCGGACGACACCACATCACCCTATCCGTGTCCCCGGACTTGATCCGGGGCCTACTCGCAACCGATCAACTGTGCGGCATCCGCGAGTGGACCCCGGATCAAGTCCGGGGATACGGACGGTAAGCATCGCCGACGACATCAGAAGAGTTGCCTTTTTGACCCATCTCAATGCCTCCAGCGCTTGCCCCGCACCGCCACCCGTCCCCATAATGCGGCCAAGAAAATGTCATGGGCTGGGAGGGTCTTCTGACTGACGGTTGGGCTGCTATACGCGCCCTTACCTCCCGGATCACAATTGCGTTCAGGGAGCCACCATGTCCGACGAATTGATAAAAGTCCCCGCCGACTGGGCCAAGTCCGCCTATGTGGACGACGCCAAATACAAAGCGATGTACGAACAATCGATCTCCGACCCCGTCGCCTTCTGGGGCGAGCACGGCAAGCGGGTGGACTGGATCAAGCCTTACACCAAGGTGAAGGACGTCTCGTATCACGAGCGCGATCTGCACATTAAGTGGTACGAGGATGGCACCCTCAATGTCTGCCACAACTGTGTCGACCGGCATGTTGCCGACAAGGGCGACCAGGTGGCGATCATCTGGGAGGGCGATGACCCCTCCGTTGACCAGTCCATCACCTACACGCAGCTGCACCACCATGTGCAGCGCTTTGCCAATGTGCTGAAGGATCAGGGCGTCAAGAAGGGTGATCGTGTCACCATCTACATGCCGATGATCCCCGAAGCCGCATACGCCATGCTGGCCTGCGCGCGCATCGGTGCGGTGCACTCCATCGTCTTTGGCGGCTTCTCGCCGGATGCCCTGGCAGGCCGCATTCTGGATTGCGACAGCAAGTTCGTCATCACGTCTGACGAAGGCGTGCGCGGCGGCCGCCCGGTCCCGCTGAAGGAAAATACCGACGACGCCCTGGAGTCATGCCCGGACGTTGAGAGCGTCATCGTAGTGGAACACACCGGCGGTTCCGTCTCCATGAAAGAGGGGCGCGACGTCTGGTATCACGAGGTCGCAGGCCGCGTGGACCATGAATGCCCCTGCGAGGAAATGGGCGCGGAAGACCCGCTCTTCATCCTCTATACGTCGGGTTCCACCGGCAAACCCAAGGGCGTGCTGCACACCACCGGCGGCTATCTCGTCTATGCGTCGATGACCCATCAATATGTCTTCGACTACAAACCCGGTGACATCTACTGGTGCACGGCCGATGTGGGCTGGGTCACCGGCCACAGCTACATCGTGTACGGACCATTGGCCAATGGTGCGACAACCCTGATGTTTGAAGGCGTGCCGACCTATCCGGACTCATCACGCTGCTGGCAGGTCTGCGACAAGCACAACGTCAATATCTTTTACACAGCCCCCACCGCCATCCGTGCCTTGATGCGTGAAGGCGATGAGCCGGTGACAAAAACATCGCGCAAGAGCCTGCGTCTGCTCGGCTCCGTAGGCGAACCCATCAACCCGGAAGCCTGGAACTGGTACCACCGCGTTGTCGGCGATAGCCGCTGCCCCATCGTCGACACCTGGTGGCAGACGGAAACAGGCGGCATCCTCATCTCGCCCCTGCCCGGCGCATCGGACCTCAAGCCCGGCTCGGCCACCCGCCCCTTCTTCGGCGTCGAGCCGGTCCTGGTGGACAATGACGGCCACCCCCTCAAGGGAGCCACATCGGGCAATCTGTGCATCGCGGACTCATGGCCCGGCCAGATGCGGACAGTCTATGGCGACCACAAGCGCTTCTTCGAGACGTATTTCAGCCAGTTCAAGGGCAAGTATTTCTCCGGCGATGGCTGCCGCCGCGACGAAGACGGCTACTACTGGATCACCGGCCGCGTCGACGACGTGCTGAACGTCTCCGGCCACCGCATGGGCACCGCCGAAGTGGAAAGCGCGCTCGTGTCACATCCGCTGGTGGCCGAAAGCGCCGTCGTCGGCTACCCGCACGACATCAAGGGCCAGGGCATTTATGCCTATGTGACGCTCAATCAGGGCGAAGACCCGTCCGACGATCTCAAGAAGGAACTCGTCCAGCACGTCCGCAAGGAGATCGGCCCCATCGCCTCACCTGACCTGCTGCAATGGGCGCCAGGCCTCCCCAAAACCCGCTCCGGTAAAATCATGCGCCGCATCCTCCGCAAGATCGCAGAGGACGATTTTTCCAACCTCGGCGACACCTCGACACTGGCAGACCCCAGCGTCGTCGACGACCTCATCAACAACCGCCAGAACCTGGGCGGCGAGAGCGGGTAAGCGCACTTGGCGGCATGCACTCGACTGAATGGTGTATGCACGCCCCATCCACAATCACCGTATCCCTCCGGCTTGACCGGAGGGCCCATGGGCGTGTGCTATCCGAGATCAGAGTCGTCAAGCAGGATCACATCTCATGACCACCAGAACAGTCCTCATCACCGGCGCATCTGCCGGCATCGGCAAGTGCTTTGCCGACTTATATGCGGCCAAAGGCTATGACCTCCAC
>ERZ1740067.274-NODE-274-length-42493-cov-11.408879_pt1 | contig 42493 bp, 30 predicted proteins | sample MGYA00581736_ERZ1740067 | MGnify/ENA primary metagenome ERZ1740067 (study PRJEB43018, sample SAMN04849236) | marine metagenome | isolation source: floating plastic debris | place: Pacific Ocean | collected 2008-08-27 | study: EMG produced TPA metagenomics... | reverse complement strand
GTTGACGCGGACGGGCGCGAGCGCCTCCAAATTCACCGAGCCATCGGCCAACACCTGCTGCGAGCCGCTGTATTCAGGGACGTTAAAGATCTCTACTTGAATAGTGTCACCAGCCCCTAGAGTATAGGCATCGTCTATTTGTGGGGGAGCTGCAACTGGAGATGAAATGCGCGAGACTGCGGAGGGCAATTGCACTGGCAGCGTTGACGGGCCGCCTGAGCGGATGGCTGGCAGCAGAGTTTCTCCATTAGCGAGCTGGGGTAGCGGCTCGGCTAAGGCCCCGTCAGCAGGCATTGTTTGACTACTGGCAAACCGAATGATGCCGATTTCTGACGCCCCGAGCGCGAGCACTGTCCACAGGCTTACAGAGAACAGCTTTAGCTTCAAATTGCTTACCATTGAGTCAGTACCGAATATGCGTGTTTTTGCGTTTGTTTATCTGTCTCGTGGAAGATGCAGCTATATCAAAAGAACTTGTTTTATGAGAGTACCCAAAGCAAGCGCAAACTAAGAGATCGAGGAAAGATTTCTCAATCTCTCTGCAAATCTTCAAAAAGAAAGCTCACCAGTCACTGGCATTTGCGGATTTAGCTGTAGAGAATTTGACCTGTGTGAATCTACTTGAGACATCAGGCAAACATCTGTTTTATGGTATTCGTTGCTCAGTAATATTCTTTCAGTACAATTTCTGATTTTCGCGTTTTTTACGGTACGCGCTGTCTAGTTTTCGAGCATTCTCGTTAAAAATCGGTGAACGCTTCTGCAAATATACTGAAAGAACAAAGTACGAATTGCTATTTTCAAAACTGTTGTTTATGCGGATGAAATTGACTATCGCGAGCGAACATCTAGCGCATCTCGCAGTCCATCACCTACATAGTTCACGCTGAGCACCGTGAGGAAAATGGCCAATCCTGGAAAAACGACCAAATGAGGAGCCGTTGCAATATAGTTTTGCGCATCGAACAGCATCCGTCCCCAAGTCGGCACATCCGGCGGAAAGCCAATCCCCAAAAAGCTCAGCGTTGACTCGGTGATAATGGCATTGCCCACACCCAGCGTCGCCGCCACAATCACCGGACCAATCACATTCGGCAAAATGTGCCGCCACACAATTCGGCTAGGCCGGGCCCCTAGAGATCTGGCAGCCTGCACAAATTCTCTTTCTTTCGTCGCCAAAAAGCCTGCTCTTACTAGTCTGGCAGTAGGCATCCACGTCAGCCCACCCACCACAAGAATAATCAGGATAAAAATGCCGAGTTCTGGTCCTACTCGCTGCCTCATCGCATCGCGAAACAGATAGATAATCAGCAAGAGCAACGGTAGCTGAGGTAGCGATAGAAACAAATCCGTCAGTCGCATAAGTGCATTGTCGACAAGGCCACCGCAAAAGCCTGCCACAGTGCCAATAAGTGTCCCTAGAGTAATAGAGACAAGCATAGCTGTCACGCCGACTGCCAGGCTAATGCGTCCGCCCCACAGCAGCCGAGCGAGCTGATCTTGGCCTAGATCGTTTGTACCTAATGGATGCGGCAAACCAGGGACAGTCAGCGCCCTGGCAAAATCAATTTCACTATAGGAGACCCGATAAAACAAAGGCCCAATGAGGACAGCTACGATTAACAGCAGCAGGGTCACCGTGCCGATGATGGCCATGCGATCGCGTCGAAACCGTTCCCATACCCTATTCTCGGTCGATTGCTTCAACAGCTTCTCAGCCTGCTTCTCAGCCTGCTTCTCAGCTCGCTCTGACGCTGAACGCTCTACTGCTCCCTGACTGTCCATCCCATCCGTCATAAAAGATGCCTAGCTGACCGCCACTGCTGCCTGATAAATTTGCTGATACCAAATCGCCTGACTATTGGCACTAATACTGCCACGCGGTGGAAACGAAGCGTATTTTAATCGTTTATCGAAGCGAATGTGGAGCCAGGGAACGCCGTGACCGTGGGTATTGCACCATACTGGCGTTTTGTGGGCGATCGCCTCCATACAAATTTCCCCTACCCGCTGCCAAAGTGCCTGCTGCGCACCGTCTGGAGCCGTCCGACAAAACGCCGCAATATGGCCATAGTCACCAGTCTTCCGAGGAATCAAAAGATGAGCATCGCCAGAAAAGTTGGGGAAATAGGCCGTCAGTCCTTCTTTTTTTAGTCCCTGCAAATAGTTTTGAAAATCTGTGGCGTCAGCCGGGCGAAACTCAGATGGAAAAACAATTACAAAAAAAGGATGCGTCTGGGCCGTGTACGGATGAATCGGCACTGGCTTCCATTCAAAATCGAACGGTAGCGCCCCCCAGGTTTTATTCCACAGCTGGCGAAACACAGCGTTATCGATGAGGGCCCGTGCAATCTGCTCCCAGCCAAAGGGGTTACCCTGCAAGTCAACAAAGGTAATCAGTTGCGCACCGTGATGAGCCACCTCCACCTCCACTTGCTGAACATGCATACGCTCAGCCACAGCCGCCGTTATTGCCTGCTGCGATATTTCAACAATTGACTCATTCAAATTTATCTGTGGGTGAGAGACCTTAGCGATTCTACTGCACGCCTAGCCTCTAAAAATGTTCCTTCCGAAACGTTGTGCAAAAAAGCGATAAGCCCTCAACACAAAAAAACAAGCGAAAACAATAGACGTTCTCAGAACGTGTTTTTTGTGGCGCTCACAGCAGACTGAGAGGGTATTTCCCAAAGGTCATGCTGGGTGTAAGAACGCCCGGCAGACCAACTAGTTAAAATATTTTCTGCAGCCCGTTTGCCATTCAACAGGTGCTCATCTAGCTTGGCGTACCGGTGCAGTCCTTGGCGACCTAAGGTTTGTAGGTTGGTAAAACCGGACAAATAATCTTGAACAATCGCTAGGTGATGAAGCGTTGACACAGTGTGGACTGGGTAAGCACACGGCTGACGAATAGCTATGCCAGAGGCTATCAGATCAGAGCTTTCGATGAGACCTAGTTCCACCAGTTCTTGGCCAGCAAGCTGGACTAGGGAAGCGTCGTCCATTTGCCAAGTTGCGTCGGTCTCGTCGCAGAAATACGTCAACCCTAAACAGGTTTTATCAGCATCGGGCACCATCGCCAAACTCCAGTTTTTGAAGTTTTGAATGCGCCCAACCAACACCTCAGGGTGATTTACATATAGTGATTGCTCACCAAAAAGCTCGGCCACATCCAGAACAAGTGCAACTTGAACAATGTGCCGATATCTCAGACATCGGGCCGACGCCTGCACAGCGTCAGACGCGCTCAAACAGGTCACAAGTTCCGCCAGCGGCAGGCTAGAAACAAGGTGCTCGATAGGGATAGTTTGAATATTTTCTCCGGCAGTTACGATCGCCTGCATCACCCGATCGCCATCGTGCACTAGCTTGATGACCCGAGTATTGAGCGCAAACGTAGCACCCGCCTGCTCAGTGAGTCCTTTGCACTTCTTCCAAACCTGGCCATTTCCCAGCGTAGGATAGGCAACTTTTTGAGCGGGGCTCTCTACCGCTGCGTCTATGAGCGATTGCATCAGCGTACTATCTCTACCACTGGGTCTTGCGAGCGCATGACGGGCAACACTAGGCGCAAGCTGACTGGCAGGGGTTCCCCAGATTTTTTCAAAGTAGGGATCAAAGAAAATGCGACTAAAATGAGGTCCAAATCGTTCGCTTACCCACGCTTCACTCGTAGATGCTGCTACCGCGAGCGCCTGTTGCTGACTCATCCAGCTTGCCAGATAGCTAATACCTGAGCGAGCGATATCTATTGGGCCGAGATGCTTAAAGGCATTGGTCGCAGAAAGAGGGTATTTGAAAAGGCGATGGCGGTAATGAATGAGCGATCGCACCTCCACCTCCACACAGTCCTCACCTACCAGCTCATCCCAAATCTGCTGCACATAGCCATCTTGCGTACTAAAACCACCTATTTCTAAATCAATGCGATAGCCACAATAGTCCTGAGTACGAAATGACCCACCCACGTCATCACTCGCTTCCAAAAGCGTGACACTGTGCTGCGCCTGCCGTCGCTTCAGGAGTTCATACGCTGTAGTCAGTCCAGCCGGACCCGCCCCAATGACAACCGTATGAGACATATAATGCTGCGGGCTCCCACGAGTTCCTTTTATAGAGTGACGTCAGTACGATTACTGATTCCTCAAAACAGGAGGCAGGTTGCTCAAACGTTCACAAACAGGGCTGAGAATGTGAAAGAGCGTGTTTAATTGATGCTTCAGATGCAGCTCATTCATTCCGCCTACAATAAAGAACAGTTACCTTGCTTGAGCTATGTCTACATCTCCTCGTTTCCCAGGCATGAATCCATACCTCGAAAGCCCACGTCGCTGGCCAGAAATTCACGCCTACTTGATTATTGACATTGCCAGGAATCTCAATCGGGCTCTATTACCAAAGTATCGGGCAGCTGTAGAAGAGAGAGTTTACATAGACACTACGATGGTTGGAATTCCTGATACAACGGTTTACCGTCAGCCAACAAATATTCAAAATAGTTCTACAGCAGTCGCTGTTTCGGATAAGCCCGAACGAGTCATGTTACCAATGACCTGTGAAGTAAAGGAGCGATACCTAGAGATTCGAGAGATTGCAACGCAGCAGGTAGTCACTGCCATTGAGCTGCTGTCGCCCGCTAATAAGCGAGGCAGCGAAGGCCGCAGGAAATATCTAAAAAAGAGGCAAAATGTCCTCGGCAGCCTGACGCACTTTGTTGAGATAGACCTACTCAGAAAAGGGGAACCGATGCCAATGACAGGAGGTCAGCAGGCGGACTATCAAATCCTAATCAGTCGTGCCAACGAACGACCGGGCGCTGAACGATACGCGTTCAACCTACGTGAGCCTATCCCTCCGTTTCCCGTACCTTTATCGGAAGGTAATGTAGAACCCGTTGTAGATCTAAAACAGCTATTGGAAACGGTGTATGACGAAGCGGGCATAGACTCAGCCATTGACTACACAACGCAACCCCAACCGCCACTTAAAAATGATGATTTTGAGTGGGTACAGTCGTTAGCAAGTGTGGCTGAGTGATTTACAGTGTGGTCTAGAATCCGTCTGACAGCGCGGCAACACAGCGATCGCAGATAGTCGGATCTTCTGCCGATTCCCCTACATGCGTCGAGTAATTCCAGCAGCGATCGCACTTCTCCCCAGCTGCATCTACAACTGCAATCCCAACGCCATCGGCTTCAGCACTGTACTTAACCCCTTGCAGCACATCGGCGCTATCGACCAATTCTACCTGGGAAACGAGGAATAGATAGCGCAGCTCATCAACCTGATTAGAGTCAGCAGCCATACTTTCAGCTGGATTCATGGCTGCAAGCTGCGACTTTAGCGCAGCATCTTCCACATTCAGCTTCAGCTTTGCCTGCAAAGAAGAGCCAATCGACTTGTCAGAGCGGGCCTGCTCCAGCACAGTATTTACCTCGTCTCGCAAGGTACGCAGCTGATTCCATTTCTCAGTCAACTCAGGCTTTTGCCACTGCTCATCCATTTGCACCCAGCCAGACTCAAAGACTGACTCGGCTGAGGTTTCGTAAGGCAGCGACTGCCAAATGTCTTCTGCCATGTGGACGAGTACAGGTGCGATCGCCTTCGCCAAGCTCTCAATCGCCACTGCCAACACCGTCTGACAGCTGCGCCGCCGCGCCGAATCTGCCGAGCTAATGTACAGCCGATCCTTCGCAATATCAAGATAAAAGTTCGACAGATCCACCACACAAAAATTCTGCACCGTTTGGAAAAACTGAAAGAACTGATAAGACTCAAACGCCGTCTTCACCTCAGCAAACACTTCCGTCATTCGGTGCAGCATGTACTGATCCAGCTCTGGCAGCTCTTCATAAGCCACCGCATCCTTCGCCGGGTCAAAATCGTGCAAATTCCCCAGCAAAAAGCGCGCCGTATTGCGAATCTTACGATACACATCCGACATCTGCTTCACATTGCGCATACCCAGCCGCATATCGCCCGAGTAATCCACCGAAGACACCCATAGGCGCAGCACATCCGCGCCATAGGGCGGCTCTTTCTTGTGATTGTTGCCACCATTGATAATCACGTTCGGATCAACGCCATTCCCCAGCGACTTACTCATCTTGCGCCCGTTTTCATCCAGCACATAGCCGTGAGTCAACACCTGCCGATACGGCGCGTGGCCATTGGTTGCCACACTCGTCAGCAGGCTCGACTGAAACCAACCCCGGTGCTGGTCTGATCCTTCCAGATAGATCTCCGCTGGATAGTCCAGGCCCTCACGCTGCTGCACGACAGACGCCCAAGAAGATCCCGAATCAAACCACACATCCATAGTGTCTGTGCCTTTCACATAGGTCTTTCCATCGTTGCGATAGGGTTCTGGCAACAGCTCAGAAACACTCATCTCCCACCAGGCATCTGCCCCTTTTTCGGCCACAATCGCCTGCACATGCGCAATCGTCTCCTGCGTCATCAGCGGCTCGCCGGTTTCCTCTTCATAAAACACAGGAATCGGCACCCCCCAGCTCCGCTGCCGCGAAATGCACCAGTCCGAGCGCTCACTCACCATCGAAGTAATCCGGTTTTTCCCGGTCGCCGGAATCCACTTCACCTCATCAATCGCTTCTAGCGCCTCACCCACAAAGCCCTTCACCGAAGCAAACCACTGCTCTGTCGCTCGGTAAATCACTGGCTTCTTCGTCCGCCAGTCGTAAGGGTACTTGTGAGCATACGGCTCATGCTTCAGCAGCACCTTCTCTTCTGTCAGCGCTTCAATAATGGCGTCATTAGCCGTTTTCAGTACATTCAACCCTTCAAAGGAACCCGCTTCAGCGGTAAAGTTACCCCGTCCATCCACCGGGCACAAAATCGGCAAATTCTCCCGCTGACCCACCAAAAAGTCTTCCTGACCGTGACCTGGCGCGGTATGCACCAACCCCGTACCCGACTCGGTTGTGACATAGTCGCCACCCACCACAATCGGACTCACCCGATCAAACGTTGCGTCTTTCTTCGCCAGCGGATGGCGATAGGTAGAGCCCGCCAACGCCTCACCTTTCAGCTCAGCTACAACGCTCAAACCATTGCCGAAGGTTTCAGAAAGCTTCTCAGCCAATTCCTTCGCCACAATCAAATACTTAAACGGCTCGCCAGACTTACTCTCCACCACCGCATAGGTCAGCTCTGCATTCACAGACACCGCCACATTCGCTGGAATCGTCCAAGGCGTCGTTGTCCAAATAGCCACACCCAAGCTCTCTATATAAGGAGAAAGCGTTTCCTTCGCAGCCTCAGAAATCCCTTCCATCGGAAAAGCTATATAGATACTCGGCGAAACATGCTCTTCAGGGTATTCCAGCTCTGCCTCTGCCAGCGCCGTTTGCGATGATGGGCTCCAGTGCACAGAGCGCAAGCCCCGGTAAATATGGCCATTCTCTACCATCTTGCCAAACACACCGAGCTGCGCAGCTTCATACTCAGGCTGCAAAGTCATGTATGGATGTTCCCAGTCACCCCACACGCCATAGCGCTGAAAGCCCTCACTTTGCTTAGAAACCGTATCTAACGCAAATACTTTTGCCTTTTTTCTCAGCGAAATCGGCGTTAGCTCACGACGTACCGAAGATTTGAGCTTTTGTAGCACCTTTAGCTCGATCGGCAAGCCGTGACAGTCCCAACCCGGCACATAGCAAACCTTTCGACCCTGTAGGGTTTGGTACTTGTTAATAATGTCTTTTAGGATTTTGTTCAGCGCATGGCCCATGTGTAGGTCGCCATTGGCATAAGGCGGCCCATCGTGAAGGATAAAGGGCTCTCCAGGGTTATCTTTTGAGAGCTTTTCATAGAGCTGCTTCTCCTGCCAGTAGGCTTGTAGCTCAGGCTCGCGCTTAACAGCATTTGCCCTCATGCTGAAGTCAGTTTGAGGAAGAAGAACGGTCTCTTTGTAGCTTTTGGATTCACTCACAGGGGGTCACTTGTGCGTTGGAATAATGTGCGTTGGAATAAGTATTAGATGTCAATTAGGTCATTCTGCCTTGAAGTTAACTTTGCTTCAAGTCAATCGTCCCAATTGCTCTGGTCCCAGTTATTATCATCATCAAAATTGTCAGAGTTATCGAGATCAGCCGGAGTATCAGCGTAAGACTCCTGAGGAAAGAACTCACTTACATCGGTGTCAGTAGGTGATTCCGCATCTTCTGTAGGGTAATCAGGCATTGGGTCGAGCGACTGAGCGGGATGTGATGTAGAAACAGTTAGGTTATCGGCGGCAGATAGAGACGGGTCTCGGCGAGGAATGTCGATAACGGGCTTGGACGGTTTTGGTTTGGCCATTGAACTGACAACATCTTTGACCCAGCCAAACAAAATGATAGGTGCAGCCAGCAAAGAAGGCTTCTTTCTCACAGATAGATCAGATAGATTACTTCTAGGCAGGCTGCTTTCTTCTTTTTGAGAGGGCTGCTCTAAGTCCTGCTCGGAAAGCTCAATAGGCATCTTCTCATCCAGCCAATCGTCATCGCCCTCAAAACCCCAGTCTTCAGAGTCTGCACTGTCTTTTTCTAGCTCAACATCCGCTTCCTCTAGTTGTTTATCCGGGCTTTTATCCAAGCTTTTATCCAGGCGTTTGTCCGGGCTTTCTACCGGTTGCTCCTCCAAAATGACTGCATGATTCTGCGCTACTGTCATCTCTTGTTCTGGTTGACTAGCCTGGACAGCTGACTGAGCAACTGCCTCATCAACCACAGGTTCTATAGGCTCTACCAGACTGACCGGCTCGTCTGTAGCTGTTGGCTCATCTGTAGCCGTCGGCTCGTCAGACAGAATTTTCGCTGCTGCCGATGGCGGGATGATGTCTACAGCTTCCACAGCTTCTAAAGTTCGAAAATCGACTGCAACCGGTTCTACAAAAGACTGATCAGGGTCGCCTGCTACAGGTTCACCGTCTTCTAAAAGCTCACCATCTTCTACAAATTCGTAGTCGTATACTGGGCGACGGCGAGGATCGATATCCTGTCGAAATCGCTCTGCTGCGGTGCCACTGAGCGAACGATTTTGCGGTGGCAGAGGTCGCATATTCTCATCTGGGGCAATGCGTAGCTGATTTAGCTTATTTTTGGCCCAGCTACCAACAACCTCGGGCGTCAGCACAATCGGCGTCTGCTGATAAACGGGCGTTTTTTCGCGGCGTACGGTGAGTACCTGCCAGCCTAGCCCCCATAGCAATAGCACCGCCGTCACCTGGCTAAGCATCACCGTGGCAGTCATTTGCCCGGCGCAAAACCACAGCACAGCTGCGTAAAACATTCCTAGCCCGCTCCACAAGAAATCCGAGCGACGATGCACCTCCGGATAAAAGAAGGCAGCTATATAAAAAATGAAACTGCTGAAACCGAGCAGCACAGCTAAAACATGTGCAAGCATTACCAACCGTTGACGAGCCGTATCCATTGTGTCGGATCAGGGCACCGTTGTGTCGGCAAATATGGGATCACATCGCCCCAGAATCCTTAGAAAATAATACCAGCACGGTTTTGATAATGAGCTGAATGTCATACATCAGACTCCACTTACGCTGATATTGCAAGTCCAACCGAATGACATCTTCAAAGTTAGTCACGCTAGATCGACCGTTAACCTGCCACTCACCCGTCATACCGGGCTTTACGTTTAGCCTTTGCCACTGAGAGACTTCGTACTGTGCTATCTCATCGGGTGTGGGAGGCCGAGTGCCAACTAGGCTCATGTCACCTTTAAGTACATTCCAAAACTGGGGGAACTCGTCTAGGCTAGTACGACGCAAAAATCTACCAATTTTGGTAATCCGAGGATCGTTGTCATTTTTAAACAAAGGCCCTTCTACTTTATTGGCAACTTCATGCTTACGCGCTTCTGCATCCATCACCATGGAGCGAAACTTCCAAATTCTAAAATGCTTACCCATCCACGAGCAGCGGGTTTGCACAAAGAAAATAGGGCCACCGTCGTCCAGCTTGATGATGATGCCGACAATCACAAACAGTACAGCTGTCAGGGCAAGACCTACAAGCGCACCTAAAATATCGAGCGATCGCTTAGCTTTAGAACGAACCGATGGGTGCGTTTCGGGCAGGTTTTCTAGCGAGTTTTGCGGTGAGTTATTTAGAGCAGAAGGAGGCGCTAGCTCAATCGAAAATACCTTGTCTAGCTCAGTAAGCGAGAGTGCCATCATCACCTGAGGCGGCACATTAATCAGGCGGAGCTGAGCAGATTTGGACTTGCAGAGCTTGTGACAAATCACGAGTGCGCCGATGCCGCTGCTATCTATAAATTGGGTATCTGCAAAGTCTAGGACAACTTCTTTCAATCCCGGATTTTGCTTAAAGGCATCTTGGCAGCTGCGCTTGAAGGCGACTGCTTCGAGGACGGTGAAGGCCTTACTCAGATGAATCGTACCCATTGATTCCAGGATTGCGGCCTTAAAGCTGGCTTTAGTGCGCGCTGTTTTCACGCTATTAGGGCTAGTCATAGCAAAATTATGGTTAATCAATTACAGCGGCCTAGCCCAACTTAGCTTTCCCAAAGTGTCTAAACCCCTCACCTGCCCCCTTACTAAGTAAGAAAGTGGCTGTGAGAACGTAGGTGTACGAACGTGGGTGAGCAATGGAAAACCACAGGGATTGAAAGATGCGATGCTCTCTAATGAGTCGCCTCACGTTACTTCCACACGCTACTGACGTAGGAGTAACCCTGCGGTCGCCATATCTTTACTAACTCAGCGGCCTCTGGCTGTGCCGCTAAAAACAACTAGCTATATACACTTAGTTGATATTACTGACTGAGCAATGCAATAAAGACCTTGGCTTAGGCTGTAGATGCGGAATGCAATTAGCCTTTCACGCTAAATGACACTAGCCCGGAAAATGAAATTAATAAACACCTTACAGGCTTGCTTTTCAGAAGCTTCGGCTAAATAAACCGGTTTGACTTTTTTCGGGCTAACTCATTGACAAATCGCATTCCCTCCTAAATTCAAGAGCAAATACTAGCATCGATACATCCGTATTTTTCATGAGGCTATTGGTAATTTATCGCACGCTTCGGATAAGGCTTGATTTCAGGCCTTTTAACCTCGATATGCGACGTCAACCGTATAAATAGTTATTCTCATATGAAAAATTAGCTGTATGGATTTAGGTACAGTGGTCAAAATATCAACATATGGTGATGTTTGTCCAAAAGATTGGGTCGTATGCGCTACACATGTAAAGGCCTTCTTTTTTGAAGATAATTTTGATAGGCATCGAAACGATGACGCAAAACCAGCAATCTTTTTTGCTTTCTGACTCGGCCATGCAAGCGGCTAGCTACTCTACCTACGAAAACTTTCAAACTAAGCTGACTGTGAGCTTAGGTGAGCTAAAGGCTTGGAAAGCACGGATTATTCGGTTTCAGTCTGAGCTAGCGCCTACAGCACAACAAGGCAGTTTATTCGGGCTAGCCCTAGAAACTCCGGAGACTATCAATGCCACAGAAAATACGGTAGAGACTATCGAGCCATTTGCGCTACGCCGTCAAAATACGGAATTTTGGCGCTGGCGGTTTGAAGATGTCGGCGTCGCTGCGATGTATTTTGTCATTGACTACGCAGCAACGAAAGATGCCCCCCTGCTGCTGTACGTAGGTGAAACCATCAAATCCAACCAGCGGTGGAAAGGAGAACACGACTGTAAGCGCTATCTGCTCAACTATCGCCAGGCACATTATGACAATGGGCTCAAAAGTGAGCTAGGCATTGCCTTTTGGCCAGAAGCTCCTACAGAGCGAAAGGCCAGGCAGCAAATTGAGTCTGGGCTGATTACACGGTGGCGATCGCCTTTTAATAAGGAGAACTGGCGCTTTTGGAATACACCTTTTGTGGATGGAAAAAGTAGCTGAGCGCTTTACCATTAAAAAGCTAGGCATAGAAAAGCCAGGCATTAAAAAGTCAGGCACAAAAAAGCCAGGCATAGAAAAGCGGAAAGAGAGTTTCGCGAAAGCCACCCGATCGAGCAAAATCAGCAGGGGGTTAAATACTTTGATTTTAGGGTCCAGTTCTCGTAAAAGGTCTGTTGCATACCTGGTTATTCTCGGATTGCTCGCCTATGTCAGATTTGTCTTCCTAGGTGCTGACTTCCCCATAGATTTGGGTGGGTATGGTATGGCCTACACCGACGAAGGGTGGTGGTCGCGTAATGCGGTGGCTTGGGTAAGAGAGGGCAGTTGGTATATCGACGATGGCTACAACACCATCACTAATTTGCCAGTGCTGCCTATTATTCAGATTGTTTGGTTTAAGCTGTTTGGCGTCGGATTAGTTTCTGCAAGGGCTATATCGGTCGTGTGCTCTCTGTTGGTGAGTGGGGGGGTGTATCTGCTGGCTCGACGTGAGCTGTCGGTGAGCTTCGCGTGGATAGCGCCTTTTATAGTACTTACAGATTACTCTGTTTTTGTTTACAGTCGCTTAGCACTGTTGGAAATGCCAATGCTGGTGTTTTTGCTGGCTAGCCTATGGTTGGCAACCGCGATACAGAAAGGGGTAGCGTTCAATGCCATCTATTGTGTCGTGCTTTCCGGGCTGTGCTTCACGCTGGCTATTTTGACCAAAACAACAGCGCTGTTTGCTCTGCCGGTAATAGCGATCGCACTTTTTTTTCAGATGAGCTCATCTGGCGAGCAGTCATCACAGGAGACAGCAATTCGCCAAAATGTTGTAGCGCTCAACCCGGCGGCTTTTCGGCTTCGTCTGCTGCTAATTTGGCTGCTGGCGGTCGGTGTTTCTTTGGGTATTTGCTACCTCATTTTGAATCAAGCAGGCGATGTGGCAAGTCAGACGTATTTCTCTAATCACAATGTTGCGGCCAAGGTTCCTCAAGGGCTCTTTAATTTCATCAAGGGGCCGGCTAGAGTCATTAAACGTAGTTTTACGCTGTATCCACTGCTATTTCCTGGACTGCTAGGAGCGATCGCACTCCTAGCTAAAGCTGGGAAAACAAAATCTAGCCCACTGTTCAGAATAGTTGTTCTTTGGACAGGAGCGGCGCTATGTGCATTTTCTCTGAGTGATTTTGCTGCACCTAGGTATTTTCTTGTTTTAACTGTTCCAATAGCGCTCGCTATTCCGCTTTGGTTAGAAAGTGTTTGGCACCGTTCTAAATCTGAGAAAGTATCGCTACACAGATCGCTACACAGATCGCTACGCAGACCGCTATTAGGTACGCTAGTGGCTTTAGCTTTTTCAGCCTCTACAGCGCTCAGTCTTTTCAACGTTGGCAGCTACTTGTGGCGGCCACAATTCACACTGATAGAAACTGCCAACACCATTAACAAATACGTAGCCTCAGAAGAGTCACGATCTAATACATTGCTTGGGCACTTTGCAGATACAATTGCCCTTGCCACTGACGACATCGAAGCTGTCAACGACCGCATGGGATTTCAACCCCTCGATGACAGGCTAAAAACTTTTGACCCTGGCTACTATGTTTCCATTGGGCCAATCGGTTCTTTGGGTAAAAAAATCGACCTGGAGATTCAAACAACGCTTGAAAATAATTACCAGTTAGTTTTACTTAATAAGTTTGAGCTTTTTCAGAAACAAGACTTTGGTCAGCCCGTCTTTTTTTATAGGTTAGATCCGCTCTAATGAACTGTTACCGATTGCTCGCTCCCAGAAAAAACCAGCAGTGGTAGCCACTTGAGAAAGGAAAAACAGACTGGATACTTTTAGGGGCGATCGCACCCCTGCTTCTTTTATAGGGTAGCTCAGCAAGTCTGTATAAAACTTTATGGGCTCTACCTTGATAGCCTGCTCGGTTCGCTTGGCTCTCGCCTGATGAAAGCAGTAAGCCCCGCGTCCATAGCCAAAATGTTGACGCCAAAAAGATTTGAATGACAGCGCGTGAGCGTGCTGAATAGTAGCCGTAGGAAAATATTTCATTGGGTATCCGGCCTGTTGCCAACAGTCGCACAAGTTTCTATCTTCAGCAGCAGCAAGGGGAAAAGAGATATCGAAACCGCCAATCTCTAGGAAGTGCGATCTGGCCATAGCAATGTTGTTGGAGGCAAAAAAGATACCTTGTGTGGCTGAGCCATAGTAACTGTAAAGATAGTCAATTAAGGCCTGTGAGGCCGACGAGTAAAGATTTTGCGGTAGCGCGTTGATGGTGTATCCCCCCACCATCGCATCGGGATCTGCCTGAAACGACAGGGCAAACTGTCTTAGCCATCCAACATCGGGTATACAGTCATCATCGGTAAAGGCAATATAGTCTCCTGTAGCGTTCTGTACACCGGTATTTCGAGCTGCGGCTGGGCCAGCATTTTTCTGCACAATCAGCGTCACATCCATCCGGTCTTGGTAGGCAGCTACGATTTTGTGGAGAGATTGCTGACTGCCATCATCAACAACAACAACTTGGTAATTAGCTTTTGGATAGTCTTGTTCTGCCAGAGCAGCTAGACAGGACTCTAGCTGTTTGGGTCGGTTGTATGTGGGAATAACAACAGAGAAAGTAGGAAGGGACATGGCGAGAAGAGCTGCAATCAATGATGGCAATCGGTGATAAATCAGTAGTCTGTGCTCAAGCTGTGATTAGTCTAAAAGCGACCGATCGGTCAAGAGATTCACTTGGGTTTTAACCTTTTCAGATTGAGCCTCGGGAAAACAGATTGAGCAATATTCAAAGCTTCTGCTGTAGCGTCGGGTGCAAACAACCGTAGAGCCCACAAGTAGATAATGCCGCCAGCTAGTACCAAGCTTGCAAGCTGAAATCGGATATCAAAATCAATCAGGCTACGGCCTAAGAGAATAAGCGCTCCTGACATCACCAGCGAAGCAGCCAACGGGGCGATCGCCTGCCGCAGATATTTGAAAATAGACACCTGAATCAGCCGACTGAGAATGAGCTGAACAATGGGGAACATGATGAATGCGCGGATAAGGTAAGCGACTGAGACCGCTACGATGCCCCAGCGAACCGCAATCGCAAACCCAATAAAATTCAGACTCGACGAGAGTAGACCCAGCTTCACCTTCCACTCCGGCTGCCCAACGGCCAGAAACACCGCACCTTTGAACTTCGAAAGCGAGCGAAATATTCCCACCAGGGCCAAGACCTGAAGTACGGGCACAGATGCCATCCACTGCTCGCCAAAGATAAAAGGCACAATTTTAGGCGCGAGCACGGCTGTACCAAGGAAAAAGGGAAATGCTATCAGACTAGTTATGCGAGCGACTTTATAGAAAGCGCTGCGCATTTTTGGCAGGTCGTGCTGCAATCGAGAGAATGTTGGCAGGGCGACTCTCTTGCTGGTTTCAATCAGCACTTGTGTCATCACAGACAAAATTCGATAGGCCAAACTATAGAAGCCGAGTGCTGTAGGCCCAAGAAAGTAGCCAATGAGCAAATCGTCTGAACGACTGTTGATAAAGCCCAGAACGTTGAACGCTAGAATGTTGCGGCCAAATTTGAACAGGTCTTGAAAGTGGGCACTAGAAAACCGTAGTCGAGGCCGCCAGTCACTGGCCCGCCACAATACCAGCATACCGACAGTCTCATAGATGATCTGCTGTGCCACCAAGCTCCAAATGCCTGCGCCAAGCAAAGCCAGAGCAATCCCTACAATACCGCTGATAACAAGGCCGATAAGCGATCGCATTGCCAGATACTGATAGGCAAACGCGCGCTCTAGCAGTGCCTCCTGCACATCGACCAAAGAACTCACAATGAGCAGCAAAGAAAACCACCGCAGTACGGAAGTGAGGGCTGTGCGGTTGAACGCGGCAGCAACCCAAGGGGCGGCGATGATACCAACGCTCGCCAACACCACACCCACCGCAATATTGGTCCAAAAAGCGGTATCAATGTGCTCTGGGTCCAAGTCTTCGCGTTGAATCAACGCCTGCGGAAAGCCTTGATTCAAAAACACCTGCACAAAGGCTAAAAACACATTGGCCAATGCCACCAGTCCAAAGTCTTCTGGGGTTAGCAGCCTAGCGAGCACCAAAAAGACAATCAGCGCCCCAAACTGGCTACCCCAGTTTTGAATTGCAGCCCACATCGCACCTTTCGTTGCCTTTTGCTGAAGACTCATTAGCGATCTTCCTTAGACCTGACACCGCTGGGCAAATACCTGTAGCTCGGGTGACAGCTTAACAGCGCCATGCCTAGCTGAAGGATGTCTTGCCGCTGTCTAAAAACTTCTAAATATTTCGGATTGTCTTGGTAGTGACACCAGCGCTCAGTCACTGGCATTTTCTGCGCTTGCGCATCGAACCGGGTTTTATCAAAAGAGCTAACGCCTGCGTGAGGAGTCATAACTTCTAAATTCCTGAGAGAAGACTAAATACTCAAAAAGTGTTTGTTCAGACGGTTTGCTAGCGGCTGCCTCCAGCAGTCGTCATCGCATATTGAGATGCTGACGCGTTTGTTTGAGTTCCCTGAATTAAGGTGTTGTACAGGGCAAGGAAGTCGTCTACACAGCGCTGTTGGCTAAAGTGCGCGATCGCTCTTCTTCGTCCTGCCGCGCCCAAGCGCTCTGCCACTGAGCGGTCTTGCAAAATCGGCAATAGCGCCGCCGCCCATCTCTCCTCATCGCCTGGAGGAACCAAAACCCCAGCAGAATCACCTCGCGCCGCCATCGGCCCAACAATCTCAGGCTGAGCACCGACTGCACTGGCAACCACGACTGTTTTGCGCATCATCGCTTCAGTCGTCACATTGCCAAATGGCTCAGCCCACAGCGACGGGACCGCCTGCACCCACACAGCATCAAAGGCTTTCTCCATCTCAGCTCTAGATACGTGACCTAGCCAGATAATCTGCGATGCGATGCCTAGCTGCGTGGCCAAAGTCTTTAAGCTTTCACCCAGCGGGCCTTTTCCAGCCATCAGCAAGCGGGCCTCTGGGACGCGTTTGACGACCAAAGCAAACGCTCGCAACAGCGTATCTATCCCTTTTTCCGCCGTAAACCGACCGGCATAGCCTACCGTTGGCGGTGACTGCAAAGCAGGTCGCGCCTCACGAGCGGGAACTCCATTGTGAATGACGCTCACCGGAATGCGCCTTGAGCCATCATCAATCAACCCTATTTCGGCCTGTTCTATGTCTGCTTTCATGCCTTCGCTCAAAGCCACAATGTGATTGAAGGCTCCCTTCCACTTTTGCCAGAGCGATCGCTGAGCCATCATCCAAATCCAGGTCTGAGGCGTGAGACAGCTTTGCTGCAAGCACGCCTTGCCAGGAGAAAAAGAGCAGGGCTCCCCAGAGGGCAAAATATTGGTTCCGACTGGGCAAATTGCTTTATACACTGCCGTTTGATATATCGCCAAATAGGGCCTTAGCAGCGGCAAAATCATCGGTGAGAGCTGCCATAAAAACATGCGCACGTGAACAACATCTGGCTGAAAGTCTTCTAGCGTTTTCCTTAAAGCAATGTAGGCCGAAAGATTAGTCGCCTGCGAGATAACTTGCGCGCGGCTGGTAGTGCCGTAGCAAGTGTAGTCGGCCAGAATCGGGCTGTCGGTGACGAGTTCAGCGTTGCTAGAGAAGAGGCGGGCATCGTGATTGCGATCGCGCAACAGCTGCCGCAGTGTCAGCATCTGAATCTCAGCGCCTCCCGTCGCGCCACCGTAGTCATTGACCAAAAGAATCTTCATGTGCCTGCCGATACAGGAGCAGAAGCAGAAGAGGTTGCAGCAACCTTAGGTTGCTTAGGTGCTGGTAAAGACGTATCGGCAGCGGCCTTCGGCTTTGCCAGTGGCGCCTGCAAATGCTTTTGAGCATATCGATAGGTCAGCCACTTATTTAACGTGACTTCTATCGGTGCGAGCAGCCCATACATCATCAGCTTATTCGGCAGGGAGCGCCGATTTGTCAGCCCTATCTTATCTAGCATGGGCTGCAAAATCGCATCTCGCCGCCGCCAGCCAAGGGCCTTGTACTTATGCTTAAAGTAGCCGTCTTCGCACAAGTTCCACTTCTCCATCAGCCGAGCCAGGCTCACAAGCTCCCAGGCATTGCTCCAGCGCAGCATGTAATAGTGCAAATCGCGCCACGCCAAAGTAGGGCCCGGCACATAGGTCACAACGCTATCTGGCTCAAAATAAACCGTTCTCCCAAGCGCAGCCACATTCATACAGAAGTCCACATGCTCTTTTGTATTCAGAACAGACTCATCGAAGGGACCAAGCTCATCGAATACATCCATTTTCACCAGCATGCAGTGAAATTCGCATAGCTCTGTTTCGCACTGCGCTAGCCGAGGTCGAACATCTTTGACCATTCGCCCCTGCAAGTACATCTTTTCTCTCAGATGTCGACGGCTTTTTATATCTGTCACCACGCGAGACTCTCCCCCCGCAAAGTGAACAATCTCGTGAATCGGCTCCTCATGACACATAAGCGGCCCCACGACAGTGGCATCTTCAGCCTGCGAGCACTCCAACATAATGCGAAGCCAGCCAGGCTGCACAACGACATCATTATCGACAAAAACGACATAGGGCGTTTTCACTTCAGCCAGGCCCAAATTACGTGCCCGGTTCGGCCAAAGATAATGCTCAGTACGAATGAGCTTAAATCCTTTTTCCTTTGAATAGCGTTCAATAAAACGACGTTCTGGCTTGGGCGAGTTGCCATCTATATAAACCAGATCAAAGGGCACCATTGTGTTTTCATACAGGCTCTCTAAAGAAATCTGCGCATAGCTAAAACGCTCTCTTGGCACAACGACAATCGTCACCTGTGGCAAAATTTGGCTTTTTGCCTGGTTCAGGCCTTGTTCTACGGCTGTTGGTCCTTCCATAACAAGTCTCCTCAGAAATAGGCTTCTTTAATTAGCATAAGCTTCGACAGCGGGCTGCTTGAGCCTAGCTCTGGCCTTAGCCCACTGCTCCCTAGTAAAGTCTTCGTGGTACGAGCGCTCCACATTCACATTCCAAAGATCGTGCTTTTCGCCCAAAATGTTCTTTGCAGCCAATAGCCCGGTCAACATGGAGTGATCCTGGTTGTTGTATCGGTGCATACCGTTTCGACCCACTGTTTGTAAATTCTCGAACCGCTTCAGGTATCGCTGAAGCACATCTAGATGCTTACGATACTCGCCGTCGTACACAGGGTATGCTTTTTTCTGCCGAATGATGGTCCCGTCTTCCACATACTCAAGACTGGGAACCAGCCCCAGGTCAACAATCTCTTGACTGGCCAGCGCCACTAGCGCTTCAGTGGACATCTCCCACAGGCTGTCGCCCTCGCTGCAGAAAAACTCCATGCCAACACAAGTTTTACTCGGATCGGGCACCATAGCCATACTCCAGTTCTTGAAGTTTTGAATACGGCCCACCTTGAACTTTGGGCTGTGAATGTATATCCAATTGTCGGGAAAAATATCCCTTAGGTTGATGACAAGAGGCACAATCAAAAAATCACGGTATTTTAATCCTTTAGCGGCTTTTAGCACAGGCTCAGGAGGGGCTGGGTCCAAACGCCTGACTAAGGCTGTAATTGGAATACTAGAGACATAGCTATCGCCTGTTATCGCTAGCGTTTTGCCGCCGCTTTGAGCGATGACCCGCTGTACATTCTTACCGTCGTGCTCTATGCGAGTAACACGAGTTTCTAAATGAACGGGCGAGTTTTTGCTGTCTAAAATTTGCTGGCAGCGCTCCCACATCATGCCAGGGCCATAGATGGGGTAGTCAAACTCTTTGATGAGTGTTTTGGTGTCGTTACTTCCAAAAGCGGCGTTGATGACGGCTTTCTTGAGGGAAAGGCCTTTAATGCGCTGCGCTGCCCACTCTGCCTGAATTTTGTTGCAGGGAATGCCCCACACTTTCTCGGTGTAAGACTTAAAAAAGGTGCGGTAGAGGCGATTGCCAAATCGCTCTACAACCCAATCTTCTAAGTTGTCGGCCTCTGGGCCAGGATTGAGCTTGCCGTTGATTTTAGACTTGAGGTAGCTCAAGATGCATAGGCTGCTGTCCACCACACCGAGATTTTTGAGGGTACTGGAGATAGAGAGCGGGTAGTCGAAGAATTTGCCACGATAGTAAATGCGCGATAGCCGAGGCACTTGAATGAACTCGTCACCCAGAATTTCTCTCCAAATCTCTTGAACTTCACCGACCTTCGTAAAAAAGCGGTGCCCGCCAATATCAAATCGGTAGCCCTTGTACAGTTCTGTTCGAGAGATACCGCCCACTTTATCGGCCTGTTCTAGCACAGCCGATTCTTTTCCATGTTTGGCCAGCTCGTAGGCAGCCGTTAGCCCCGCCGGGCCACCACCCATCACAACAACATCAACCATTAAAATTCCTCCTATATCGACTCTTTTTAAAGTCGACTTATTTCCACTGCCAAACGATTGCTATTCTGCACCTTTGTTCTGTATCTTTCGTCAATTCTTTTTCTGTAGCGCTAGCGCCAAAACTGCTAGTTTGGCGGCTAGGTGGCTGTCACTTGTCGCATTCGATGTCTTAGTGTTCCAACGATAAAAGCTAGTCCGCTGTAAAAGTAGTAGAGCCAGTGCCAGGGTAATGCTCGCGCCGCAAACAAAAAACCTCGCTTACGGTAGAAGAACTTGTAAACCGGTAAGTTGATCACAAAAAGTGCGATCGCACACAACAGCACTGCCCAAATCACAATCCGCCAAAAGATAGATAAAAACAACCCCACACACGCGCCGTAAATAAGAACAACACTCAATCGGCTAGACCACCGTAGATTGAGGTCGCGCGACACCTGCTGATACTGCTGTGGATGGTTTTGCTTCAGCCGCAGCAAAAGAGCCATCCAAGGTAGTGCCCGATAGAAAAACTCTGCTCTCAGCAAAGAAAACGAAGTCCAATGCTTCAAATGCTTAATTTCAACCGTCTTACACAGCCGGATTTTGTATCCTGCTTGGCGCAATCGGTAGCCCAGCTCAATATCTTCTATACAAGGTCGCCGATAGCTAGCGTCAAAGCCACCTATCTCCAGAAAAACCGCTTTGCGAATAGCGCCACAGGCCCCCCAAAAAGTAGACGCTTCTGCCCTCCCTTGCTGATGAGTGTAGTGGTGAAAGAGATTTTTGTATTGCGACAGAAAATTGGGTGCACCAGGCGCGTCGTCATAGGAACCAATTAAAGCAGCGAGATCGTCATCCGCCTGAAAGGCTCGATATACCTGACCTACAGTGTTTGGATGCACAGTAACGTCGGCATCAATAAACAGCAATATGTCAGCCGATGCAGCCTTTGCACCTATATTGCGTGCATTAGCAGGGCCCTTGGAAGTGGGCAGCTGTATGACGGTTGCACCATGATTCTTGGCGAATTGACTGCTTCCATCCGATTCACCGTCGGCAACAACGATCACCTCGGCCATATCAGCCCATCGTTCAAGGCTATCTATGCATCTATGAAAGCTCTTACCTCCGTTGTACACAGGTACAACAATAGAGACCAACAGCTCGCTGGTTGATTCATTTAGCATTATATTTAGTGCCGCTGCCCAGAAAGTAATACTTTCTGGCACCTAAAGATTTTGAAAACTGTTAGAGAGAGGTCCGCACAAAAGAAAGGTCATCCATAGAACAACATAAAGTGCAACTTTCAGAGACAACAAGCCTTGATATTATGATTGTGGGCGCTTTTATTCGGCGATGGTTGCATGTCAGCTAGCTAATAGCTAACTGACATGCGCATGCAGCGAATGTTATGTAAACAGCAACAGCCACTAAAGTATTAATCCACTACAGCATTAATACTGAGGCGTCTTACTTACTTGCAATGATACTGAAGATTTCTCTTTGTGACTTCGATCATCTCATTTTGCTTTATACCGACTTCACATAAGCGTATTTTATCATGATTTTTAAGCATTTTTGCGTATTTTCCCCAATTGTGTGGTAAGCAAGAGCATCTCCTAGCGATCAGAGGCGATGATGATCAAAATCGTCTCACCTAGCACGCTCACCATTCTGAACGTAGCTTTGGCCACTAGCGGTATACTTCTTTAATCGTAAAAGGGAACCCGACTACATGCGCTTAACAATGTTCATTCACCGCCCTCTGCTGCTCATCGCTGCTGCTTTGCTAGGGATAGGACTGGTAAGCGCATGCAACCCTACTGGCACCAACACTGGCACCAACACTGGCACGGACGAAACTTCTTCGGGAAGCGCTCCTACAGATGCTGGAACGCTGAAGCTACTCTACTGGCAAGCGCCCACAACGCTCAATCCACACCTATCGCCAGGATCCAAAGATCGCGAAGCCGCGAGCCCTGTTTTAGAGCCTCTAGCGGCATACAACGAAGCTGAAATCCTAGAACCGATTTTGGCGGCAGAAATTCCAACAGTCGAAAACGGAGGCATTAGCGCCGATAGCAAAACGGTGACCTGGAAGCTCAAAGAAGGCGTTTTGTGGTCCGATGGCGAGGCCTTCACTGCTAAAGACGTGGTCTTTACCCATAGTTTCATCACCACACCGGAAGTCGGCGCAACTTCTGGTGAGTTCTACGGCGATGTAGAAAGTGTAGAAGCAGTCGATGACTTGACCGTAAAGATCACGTTCAAGCGACCTACCCCTGCACCCATGTCTCCCTTTGTCGGTGGCAGTGGCATGATTTTACCTGAGCATATTTTCAACGATTACCTAGGTGCGAATGCGCGTTCAGCACCTGGCAATACCGCACCCGTAGGCACTAACGCCTTTCAAGTAAAAGAGTTCAAGCCAGGTGACACTGTCATTTACGAACCCAATCCTAATTTTCGAGGTGATGCGCCTGCGTTTAGCCGAGTTGAGCTGAAGGGGGGCGGTGATACGGTCTCAGCAGCGAGAGCTGTCCTGCAAACGGGCGAGTCAGACTATGCGTGGAATGTACAGGCGGAGCCAGCAGTGCTTACCAGCTTGGAAACGGGTGGAAAGGGTGAAATGATTTATGTGCCTAAGCCTGCTATGGAGCGAATCTACATCAATTTTTCAGACCCTAATAAAGAAGTAAACGGAGAAAGATCGCAAAAAGACACGCCCCATCCATTTCTTTCTGAAAAGCCCGTTCGCGAAGCCATTAGCTTGGCAATTGATCGTGAAACGATTACAAACCAGCTCTACGGTGAAGCGGGGATAGTCGCAACAAACTTTTTGGTCTCTCCTGATAAATATGCATCGCCAAACACTGAGTACGAACTCAATTTAGAGGAAGCAGCATCGCTATTGGACGGGGCAGGATGGAAAGATACTAACAACAACGGCGTGAGAGATAAAAACGGCGTTGAGATGAATATTCTCTTTACGAGTTCCGTGAATCCTGTACGACAGAAAACGCAGGAAATTATCAAACAAAGTCTTGAGTCTATCGGGATGTCTGTAGAGCTAAAAAGTGTGGAAGCAGGCGTGTACTTTGGCGATGCTACTAACCCTGATTCTGTTCATCAGTTTAATTCGGACCTACAGCTGTTTACGTTTGATAGTGAAACACCTGAGCCAGACTCGTATATGGAGCTGTATGCCTGCGACCAAATCTCACAGAAGGAGAATCAGTGGTCGAAAGAGAATTCTTCTCGCTACTGCAATCCCGAATACGACGCGCTGCTAGATCAGTTAGCGACAGAGATCGACCCGCAAAAGCGGATTGATTTGTTTGTGGCAATGAATGATTTGTTGATTGAGGATGTGGCACTGATTCCGCTAGTGCAGAGAAGTGAGGGATATGCGATCGCCTCCACCCTCACCGGTCTAGAATTTACCCCGTGGGCCGCCAGCACCTGGAAAATGAACAGCTGGGGGAAACAATGACTTCGACTACGCTCAGCCACCGGGCTAGATGCGATAGTTTTCTGATTGCTAGACCACCATTGAGGCCTGAGCGTAGTCGAAGGCCAAACCCAACCAAACGCTCATGGGAAAATACCTTCTCAAACGACTCTTAATCGCAATTCCAACCCTCATCGCCATCAGCGGAGTCATCTATCTCGTGCTAGCCCTCGCACCGGGTGATCCGCTAGGCGAGCTGGCTAACAGCCCTTCTATCACCCCCGAAATTCGTGACAACATTCGCCGTGCCCTGGGCCTCGACCAGCCAATATACGTCCGCTACTTCAAATGGGCTACGGCTTTTCTTACCGGCAACATGGGCTATTCATTCGTCAATCCCGTCCCAGTCAATGAGCTAATTTTGCAGCGTTTACCTACAACGCTATGGGTAGTAGGGTTGGCCTATGCCGTCTCAGTCTTAATCGCATTTCCGTTGGGCATTCTCTCTGCGCTTAAGCGCTACTCTTGGCTAGACCAGCTAGTCACTACCTTGGCATTTGCAGGATTCTCTATCCCACCCTTTTTCACCGGTTTGTTGTTCATCCTGCTATTTAGTATCACGTTAGGCTGGCTTCCTTTCATCTACGACAGCACGCTAGTGGTCAACGACGTCAGTAGCTTTCTCTCGCAGATGAAGCAGTCCATTATGCCCATTGCTGTGTTGGCCCTATTTCAAACAGCCGTACTCATGCGCTACATCCGCGCAGCTGTGATTGAGCAGCTAGGGATGGACTATGTACGTACGGCTTACGCCAAAGGCCTGAGTGGCTGGCAGGTCATGACTAAGCACGTGCTGCGTAATGCGCTGATTCCTGTAGTGACACTCATCGCACTAGATATTCCAACAGTGTTTACAGGCGCACTGGTAACAGAGCAGGTGTTTCGAGTACCAGGCATCGGCTCCTTACTCATTGACTCTATTATTCGCAGCGATACGCCAGTCGTGATGTCAATTACCTTTATCTACGCCATTTTAATTGTGATATTCAATTTAGTTGCTGATGTACTCTACGGTGTATTGGACCCAAGGATTCGCTATCAATAGTTCGTCTTAGGAATGAGCACTAAATAAAACGACCGATTTGCCAGCTGCCCTATGCCTGCGGCAGGCTACGCCAACGACTACGCTCAGGGCGCGGTTTCGGCAATTACCGATGGCTGAGCGTGGTCGTTCGCTTGCGTCGCCATAGGCGTTAGTCAAAACCAACCGGTGTGTAAAAGTGACTCTTATTAAATTCTCGTTCCTTACCAATATGGAAAAGCTTTTCTAGCTTTGTGTAGATTGTTCTATTGTGACTGTCTAATCGTTATCATTTTGCGTTTCTAGCTGCGTTCCGTACTTTGCTTCTAGTTCTGCTAAAGAGAGCTCACTACGCAAATCTGCTTTCAATTGCTTCAATATCTCTACATCGGCGTTTTTTGTGAACTGAGGTGCAAGGTCTAATCCCTTATCACCAAATTTCAGTTCAAGGCCCAACTCGATCGCACTACAAATACCTTCTATCAAGCCTTCTTCTCGGCCTTCTTCTCGGCCTTCTTCTCGGCCTTCAGCTTTAGCTGCACGTTCGAAGCTCATCATGTATGGCATTTTTAGGTCCTCCTGATGTTTGAGAATGTCTTGCCAAACGCTTTTTTCCAAGTATGCTGGCAGGACTAATATCCAATCGATGAATCGGAAAAGGCGAACAACATCTTCTCGCTGATATCCCTTCTGATATAGCAGCTTGATAAGCTTTAACTTCCACTGCTTTCGACTTAGCGTATCGCGGTTGGTCTCTAAGGTTTTTAGATGAGCCACGACAACTATGGCAAAGGGATTACGGCTGTCTAGCAGCACTGACGATTGCTGTCTATAGTCTAGCAATTTTGTCGTCCGAAATTTGAATTCTATGGAGCAGTCCCAAATAGAGTCTGAAAACTGCTGCGGATGCCACTTGGGATTGTCGTCACTCAAAATTGCGAAGCTAGCGACAGGACGCTTAAACCGGTCGCGCAGCCGATAGTTGTATGTATACATCTGTTCAGCAAAGGCTTTTTTGGCTTGGCTTTGTACTTCAATGTGTACGAGTACCCATACCTGCTCACCCGTTTTCTTCCATACTTTAACGAGCTTGTCGGCCAATCTCCTACCAATTTCTGCTTCACGAACAATTTGCTGAAGCTCTTTTTCTAGAAACTCGTATCCTTTGCTCCAATCAATATCACGATGAACATCAGCGAAGAAAAAGGCCATGCACTCTTCAAAGTAAGCCTCTAGAACCTCTTTCCAAGGGCTATCGTAGTCATTGCGAGGTTCTGCCATAACGCGAGTTAGTTCGTTTGCACTAACTTATCACGCTAGAGTTTGGAATCAAAGGCGATCGCATCTCCCTCACACACCACATAAGCGCTCGTATTTTCAACCAGCTCCACTTCATACCCACCGGTAAATTCGCCAAAGGAGGGCAGCGTTAGCCGTTTGTGATCGCGCTCTACGAAGAAGCAAGGCAGGCGGAGGCTATCGGTATGCGATCGCAGCTTAATCACCGGATGAATATGACCGCAAATATTCAGCCCTGCACCATGGCGCATTTCAGGCTCATGGCTCAGCAAAAAAGGCCCAACTTCAACCGCATCTACCTGCGTCTCCATCGGCATCGGTGGCAGAGCAGACACCAATCGCCGGTCGTGGTTTCCCACAATTAAAGTGACCTCAGCCGCTATCTCTTTGAGAAAAGTGTCCCACCCGATCAGAACTTCTGGCACGAGAGACTGCTTTGAGTGGAAGAGATCGCCTAGGATAAACAGTTTTTTTGGCTGGAGTTGGTTGTGGAGCGATCGCAGACGAGCCAAATTCTCTTCATTCATCTCATTCGAGATAGGAATCCCAAAAGACTGAAACGTCTCAGCCTTACCCAAATGCACGTCCGAAACGAGCAGCGTATCTACCTCAGGTAAATACAACGCCTTGTCGTCCAGCAGCTGAAGGCGCTGACCAAACAACAGAACTTCGTTGGGTAACAGCGCAGTTTTAGAAGTCACGTTTTGAAAGCTCACGTGGTTAGAGTCCGCCGTAATAAACTGCCGTGGCTCAGCACAGAACTCATCAGACCCCATCGTACCGGATTAGAAGTGCGCCCAAAGAGCACCAGCATGGCCTGCACAATTTCGGGCAGCGTAGAGGTATCGGCCAAAAAGCCGGACCACTGCGGTTTATCTAACTCGAAAAACGTAGTAAAAAACTGCTGGAGATCGTTAGTTTTGAAGTCCATGAGATTTTCTAGGCCAAAGCTGTAGAGGTAGTGTTTACGCAGACGGTCTTCGGGCCAGAGCGTTTGCCAGGCAGCTTTGGCGACTTCTTTGGGGGAGGTGCTGGTGGCTTCTAGAGATTGTGCGATCGCCCGTGCCAAATCTGGACTCCGCCGCAGTAGCGCACCTTGCATGTACCCTGTCGCCGGATGCACCATACTCGCCGCACCGCCAAAGCCCACAACCAGCTGAGTAAGATCAGGCAGCGGCATGTTCATTGGAAACAAGCAGCGTTCCACATGGTGCTCTTCAACAATATTGACACCTCTATGGGCCAGCCGCTGATGCAGACGACGCTCCAGCGTATCCATCGAAATTCCTGGAGCATGTGCCAGAGAGGTCTCCTCAACAAAGTAGATATCGTGACCTAGATCCATCGCATATAAAAACGTCGGCGGCAGCTTACGTTCTGGAGCGGGCAGATGATCATCTCGGTAGTCCATCAGCACCATTTGCCCAGGCTCAACCGGTGGCGCAGAAAACTTACCCACAACGCCGTAAGCCGCCTGATACGCAATCGGCTTCATCATCGGTAACCGTTTCACCAGCGCCGGATTATGTCCACTGGTATCAATAACTATGCGCGCACTATAGGTTTTTCCGCTTTCATCCGTCACCTCAGATCGCCTAGAACTATGAGTGACCTCAGCGGCTTTGCCCATATGCCAAGTCACGCCATGATGCTGATTTTGCTTGAGCCAGTGCCCCTGAAGCTTTTCACGATCTATCAGGCCGTAGTCTCGCTTTAGCGGAATAGTTTTATCACCCATATAGGCCGTTGTCTTTTGCCAGCGCTTCCACAAGAAATCTTCCATACCCAGCGCCTCTAGCTCATCAGCCCAGATACCGTAGGTATTTGGCCAAGGCTCATCCGGCGCAGTAGGGCTCAACCCTTCTACTTTCAGCCCACGCTGCTCTAGCGCGTTAGCCATCTGTAGCCCTGCTGGCCCCGAGCCAATTACCAATACGTCTGCCATGTAGTCACTCAAGCAATGTCTTCAAGTATTTTACCGTTACAGCAGCAGACACCTGTAATTACATTACACAAGAGTATGCGCAGGATGTCGCTCTTCTGCAAGCAGGCTAAACAAAAGCCGATCGTGCAAAATGCCATCTAAAAGCTGATGCTGGCGAAGGCGACCATCTTGATGAAAGCCGCAGGATTTGAGCAGTGCGATGGAGCCTTTATTAAAGCTGCCTGTATCCGCCATAACTTTGTTGAGCCCCACTCTATCGAATAGGTGCGTAAGCATTAACTGAAGCGCTTCTTTGGTATAGCCTTGCTGCCGATAATTTGGACCGGTGAAATAGCCTATGCCAATGGAGCGATTTTTAGAATTGTAGCCGTATACGCTAATCTCTCCGAGTAGTTGATTATCCTCGGCGCGTCTGATAGCAAAAACGGCAGGAACTTTCTCCTCAAATCGTCGAATGCGCTCCTCTAGCGACATACGCTGAACGGGGCGACAGGTGAGGAATGAAATATCAACTTGATGCTTCCACTCGTGCATGGTCGCGAGTTCTTCAATCTTGTAGAGTCCTAGCTGGACACGACTGCCCATTGGAATTTGCCACTCAAAGTAATTAAGCTCGTTGGAATCAATCATGGCTATTTGTCCCATTGCTGTTTCAGGCGGGTGATGCGATCGCGCAAACTCTCATTCGTCAACCGCGAACTCAATCGCTCTACCAATAGCGGGAACCCGAGTGGCGATGGCCTTTTCACCTGCATCCACACCAGCTCCAAATCTCGCATGCGCTTCAGCGCAGCGGTGAGCCTGGGTTCTTCCATCTGGCCTTCTATCACCTCTCGCTCTGCCTGCTGCAACAGCAAATTATCCGGCTCGTACTTGTTGAATACCTTGTAAATCAGAGAAGAGCTAATCTGCACCTGATTTGTTGTTTTCTTTGATCCTGGATATCCCTTAAATACCAACCCAGACACCTGTGAAATACCCCTAAACCGCCGCTGAGTCAGCTCAGAAATGTTCAAACTCTCTTTTATCTCCTCATACAGGCTCTGCGACCGGAAAAAACTTTCGTCAAATAGATCTTGAAACGGATAATCCTTCGGCGCTAAAATTTCAAAACCATAATCATTGGCCGACACCGTAAACGTCGCTTTCTGTCGCTGCGAAAATCGATACGCCCACAGAAAGCCCAGCCCCTCATGTACGTTTCGTCCTTCAAAAGGATAGGCATACAGGTGTTGGCCTTCTCTCGTTCGACAGCACTCGATTAAAAACTGATCGGCACTCGGCAAATGAGAGATTCGATCCTGCGTAGCGAGAATCGGCATAATGCACTCTACTTCAGGGCTCACATTACCGTCTTTTGCCTGGGTAATCTCTTCTCGGATGTATTGACTCAAGCAGTCCGAAATCGCCATGTAACCGCCACTCCACACGGGTACCACGCTAGATTTTTTCTTCGCATTCTTTACATACAGCGTCATATCTTTCAGCTGAAAATACGCCAGCTGCCGCCCCGCAAAAAAGAACACATCTCCTTTTTTTAGCCGCGATACAAAGCTCTCTTGCACCGTACCAATCGTTTTTCCCTTCGCGTAGGCAATCTTCACCTGTTGATTACCGGTGATCGTACCAATACTCATTTTGTGCATACGCGAGATACGCCCGTCTTCTACCCGATACACACCGTTCTCTTCATCCAGCACAATCTTTTTATAGCGAGGGTAGGCCTGCAAGCACTTGCCACCCTTCTCTAAAAATTCCACCATCCAGCCAAACTCTTCCTGCGATAGCTCTCGATAGGAGAATGCTTTGCGCACAGCTTCAAATGTTTCGTTGGGGGCAAAGCCATCGCCACAAGCGAGCGTGACCAAATGCTGAAGCAACACATCATAGGGTTTAGGTAAGGTGTGGCGAGATTCTATCTGCCCTGCGGCTAAGCCACGCCGAAAGGCCGAAATCTCTAGTAGCTCTAGCGCATTGGTTGGTAAAAAGAACACTTCTGATGTGCCACCCGGTAGGTGCGCCGAGCGCCCTGCACGCTGAAGCAGCCGAGCTAAGTTTTTGGCGCTGCCGACTTGCACAACTCGCTCTACCGGCTGAAAGTCCACACCTAGATCCAGCGAGGAGGTGCACACAACCCATTTAATTTTGTCTGCTTTGAGCCCCGCTTCAATAGCAAGACGGGTTTCAAAGTCGATGGAACCGTGATGGAGTGCAATTCGGTGCTCATCTTCTGGCATGGAAAAGGTAAGCGCTTGATACCATCGTTCGGCCTGCGACCGGGTGTTGGTAAATATCAGTGTGGAGCGCTCAATATCTAGCACCGACACCAGCGCTTCAAACATGTGCAAGCCCAAATGCCCAGCCCATGGAAAGCTATCAACAGTCTCTGGCATGACGCTAGTGATGACTGTTTTTCGCTTGATGTTTGACTGAATCACAACAGGCTGAGTATCTACACCGGTGGCAGCTTCGGCGGCCTCTTGCAAATTCCCCAGTGTTGCTGAAATAGCCCAGGTCTGAACAGTAGAGTTTAGCTGCCTAAGCCGAGACATACACAGCTCTGTCTGGGTGCCTCGCTTGGAGGCCATTAGCTCATGCCATTCGTCCAAAATCACGCAGCGTAACGTGCCAAACCGCTTCGCTGAATTTTTATAAGACAGCAACACCGATAAAGATTCGGGCGTGGTAATCAAAATGTTCGGCATTTTCTTGATCTGCCGACTTTTTACAGAAGATTTGGTATCACCTGTGCGAGACTCAACTGTAATTGGCCAGTCCATCTCTTCTATCGGGCGACGAATAGAAGCCTCGATATCTCTTGAAAGGGCCCGTAGTGGCGTGATGTAGAGCAGTTGCAAACCTGAGAGCGCGCCTGGTTCGCTTAGCATTTGGGCGATGGGGCCCATCACTGCGGCGTAGGTTTTTCCTGAACCCGTAGGCACCTGAATAATGCCGCTCTCACCAGATAGATAGGATTTCCAAGTCTTTTTCTGAAAGGTGATGGGTTTCCAACCCTGTTTTGAAAACCAGTCTTGGATAGGAGTAAGGATAGCCACAAAGTAAGGTGCAGTGAAAAAGTGATTTACTCGTGGATGCGGCCATTCGGCATGATGGTGCCAGTAAGGCGTGCACCCAACAGTTTCACCATAATTTTATCGCCGTAGCCGACTTTTGCGCCGCTAAGGTCTGCGCCGCTAAGGTCTGCACCGCTGAGGTCTGCGCCGATAAGGTCTGCACCGCTGAGGTCCGCGTGGCTGAGATCTGCCTGGAGAAGATTGGCACGAAATAGGCGAGCTTTTCGCAAATTTGCACGATTGAGGATGACCTTATGCATGAAGGTGTCGCTAAGGTCCGCGCCACTGAGGTTTGCACCGCTGAGGTTACGACCGGAAAAGTCTTTTTCTTTGAGGTTTGCGCCGCTCATGTCTACGCCGCTGAGGTCTGGATCGCGTCTGGTTGCGCTGCTTGTAGGAGCCTTTTGGAGAGACTTTTCTTTGGAGTCAGCTTCTTTAGCCATTTTTCTGGCTTTCTCTTTGGCTTCTTCTCGGGCCTTTTCTCTGGCTTTTCGCTCTGAGATCGCTTTCTCCCTAGCCGCCTTCTCTCTAGCCTTTCGCTCTGCGATCGCCTTTTCCCTAGCCGCTCTATCACTAGCTTTGCGCTCAGCGGTCGCTTTCGCTCTCGCTTTTTCCTTAGCAACTCTTTCTTGCGCAGCTTTATCCCTGGCCGACTGACCATTGCCGTTGGTACTACTTCCCGACTTTTCAGACTTTACATCGCTCTGACGGGGCCACGCGCTGCTAGGGTAGCGCGCCCTGTAAGTAGCATCGTACTTACTGCTAGAAGCGCCACGTCGATAGGCTTCGTAGGGTGGGCGATAGCCCTCTGCACGCGAATTGCTTGAATAGCTAGAAGCATGCGCCGGACGCCGGTAAGGGCGATAGGTAGAGTCGTCTCCAGGGCGGTAGGTACTGCCCGCATAGTTGCGGGCACCATTTCTTGAGCGAGCAGTGCTGCGGCTACCGTTGGCAGCGACTTCAGCAGGCGCTGGCGCATTGACAGCAGGGACTTTGCCATTTTTAGCATGCGACTTCATTAGAGCACGGGCATCGTTGAGCGCCTTGATCTTGTCCTCTGCTTTTTCCCGTAGGCGATCGCGATCGCCAGGAATGCGATCAGGATGCCAAATAAAAACGAGGTCTTTGTAGGCTTGGTTTACTTCCTTGATAGAAGTCTGCTTTCCTAGCTCTAGCTCTAAGACTCTGTAGGCTTGCTCAAGATGATCCATACGCGCCGGTAAGCGTGGTTTTCGTAAAAATTATGTCTAGGTTTGATTAGTTTAATAAGGTGCTTAGTTTTGTAATTATGACGGATAGAGCAGCTTCTCGGCGGCTATCCACAGCAAACTTTAAGAAGCTGCACTTAATATTTTGTGACATTACCTGATGGCTCCCCGAGGCCTACCATAGGCTCCGCTCAGGACTCGGGGAGCTTCGACTTCAGTGGCTGAGCGGAGCCGTAACGCCAAAGGCGTGGCAAAGCCAAGACATAGTCTTGCCGCAGGCAATAGCCTAGTTTTCCTCAATCTTCAGCTCACTGATGTTCCAAAGCACGCCGCCGAGCGAAGTGTATTCCACATTCTGAATTTTGTTGCGCACCGCGCTCATAGAGTACTGACCAACCAGATGAATAAACGGTAAGTTCTCCTGAACAAGCTTTTGAGTTTCAAAGTAAAGCGCCTTCCGTTTCTCTTCATCCAGCTCCTGTGCTGCTTGAACGTACAGGTCGCTAATCTGCTGCTCCCAGTCGTATATCTGCCTGCCGGTAAGCTCCATATCGTTCTGGGGCTGCTGGTTGAAAAAGTGCAGACCGCCTTCTGTGAGCCAGAGGTTAGCACTGCTATTGGGTTCTACGCCTGCGCCGAAGCCAAGTACGATGGCATCCCACTTGAGCGTGTCGCTAATATTAGTAACCAGTTTGTTGAAGTCAATAGGCTGGAAATCAACGGTAATGCCAAGAAGCGATAGATTTTGCTTGATTTGCGCCCCAGCTGACTCCCGAATTTTGTTACCAACGTTGGTTTGCACGGTAAAACGAACGCGATTGCCAGCTTCATCGACGAGCTGATCTCCTTCATAGGTAAACCCGGCAGAAACCAGCAGCTCTTTGGCCTTTTCGATGTTGTAATCGTAGACAGGAAGGCCACTCTCGGCAAAGTAGGGACTCTGAGGCGCTATCTGAGAGTTTTGCAGCTCGCCAAGCCCCTTGAAAATGTTGTTAAGCATCGTTTCGCGATCGATAGCGTAGGCAACCGCCTGACGAAACTCTACCGAGCTAAACCAAGCTGACTTGACCGGGTCAACCACTGGGACACCGTTCACAGACCCCTTGTTGAGATTAAAGGTCATAAATAGCCGCGTGGTGGTGGGTCCACCGTTGTAGACGGTGTAATTACCCTGCTCTTCGTCTTGCTTAATCAGCGAAAAGTTATCTGGGGTAACCGACATCAGGTCGGCGTCGCCTGAGCGAAAGCGAACAAACTGCGCGTCTTGCGAGCTAACAACGGGCCAAATAACTTCTTCGATGTAGGGCTGCGACTCACCGTTTGGTCCCTTTTCCCAGTAGTAAGGGTTGCGTTGAAAAACAATCCGCTCGCCTGGAATGAAGCGCTTGATAGTGTAGGGACCGTTGCCAATCACATCACTGGGATCGGTATCGGTGCCCCAAGTACTCATAAACTGAGGAACACCGTTATCGTCGACAGTGTCGACGGTTGATTGCAAAATGTGCTGGGGCAAAATGGGAATGCCTGTGACCCGCAAAAATGGAGCAAACGGCTCAGGAATTTTAAATTCCACACGATTCTCATCTAACTTGCTCACAACCGGCAGCTTACCTTCTGCGCCAATTCGCAAAACGTCGCGAGTATCCGTTGTGATGGCTTCATTCAAAATCAGATCGTTGTAGGTAAAGACGACGTCATCTACCGTAAGCGGCTCGCCATCAGACCATTTGAGGTCTTCCTTTAGGGTGTAGACGATGGTTTGACCATTGTCAGAAATGGTCCAGGATTCGGCTAGGGCTGGAATGATTTCGCTATTGGTTTGGTCAATGCCGATGAGGCCCTCGTACATCAGGGCAAGCACGTCGGCACTAGAGCTTTCTTGGGACAGCAGATAGTTAAAAGTTTTGGGCTCGCCAACCACCGTGCTAATGAGGGTAGGCACGTCAGCGCTTGCAACTCTAAAGTTCTCGAGCCTGAGGCGATCTAGGCTGCTACAGCTAGGGGTAACGACAGCTACGGCAAACATCATCATGCCTAGTAACAGCAGTCTGCCAAGACGTGTGCCTTTCAGTCGATTGTGTAGTCGGTGCCAACCCATAGCGCTCTGCCAATGTAATTAGGGGATCAGTAATTAGGGGATCAAAAGTGTCTAGCGATTGATGCAAGACATGTACATATTGTTGCTATGTATAGCAAACATTGAGGGCAAACGTCAGAAGATACCGTTTTTTTGACACGCATCGATAACCGAACACAAAAGAATAGACGCACTGTCATCCAGTGTTTCTATCAGCAGCAGGATGGGTTCAATAATCTACAGCTTGCTTTTCAGCACGACAAGACTACGAGCGGCGACGGTAACCTTGTCTTTCTTTTTGTAATTTTTGGTGCGCTTAACAAAGCCTTCTGATTTGGTATCGATCAGTAAGCGCCATCTTCTTTCCGACCAGTCTGTGTTTTCGCTGCTACGGAAGCGAGTCGGCAGCGCAAACTCTAGCATTTCGTAATGAGCGTTGAACATGAGCAAAAAGCTGTCGTCCATCACTTGCTCGCCCTGCTTGTCTGGCGTGGCAATTTCTTCACCATTGAGGAAAACGGTGAGCGTTTTGACATAGCCAGCGGTCCATTCGTCGTGCATCGGCTTACCATCGACATTAAACCAACCGATGTCGCGAATGCCAGAGCCATGAATTTCGCGGCCATGAAACCAGTTTCGACGACGCAGCACGGGATGATCTCTAATGAGTTTTACGAGCTTTTGGGTGTAGCGCAGCAGCTCTTTTTCTTCTTTTTCAAGGGTCCAATCCAGCCAAGATAGCTCGTTGTCGTGGCAGTAGGTGTTGTTATTGCCATCCTGAGATCGCCCCATTTCATCCCCAGCCAATAGCATCGGCACTCCCTGCGACAGCATCAGCGTCGCCAGGTAGTTCCGCTGCTGCTGAACCCTCAGCTGAAGAATATCGGGATCATCGGTCTCGCCTTCTGCGCCGCAGTTCCATGAGCGATTGTGGCTCTCTCCGTCGCGGTTATCTTCACCGTTGGCATCGTTGTGCTTGTCGTTGTAGCTCACGAGGTCACGCAGGGTAAACCCATCGTGCGCGGTGATGAAGTTAATACTGGCATGGGGCCGCCGTCCGGTATGCTCGTACAGGTCGGAGCTGCCGGTAAGCCGTAGGGCAAATTCGCCCAGAGTGCTGTTTTCCCCTCGCCAAAAGTCGCGAACCGTATCGCGATATTTACCGTTCCACTCAGACCACAGCAGCGGAAACTTACCTACCTGGTAGCCACCGTCACCCACATCCCAAGGCTCAGCAATCAGCTTCACCTTAGATAGCACCGGGTCTTGATGAATGATGTCAAAGAAGGTAGCCAGCGTACCCACCTCAAAGAGTTCGCGGGCAAGCGCCGAGGCTAGGTCGAACCGAAAACCGTCTACATGCATTTCCTGCACCCAGTAGCGCAGGCTATCCATAATCAGCTTGAGTACCTGCGGATGGCTCATTCGCAGGGAATTGCCACAGCCGGTGTAATCCATGTAGTAGCGTTCGTTGTCCTGCACGAGCCGGTAGTAGCAGGCGTTGTCGATACCACGGAAGCACAGAGTGGGCCCCATATGGTTGCCCTCGCCTGTGTGGTTATACACCACGTCCAAGATGACTTCAATGCCTGCCGCGTGCAGGGAGCGAACCATTGTTTTGAACTCTTTAACCTGCTCACCGTCGATCCCCGCAGCGCTATAGCCGGAGAAGGGGGCAAAGTAGTTGAGCGAGTCGTAGCCCCAGTAGTTGCTGAGTCCTTTGCTGGTGAGGTAGCTTGGCGTAGCGTGAAAATGATGAGTGGGCATCAGCTCTACGGCGGTGATCCCCAGTGACTTGAGATGCTTGATAGCGGCAGGATGCGCGAGGCCAGCATAGGTGCCACGCAGGGTCTTGGGCACTTTGGGATGCTGCATGGTGAAGCCCTTGACATGCATCTCGTAGATGATGGTGGCATTCCAGGGCGTGTTGGGATGTTCGTCGCCCTTCCAGTCGAAGGTGGGATCAACAACGATGCATTTGGGGACCGCCTCAGCGCTGTCTTCTATATTGCACCCCAAGTCTTGCTCTTCTTGGTGCCAGGTGTAGCCAAAGATAGATTGACCGGGGGTGACGTTACCTGCGATCGCTAGCGCATAGGGATCAATCAACAGCTTGTTTGGATTGAACCGGTGACCGTTCTCGGGATCAAACGGGCCGTGAACCCGAAAGCCGTACTGTTGGCCCGGCTTTACCGAGGGAAAGTATCCATGCCAGACAAAGTTATAAACCTCACTGAGCTCGTGACGAGTTTCTTCACCTTTTTCATCAAACAGGCAAAGCTCTACTCTGGTAGCATTTTCCGAAAAAATTGCGAAGTTTGTTCCTTGTCCATCCCAGGTTGCACCCAAATCGTTGGCTGTTCCTGGAAGCTGTTGAATACTCATAAAAGAACATTTCTCAAAGAATACACTCTGTTTCTAGTGACATTTTAGTGACAACTCGTTTTAGTAGCCTCTTAGTCAAACCACTTTGCGCAAAAGGCTAGAGAGGACAAATAGTGCAATAAGGATACCGCGACTTTCTACAATCGGCTACTATTTTTTGACAGATTGTGACTGATTCCTCGGCAAAGGCAGATGTATTTTCTGATAGATGCGTTTGAGACAGATCATTTAAGACAACAGGGGCATGTTTGTTGTTATCAACTCTGTTGTTATTAGCCAGTTGTTATCGCCACCGATGCTAATTTATATGTTTGTTGAGGATTTGAGCGACTTCAGGAACGGCAGTAATTACTTCAGGGCGGATGGATTTACGAAGTTTGTTGTAGGTGCCAGCGATGAGGCCATTGTTCACTCTGGCAATTCGAGCATCGGTGGCACCGAGGATAAGATCGGCAGTGCGATCGCTCTCCGCTGTCAAATGCGCTACGGGATCACCTTTTGCCACACCGGCTTCCCACACAGGCTCAACAGCAGCGCAAGTTTCTGGCAACAGCCGTTTGATGGCACCTGGAACGTAGTTAGTCCCAATGCCTTTCACGACACCGTAAGCGGCTTTAAGGGCAATGCCCGACAGGCCGCCTTTTGCTGAGACCTGGCGGTCTATCAGCTGAGCGCAATCATTTGCGATCGCAGTTTTCACAGCTGGGTCTTCAATCTTATGAGTAAGTGACATATTGAGCATTAAATAAAATAAACTAAAAAGTATAGTAGTCGCTGAGCGCGCGCTATTTCTTGAAGATTGGGCAAACAGGCGTCGATGCAGTCCCACACGCCATAACGGACTGCATCAAACGGACTGCATCGACAAAGCAGCCGTAAATTCAGCCAAAAAAGCTAAACAGCGCAGTCAATCCTGAATATATCTTCAGCGGGTTTCGCACCAGATAGCTTGTCCCAATTAATCTCTTCTAAAAACTCTTCTGGATTGAGCGTTTCAACAACATCCACACCCCATTCACCCGTTTGCAATGAAGGCGCGGGGCTGGTGGCAGGCGTATTCTTCACGCCACCTAGCGCCATCACGGTAAAGTCTTTTTTATTGTGTTCTTTCCGATAGGTCACCAGCGTGTCAGCGCACTGCTGCCCCACTTCTGTTGGGGTGTATTTCGCTGAATCGTAGCTGACTTCTACAATCCAGTGAGGATTGTCAATCAGGGCACAGTCAATATCTGCCGTATCGCTAAGCCCTTTGATAAAGACGTCAGCAAATTCTTCCCGGTTGAGCGGATGCACTTCACCTTCTAGCAACGCGAAGTTGTGGGAGAGCAGCATTCTTCCTTTTGAGTTGTCTGTCATAGTTGGGGCTCAGAGCTAGCGCTCAGGGTGAGAAATGAACTGATTTTTGTAGAATTTTATCTGCTTTTGTCACCGCTGGCATCTACCGCCATCCATACCTGAGCTGGTTTATGATTCAGCTGCCGACTCCAGAACGCATTTACTGCATGAAACGCTCTATTTTTCGCCCAGACTTTCCGTTTTCACCGGCTGCGTTTCCAATTTTTTATGGGTGGGTGATTGTTGTCGCTAGCGTGCTCGGCGTGCTGACGAGCATTCCTGGGCAAACCATTGGGGTGAGTGTGTTTACCGACCACCTGATTTCGGCGACGGGCCTTTCGCGATTGCAGCTAGCGAATGCTTACTTGGTCGGGACACTGACAAGTGGATGTTTGCTGCCGTTTGGGGGCAAGCTATTGGACCGGCTGGGCGCGCGGCGAGTGGTAGTGCTTGCGGCTGTAGGGCTAGGGGTAACGCTGTGCTATTTGGCTTTGTGCGATCGCATTTCCTTTTTCCTCAGCGATTACTTACCCTTCACCGCACCCACAATTGCGGCAGTCGTCCTCGTGCTCGGGTTTGTCAGCCTTAGGTTTTGTGGGCAAGGTATGCTGACAATGACTAGCCGAACCACGCTGGGTAAATGGTTCGATAAGCGACGTGGTCAGGTATCGGGCATTGAAGGGGTATTCATCGCCTCTGGGTTTTCGATTGCGCCTTATGGATTTAGTCAGGCGATCGCAGCTTTGGGTTGGCGAGGCACCTGGCTTACATTGGGCGCGGTAATTGGCCTAGGCATGAGCACCGTTGGCTGGCTTTTATTTCGCGATACGCCTGAGATTTGTGGGCTGCGGATGGATGGGGGAATCGCAGAAAAAAAAGATATTAGGAAAGAGGATATCGGGGAAGAAATCGATCAAAAGAAAAGCGAAGAAACGGCGACTATCTGGGGAGTAACGCGGAAACAAGCGATTAGCACGCTAGCTTTTTGGGCGGTGACGCTAGCATTCATGTCTCAGGCGCTTTCGATTACGGGCATCACCTTCAATATTGTCAGCATCGGTGCAGAGAGGGGAATTGCAGAAGCGGACATGGTGAAGATTTTTGTACCAATTGCAGTGGTGTCGACGGCAGTAGGCTACGGCGTAGGCATAGCGTGTGACCGAGTGCGCATTCAGTATTTGTTTATGTTCATGATGGTGTTTCAGGCAGTGGGCATTGCGGCGATCGCAAACCTAGATACGCCTTGGATGATCGTGCCTGCGGTGGTAGGGCTCGGAGTCAGTGGCGGCTGCTTTGGAACACTGTCGACGGTGGTGCTGCCAAGGTTCTTTGGGCGGAAGCATTTAGGTGCGATCGCAGGCGTACAAATGATGGCCATTGTAATCGCCAGCGCACTAGGCCCTTCGCTCCTAGCAAATTCTAAATCTGTCACAGGCTCTTACGAAGGAGGGCTATATGCCTGCTGCTTATTTGCGCCGATTGTAGTGCTACTCATGTTTTTTGTCGTGGCTCCTGAAAACACCGCAACCAGCTGAGAAGGCACAAACTGTTGTTTAAAGGGAGCACAATTCTTTTCATCTCCAAGTGCTAAGACTGCACCCATCTCGAACCCACTTCAAGACGATGCTTAATCGCCACACATCTATCAGTTTTGTTTGATTCGATTATCAGACGGGTACGCTAACCGGGAAAACGGTCAACTAAGAAAAGCTGCACACCCCATAGCCAAAACCCAGAGGCAGCTGTCAAGGTATAGATACACATCTGCCTTTGGTAACCACCAAGTAGAAAGTTGCGCGGCCTTCAGCTGCAGATCAACTCACAGCTCAGCAAAAAAACGTCATTGGGCTGTCGCATAACCCAGTAACATCAGTATGAATACATATATTTTTACGCTAAAAAATATTTTTTGACAGGTCAAATTGTCTGCAATTTGGTCTGCACTTTAGATGGTCGTCTTACACAGTCAAGGGAAAAGAGCATGACGGTAGAGAAGCCGCACCTCAAAACAAGAGGAAAAATGCGAGGAATCACTAGACGACATCGGCATTTTCGAACAGAACTCTCCAAAGGTACACTAGCGCTACCCAGATTGCTGTGGATGAAAAGCGTGCGAAAATTTACATCGGTTGATTATGGGTTGACCAAAGTAAATTTAACTTCGCTCAACTTAACGTCAAGACAGCTATCTACGCTCCTGTGCTCGGGAGATATCGCAGCTTTGCTGTGCAGTTTTCAGGGGCTCCTCCTCATAGACAGCGCTATCTCCTATGGCACTCAAGCGACTTGGCAGCTACTCCCGGCTTCTAGCGCGCCTCTGATGATGGCCTACATCATCGGCCTTTACCTCAGCAATACCTACCGGCCAAAGCTTCAAGTATCTGGCATTCCTGTCCCCACACGAACCCTCATTAGCAACGTAATGATAACGGTGCTTTTAGCGTCTGCGGTGTACCTCAGTAATATGTGGCCACAGGGAAGCTGGATAGACCGCAGCGTTTGGCTTGGGGCTATTTTACTCTTTAGCCTATGGACGAGCTTTTCGCGCCTGCTGGTCGCCCAGTGGCAGCAGCACAAAATTCGATCAGCCAGCTGGCTACTACTTGGCTTTGGCCAAGAGCAGCAGCAGTTTGTGACAGATTTTAAGTCACTCAACCTCTCACAAAACATCACCGTCTTACTCGAACCCAGGCAGTGCGCGCCGTCGCTAGGACACCCCGCGACGATTGGCCAGTTAGCACACCTGGAAACATGGCTTACCCGAAGCTGGACAACCATTGTGGTGAACAATCGCCTACCGCTCAGTGACCAGCAAGCCACCTGGATAGCACAAGCCAAGGTACGGGGCATTCCCATACTCACCCCATCGGACCTTTACGAAAACTATTGCGCCAAGATTCCGGCAAAGAGCATACCGGACGATAGAATCACCTTCAGCGTGGGCTTTCGCAGGCTATCGGGACAGCTAGGCGCGCGCATTAAGCGCTTAGGCGATATTGCGTTAGCGAGTACAGTGCTGCTGCTGATTTCTCCGGTTATGCTTCTCACAGCCCTCTTGATCAAGCTCGATACACCCGGCCCCATTTTCTATAGCCAAACGCGAACTGGACGCAATATGAAATCGTTCAAGGTTCATAAGTTTCGCTCTATGGTACAAGACGCCGAAAAGCATGGGGCACAGTGGGCAAAGACCAAAGACAGCCGTATTACCCGCGTAGGCCAGTTCATTCGCCTAGTGCGAATTGACGAGCTGCCACAGCTATGGAACGTGCTGCAAGGCGACATGAGCATGATCGGGCCGCGCCCCGAAAGACCTGAGTTTGACCAGCAGCTGACGGCTCAAATCCCGCATTATTCCATCCGATACATGGTTAAGCCGGGAATTACGGGCTGGGCTCAGGTTTTGTATCCCTACGGCGCATCCGTTGAAGATGCCTACGAAAAGCTGGCTTATGATTTGTACTACATCAAAAACTACTCCCCATGGTTAGATGTGTTGATCGTGCTGAAAACGCTGCGCGTTGTACTTTTGGGTAAAGGGAGATAGTACGGCGTTTAGCCCGATAGTAGACATGGGTTAGGAATAGGAGAAAAGGGAGCGGAAAAGCAGGGCAGAAAAGCTGAAGAAAGGCCATGCCAGATACTCATCAGTTAAACCGGATCAGTTCGGAAGGATGTGAGAGACTGTGTGTGCGTTCTTTCGTGTGCGTTGCTTTTTGCGTTCTTTGTGCTTGCCCTGGTTGCTTGCCTATGTTCGGGTCACGTAAGCTGTACTGAATCTTTATGCCTCCAAAAGTATTGGTAACTGGGGGAGCTGGTTACATTGGCTCCCATGTGGTTAAGCAGCTAGGACAAGCTGGTTACGATGTAGTTGTATACGACAACCTGTCGACTGGGGTTGACCACGCGGTACTGTACGGCGAGCTAGTTATGGGAGACTTGGCCGATACGGCTAAGCTGTCGCAGGTCTTTGCAAAGCATCGTTTTCAAGCAGTGCTTCATTTTGCCGCGAGCATCGTCGTATCAGAATCGGTGCGCAGCCCGCTAGACTACTACAGCAATAACACGGTCAATTTGCTCAATGTGCTGCGCTGCTGCGAAAAGTACCAGGTAAATCAGCTCATTTTTTCGAGTACAGCGGCAGTGTACGGCGAGCCGAAGGAAAACCCAGTCTCGGAGCTTGCAGACACGAATCCGATTACACCCTATGGCGCATCTAAGCTCATGAGTGAGCGAATAATTCGCGACTATGCGAAGGCGTCGGACTTACGCTATGTGATTTTGCGCTATTTCAATGTGGCGGGCGCTGATTTGGATGGACAGCTGGGCCAGTGGACGCCGCAGGCAAC
>ERZ1740067.273-NODE-273-length-42647-cov-5.756691_pt1 | contig 42647 bp, 44 predicted proteins | sample MGYA00581736_ERZ1740067 | MGnify/ENA primary metagenome ERZ1740067 (study PRJEB43018, sample SAMN04849236) | marine metagenome | isolation source: floating plastic debris | place: Pacific Ocean | collected 2008-08-27 | study: EMG produced TPA metagenomics assembly... | reverse complement strand
CCCCCCCTTTTTTTTTTCAAGCAGAAGACGGCATACGAGAGTGGTCAGTGACTGAGTTCAGACGTGTGCTCTTCCGATCTCGGATTCTGGCGCGGTTGGTACATCATCATTCGGCCCCTGCGGTGCATAGTGGTCACGTATGGCGTCAGCCACTTTGGGGTCTGCTCCCTCTTCCAACGCATAGTAGCGTCCCATAACTCCCTGGAGATCGGGGAACTCATACACCATGCCTGTAGTGAGATCAGCTTTGGACATCCACGCTGCACGCATAGCTAACTCTTCATCCGCACCAATTTCTGATGCCAACTCTCTAGTTAAGCTGGCAACTCGGGCGGTTTTGTCATGAACACTGCCTAGCTTCGCATGGAACACGATTTTCTTAAGGTCCAGCACACGGCTACGAATGTCGCGCTTCTTGTCTTCGTCCCAGAAGAAGCGGGCATCGGAGAAGCGGGCGCGCAGGACGCGGCCGTTGCCGTCAACGATGGCTGCGCCGCCGTCTTGCGCTTCCACATTGGCGACGCACACGAACTTGGCGGCCATCTTGCCGGTGGCGGCGTCGCGCACGGCGAAATATTTCTGGTTGGTGCGCATGGTGCTGGTGAGCACTTCCGGCGGCACGTCGAGGAAACTTTCGTCGAATTCGCCAAGAAGCGGCACGGGCCACTCAACAAGGCCTGCGACTTCCGCCAGCAGGGCGTCGTCCTCAACCAGTTCAAGGCCCTGTGCCTGACACAGGGTCTTGGCGTCGGCCAGAATGCTCTGCATACGGACTTCGGCGTCGACCATCACCTTAGCGCTCTCAAGGCTGACTTCGTAGTCTTCAAGGCGCGATACGGTGATGGCGTCCGGCGCCATGAAACGGTGTCCGTAGGTGACGTTGCCGCTCTTGATGATTTCTTTGTCGTTGAGGGCGACCTCAAACGGCACCACTTCACCATCAAAAGTGCAGACGATGGAATGCAGCGGACGCACCCAGCGCAGGGAGCCTGCGCCCCAGCGCATGCTCTTGGGCCATGGGAATTTTCGAACAGTGTCGGGAATGATGTCGGCCAGCAGATCCGGCACCGGGCGGCCGGGCTTTTCAATCACGGCGACGTAGAACGCGCCTTTTTTGTCTTCCTGCTGTTCGCACTCATCGATGCTTGAAAGCCCGGCAGACTTCAAAAAGCCTTCAAGCGCTTTTTCAGGTGCGCCAACGCGCGGGCCCTTGCGTTCTTCCTTGCGGTCCGGTGCTGCGCCCGGCAGACCGCCGAGAGCCAGCATCAGCCGGCGTGGGCCATAATGGATTCGTGCCCACTCATAGGTGACGCCCGCGTCCACAAGTTCGCCGGTGACCATGCGCTGAAAATCTTCCGCCGCACGCTTTTGCATACCCGACGGGATTTCTTCGCAGAAGAGTTCAATAAGAGCTTCAGGCATCGGACGCCTCAAGCTGGGTGGCCAGATAGGCTTCGCAGCAGCCCTTGGCGAGGTCCCGGACTCGGCCAATATATGCCTGACGCTCGGTTACGGAGATAACCCCGCGGGCATCAAGCAGGTTGAAGCGGTGCGATGCCTTCAGCACCTGATCATAGGCCGGCAGCGGCAGCGCTGGCGCGTGGCTCAAGAGCCGCTCGCATTCCTTCTCCGCGTCTTCGAACTGGCGGAAAAGCGCCTCTGTGTCAGCCGCGTTGAAGTTGTGATGGGAGTACTCGACTTCCGCCTGATGGAACACGTCGCCATAGGTGACCTTTTTGTCCCCTTCAGCGCCGTTGAAATCCAGTTCAAAGCCGTTGTCCACGCCCTGCACATACATCGCGAGGCGCTCCAGCCCGTAGGTCAGTTCGCCAGAGACCGGTGAGCAGTCAATGCCGCCGACCTGCTGGAAGTATGTGAACTGGGAGACTTCCATCCCATCGCACCAGACTTCCCAGCCAAGGCCCCAGGCGCCCAAAGTCGGGCTTTCCCAGTCGTCTTCCACAAAGCGAATGTCGTGCAGCTTGGGGTCGATGCCCAGCGCGTACAGGCTTTGCAGATAGAGGTCCTGAATGTTCTCAGGGCTTGGCTTCAGGATCACCTGAAACTGGTAGTAGTGCTGAAAGCGGTTGGGGTTCTCGCCGTAACGCCCGTCGGTCGGGCGGCGCGAGGGCTGTACATAGGCAGCGTTCCAGTGCTTCGGCCCGAGCGCGCGCAGGGTGGTCGCCGGGTGAAACGTGCCCGCGCCCATTTCCATGTCATAGGGCTGCAGCAGCACACAGCCCTGATCCGCCCAGAAGCGCTGAAGGGTCAGGATGAGGCCCTGAAAAGATGTATCGGCCCTGGGCCGTGACGCGGTCATCGAGGCGGGTGTGCTTTACCGGAAACGAGGTCAAAATCGGCGCCGACATCGGCACCCTTATCGGCATCTGAGCGCATCGCCGTGTGGCAGGCAGAATCGACAAGAAAGCTGCCAATCGACAAGGCGCGGCGGAACCTAGCCGCGCGGGTCCCGTGGGGTCAAGGCAAGGCTTGTGGGAGGCGGTTTCCCGGATTAGCGGGGTGTTTTGTCCTTTGGGCGGTAGACGCCGTCGCGGTCGGCCTCAAGGGTCTGAGCGTCAGATTTTCCGGCCATATGCTCGGTGGCCCGCCGGGCTGCTTCCTCCACGGACGAGCGGCGGCCAAGGCCCTTGTCCTTGAGCGTCTTCCAGGCTGCATAAGCCGCGACCACCAGCAGGGCGGTGAGAATCAGGTTCCCCATGAGATTTTTCCTCTCATTCGTCTTCTAAAGGCCAAAGCGAGACCAAAGAGCGCGGGTTTCCAGCGCGCTCAGGGCGTTGTCGACCAGGTTTGTATCCAGTGACGGTGACGAAGATGAGGCGCCACCTGAAACTTCCGCTGCGTTCTTGTGGCGTCGAAACAACCCACCCGCTGTGTGGACCAGCTTCAGCTTGGTCTTTTCGCCAAATTTGTCCTTCATGACGGCGCGCATGTCACCCAGACCGTCTATCAGGCCAAGGGACTTGGCCTTGGCGCCGGTCCAGAAGGAGCCAGTGAAAAGATCGCCCTCCGGTTCTGCAAGCTTGCCCTCGCGACGGTCGCGGACCATCTGCTTGAAGCTTTCATGGACTTCCGCCTGCAGGCCCTTGAGATGCTCCACGTCCTTGGGGTCTTCCACCTTAAACGGGTCGAGCATCGCCTTGCTCTCACCCGCCGTGTAGACGCGGCGCTCAATGCCCACGCGGTCAATCAGGGTCTTGAAGCCGAAGCCTGCCGAGACGACGCCGATGGACCCGACGACGGAATTTTCATCTGCGTAGATTTCGTCACCGGCCAGAGCCAGCATATAGCCGCCTGAGGCGCCCACATCTTCAATGAAGGCGAAGACCGGGATTTCCTTTTCCTCGGACAGAGCGCGGACACGCTTCATGATGAGCGCGGTCTGCACCGGTGAACCGCCCGGCGAGTTGATGGCCAATGCCACCGCCTTGACGGATTTGTCCGCGAACGCCGCTTCAAGGTCCGCAGCGACGCCGGTGAGTGTGAGGCTCGGGTTGAACGGGCTCGACTGGCCGCCGATGACGCCGTTGAGGCGCACCACGTTGACCTGGGGCTCGGGTTCACTGAAGAGCCGTTTTGCCAGCGGGCCGATGAGGGGCTGGTCGCGCAGGCTGCGCAGATTGTCTTTTATTCCCATGGGGCAGACATAGGCATTCCTGCAGGTTGGCACAAGCTAGCCTGAAATGTTGATTTCCCTGCCTTTTCTGAGGATATCCCACGCCCTGTCGGCGATGAGGCCGCCGCGCCCGTGCAGCTCGAGGCCAGGGAGGATCTGCAGCGGCGCGCGGCTGCCCTTGGTGGCCTGTACGATGATCCGCGTTGCCGCCTTGCCGGAGCTGCGCGGCGCCGGCCACAGGGGATAGACCTTGGTGCCCCCTGCCCGCCCCTCCAGGGCTGTGAGCAGGTCCGCCAGCTTGTCCGCCCGATGCACAAAGGTGAGTGTGCCGCCTGGCTTCACCATGCGGGTCGCGCATTTCACCCAGGCAGCCAGCAGGTCAGCGGGACCTGAAAAGGCACGGGCACGGACGTCACCCGGCGGCGGGGTTGCCTCACCCTCGGTCAGAAATGGCGGATTGCCGATGGCGTGGTCGCAGCTCTCCGGCTCAAGTCCGAGATCCTTGAGCACACTGCCTTTGGCCGTAACGTCGGCCTTGATGAAGGTCACAGCTTTTGACAGCTCGTTGCGCTGGGCGTTCCGATTGGCGAGGTCCAGGGATTCATCTTCGATCTCCACGCCCACTACATGGGCGCCGGTCCGCGATGCCAGACACAAAGCTGCCACACCGGGGCCGCAGCCAAGCTCGACCACCTGTTCACCTTCCTGCGCCGGGCAGGCGGCGGCGAGCATCACTGTATCGACGCCGGCCCTGAACCCATTGCGCGGCTGCAGGCATTTGATCTGGCCGCTGAGGAAATCATCGTCCGACGTTTCCAGTTCGGCTTTTGTGGCCTGGCCAGTGGCTTGGTCGTCTGTCACCCGCGGCTCTCCCCTACCGGCGGCACGTCTATACCTGCGTCCACCAGCAATGTTCGGGCGGCTGATGCATCGTCTTCGTGGACGGCCAGACGGCGCGGCAAAATGCCCAAGGAGCCTTCAACGATGCTCATATGGACGTCGAGAACATCAAACCGCAGGCCGGCATCGCGCAGCAAAGCTTCCGCAAAAGAGACAAGAACCGGGTCATTTGTGCGCAAAAGCTCAATCATTACGTGTGAACCAAAGTCCCAATTGCAGATGTGGAATGCGCGGCAGCGGGCCGCACGGGAGTTGACTTGACCGGGTGTGACCCGCACTTAGACTTCGCATTAACGGGCCGGGTCATGGCTTTCACCCTGCCTATCCTATCACGCGAAGGAGCGCCCACCACCTGGGCGTTGAAGGCATGGGCGTAGTCGTTCCTCTTGAAAGTGACCGTGGCGAAGGCAGCGATGCTGTTGAGCGGCTGACGGAACTCGTCGGTGGCGATATGGAGCGGGTTACGGACCTCATCCTTTCGCGGCTGGCCTCACAGGTCGAGATGGTTCCCGAACTGGCTGGTCACATTGTTGAGAGCGGCGGCAAGCGCCTGCGCCCTATGATGACCCTCGCAGCTGCCAATATCGTCGGATATCAGGGTACGGACCATGTGAAGCTGGCTGCTGCCGTCGAGCTGATGCACACGGCGACCCTGCTGCATGACGACGTGGTGGATGAAAGCGACCTCCGGCGCGGCAAGGAAGCAGCGCGCAAGATCTGGGGAAATCAGGCGAGCGTGCTCGTTGGCGACTTTCTGCTCGGTCGTGCCTTCAAGATGATGGTGGAAGTTGGCTCGCTCAAGGCGCTCGACATCCTCTCCACGTCCGCCTGCGTGATTGCGGAAGGTGAAGTTCTACAGCTGGCTACCACAAAGGACACGCGCACGACGGAAGACGCCTATCTTCAGGTGGTCAATGCCAAAACGGCGGCGCTTTTTGCAGCGGCCACGGAAGTTGGTGCCGTTATCGCTGACCGGCCGGACTCAGAACAGGCAGCGCTTGCTTCTTATGGCCGCAATCTCGGCATCGCCTTCCAGCTTGTAGATGATGCACTGGATTACTCGGGACGTCAGGCCACGCTTGGCAAGACGGTCGGGGATGACTTCCGCGAAGGCAAGCTGACGCTGCCCGTGGTTCTGGCTTACCGCCGCGGCACAGCTGATGAGCGTCAATTCTGGGAACGCACACTGCGCGATGGCGACCAGCACGATGGCGACATGGATGAAGCGATCGCCATCATGGAGCGGCATGGCTGCCTGGATGATACAATCGGCCGGGCCCGCCACTACGGGGCGATCGCCTGCGACGCTCTTGCGATCTTCCCTGAAAGCGACATGCGCGATGTGCTGATCAGCCTGGTGCATTTCTGTGTAAATCGCAGCTATTAGAGCGCGGCTACCAGCGACATACTTCACAATTTATAGCGTATTCCGTGACTGACGGTTTCCGTTACCAGATCGGCGTGACCGCCCATTCAGGTGCCAGTGCCGCGGCGGCCAATGCAACTGCTACCGCCGAGATGAAGTAGGCAATTGTCTTGCTGCGACGCCAAGCGCCTGAGGCAAACAGCACTGCTGCGCCACCCCCGTTGGACAGCAAGCCCATGGCGATGATGCCCCAGGGGAAAATACCTTGGCCGAGCAACCAGTAGCCATATCCGTAACCGAACAACAGGGCGAAAATCGCTACACCGTAGAGGCGGAAGAGTGGCGCCGCAGCTTCACCATAGCCAGTCGACATGTCCACACGGGCTGCCGGTAGAAACAAAAACGGTGCGCCCACCATCAGGCCGGTGACCAGAACTTTGAAGATGAAAACAAGCGCAAGAAAGCTCATATCTGAATTCCTTTTTTGAACTCAGCTTCGCATAGGCTATCTAAGTTCACATGTCAAACTCAGACCTACCTCCTGATTCTGCGACCTACGAATCCGCTACCCGCCGCGTCGTCCAGACGCCGGTTGCGAAGGAGGATTGCTCCATGGCGCGCGCCACGGACCTTTTTGGGGACAGGTGGACGCTGCTCATTCTGAGGGAAGCGCTTTATGGCGTGACGCGCTTTGAGGATTTGCGGGCAGATCTGGGCATTCCCCGTGCCGCGCTCAGCCAGCGGCTGGACCGCATGGTCGCCGCCGGGTTGCTATCGCGGCACCCCTACAGAGAGGGCACAAGCCGCACCCGGCACGAATACAGGATGACTGACACCGGCAGGGATGCGGTGATTGTTCTGGTGGCGCTGATGGACTGGGGGGACAGGCATCTGAGAGAAGATGCCTCCCCGATTGACGTTGTCGACGCCGCAACCGGTGAGAAACTGTCGCTAGCGCTCACCACGGATGATGGCCGCACGGTGCAGTTGCCGGAGGCCAGGATGAACATCCTGCGGCGAAGAAAGTAGCACGGATCAACTCAGGACGCGTGCTGCCTCGACCCACCAGCCATCGCGCCGGAGCTTCTCTCCAGCAGCAGCGGCACGCTCTTCATCCGCATACAGACCAAAGCAGGTTGCCCCTGAGCCTGACATGCGGGCCATGAGGCATCCATCCGTTGCGGCGATGGCGCGGATGGTGTCACTGACCTGCGGGACCATACTGCGGGCAGGAGGCTCAAGGTCATTGCGGCAGGTCATCATGAACCGTGCCGCCGCATTGGCATCACGAAAGCCGCCGGGCCAGAACGTGTCGCTCTGCGCCGTCGTGGGTTGTGCGTTCAATGCCTTGAACACGGGCCCGGTGGCCACAGGAACACCGGGGTTCACGAGCACACACCACATCTCCGGCATGGCCGGGGCGCGGGCGATCTTCTCACCAATGCCGGACATCACACAGGCGTGCGGTGCCTGAACACACACGGGCACGTCAGCTCCCAGGTCCAGTCCTAGCGCCCCAAGCGCCGCCATATCATGACCAAGGCCCCACAGCGCATTGAGGGCACGCAAGGCAGCTGCACAATCGGCAGACCCGCCACCGATGCCGGCCGCCACAGGCAAGTGTTTATCGAGAATGATCCGTGCACCGCGTCCTGCGCCTGCATCCAGCAAACGGGCGGCCTTAAGGACCAAATTGTCAGCCTCGGGCGTATCGACCAACGCGGCCGCATTCGGGCCGGTGACATGGAAAGACAGATCATCCGCGGCTTCGACGGTTAGAGTGTCGCCTGTGCTCGCGAACACCACGAGGCTTTCAAGCAGATGGTAGCCATCCTCCCGCTTGCCGAGGACGTGCAGGGTGAGATTGATCTTGGCGGGTGCAAACTCGGTGATCGCAGTCACGGCAACAGACCCTGTTCTTTTTGTTTCTTCTTGGACAGACCAGCGGCAATCATGTCGTAGGACTGCTTGATGTACTCCTTGAGCTCATCATCGGTCAGGCCGGGACTTTCATAGTGCTGCACCCATTTGAGGCCGCGCGATGCCATGTAGGGCGCGGGCCTGATGCCAGGTTGCTGGGGCAGAACTTCAAATCCGATATCGGTCACTTTGAAAGTGAAGGCTGGCTCCTTGTCTTCCCAGCCGCCTATCGCAAACACTTTGCCGCCGACTTTCCAGACATGTGCATTGCCCCATTGCACCACATGGGTGGTTGCCTTGAGGCTTTTGCAATAGGCGTTGAAGTCATCCCCGGTCATCGCTCGCCCGCTTGCCTTCTAGCGTCCGCCTCGTCAGACCTCAGGACCCGGCAGCCGGGTTTTTGGCTTCTGCCGCTTCGACCGCGTCCAGACCCTTTTCCAACTTACGGACGATACGCGCTGCCGCATCTTCTTCTGGTTCATTGTCCAGGGCGTGTTGCCATTGAAAGCGCGCCTCGGTGCGCCGCCCGACTTTCCAGAATGCATCACCCAGATGGTCATTAATGGTGGGGTCGTTGGGGTCAAGCTCAACAGCGCGGTCCAGCTGTTCAACCGCTTCTTCATACCGGCCAAGCTGGAAGTAAGCCCAACCAAGACTATCCACTATGAAACCATCATTTGGCCGCTGGTCGACAGCCTTTTGGATCATGTCCAGGGCCTGATCAAACTTAATGTCCTGCTCGAGCCATGAATAGGCAAGGTAGTTGAGAACGTAAGGCTGGTCGGGTTCAAGTTCGAGGGCCTTGAGGAAGTCCGCTTCAGCCAAATCCCATTTGTCCTGCCGCTCCCGCGAGACACCGCGCGCGTAGTAGAGCGTCCACAGGCGGCTGGATTGCGACTGGAGAAGATTGAGCGCCCGGGTGTATCCACTCTCGGCTTTGTCAAATGCTTCAGTTGACCGGTGCAAATCAGCGAGCGCTATGGCGACGTCTGCATCTGCTGCATCTGATGACTGTCGGCCTAGTGAAGACAAGGCGTCTATTGCATCATCCGTGCGTCCGATGCGGTCCAGAAGCAGCGCACGCTCGATCCGTGCTGTTGTTGCGAGAGACGAGCGTGACGATACGTCATCATAGGTCTCCGCAGCGGCAGCGAGATCACCCGAGTTTGACAGAAGTTCCGCAAGTAGCACCTGTGCAACGTCTAGGCTGGGGTCAACAAACAGCGCCAGTTGCAGGTAAAGGATGGAAACATCCACCCCCTGATCGCGGGACAGGGCACTGCCGCTGCCGTACAGCGCCTCAGCTGTTCCGGCCCGCGTTGAGGTAATCAGGAGCTCCGGCTCGTCGCCGCTTCGCGCACGCGCGAGAGCATCGCTGATGATCGGATGCGACGGCGACAGGGCAAGGTAGCCCGAATAGATTACAACAGCGTCGTCGACTTGACCGGTGCGTTCAAGAAAGCGGCCATAGGCATCAACGATGCGCACTGAACCGCCACCAGACGAGGACATGGCTGTTTCATATGCCGCGCGTGCACGTCCGGTATCTCCCGCCAGTTCAGCTATGAGCGCCGCGTGATAAGAACCGAAGAGCGTGTGACCCGGGCCGTCATCTTCGAGCGCCAGGCTCTCAAAGGCTAAGGGATAGTTCCCCTCTCCTACATAGCTCCAAGCCGTCAGCAGGCCAGAGACGAGGCGGGTAAAGGGTCCGGCGGCAGCGCTGTCAAAATGGCTGCGGGCACTAGCATATCGCCCAGCCTCCATGTCGCGGACACCTAGTACCAGACGCGCCGTCCGGTCGCCGGGGTCCTGCGCCACCACCTTCTCAGCCAACATGGCAGCGCGGGAGATATTGCCCGCGGTCACCTGCAGCAGAAACGCCCGGTCAAGAATGACCTGATTGGACGGGTCTTCGGATAGCACCTGATCATAGAAGACAGCAGCCGCATCCCGGTCGCGCAGATTGGTGGCATGGCGGGCGGCCAGATAGTTGCCGAGCTTGGTTTCGACATTGCGGCCCGCACTGTCGATGCGCAAATTCTTGCCGACAGTGCTGCTATCGAAATCCCGGGCATCAAGACCACCGAAGCCTGCACAGCCTGCCAGCAGCCCTGCCATCAGCCCTAACACCGCAAAGCGCGTCATCGGCAAGCGTTTTACTTCAGCAATGATCACGACGCGACGCTCCACCAGGCTCAACAAGATACAAAGCAGCACCTTAGCTGAGAGGGCGTGAATACGCCCATCAAATCCATATCAGAGGTTTGAAGCCCATTTGACTACATATTGACGTAGCTCGGGCCGCCGCCGCCTTCCGGCACCACCCAGTTGATGTTCTGGCTCGGGTCCTTGATGTCGCAGGTTTTGCAGTGGACGCAGTTCTGGGCGTTGATCTGGAATTTCGGATCGCTGCCGTCGTCATTGCTCACGACTTCATACACACCTGCCGGGCAGAAACGCTGCGCCGGTTCAGCCCACGTAGGCAGGTTGGTTTCAATGGGAATGTCAGGGTCACCCAGTGTCAGGTGCGCAGGCTGGTCTTCCTCGTGGTTGGTAGAAGACAGGAACACGGACGACAGCTTGTCGAATGACACCTCGCCGTCAGGCCTTGGATAGTCGATGGGCTTGAACTTGGAGGCTGGCTTGAGAGATTCCGCATCTGTCTTGCGATGCTTCAAGGTGAACGGCAGGCCGATCCCCAAATTGTTCATCCACATGTCGATACCGCCGAGGCCGATGCCAATCAGCGTGCCGAATTTGGACCACAGCGGCTTGACGTTACGAACGCGCTTCAGGTCCTTGGCAACGTGGCTGGTTTCATAGGCCGCTTCGTAGGCTGTCAACTCATCAGCAGCGCGACCGTTGCGCACTGCCTCAAAAGCAGCTTCGGCAGCCATCATGCCCGTGGCCATCGCGTTGTGGCTACCCTTGATGCGCGGCACGTTGACGAAGCCAGCTGAGCAACCCACGAGCGCGCCGCCGGGGAAGGCCAGCTTGGGCACGGACTGGAAACCGCCCTCGGTGATCGCGCGCGCGCCATAGGAGAGGCGCTTGCCGCCTTCGAAGGTCGGACGAATGGTCGGGTGCGTCTTGAAGCGCTGGAATTCGTCAAATGGCGACAGATACGGGTTGGAGTAGTTGAGGTGAACCACAAAGCCCACGGCCACAAGGTTCTCGTCGAAGTGATAGAGGAATGAGCCGCCACCGGTTTTGATGCCGAGCGGCCAGCCGAAGGAGTGCTGCACCAGACACTTGTTGTGCATGGCCGGGTCGATATCCCACACTTCCTTTAAGCCAATACCGAACTTCTGAGGCTCGCTGTCGGCGTCGAGGTTGAAGTTATTGATCACATGCTTGGAAAGGGAGCCGCGCACGCCTTCGGCAAAGAACGTGTATTTGCCCAGCAACTCCATGCCCGGCATGTAGCCGTCCTTGGGTTCGCCGTTCTTGCCGACGCCCATGTCGCCTGTTGCCACGCCTTTGACCGAGCCGTCGTCGTTGTAGAGGACTTCCGCCGCTGCAAAGCCGGGGTAGATTTCAACGCCCAGAGCTTCGGCCTTTTCGGCAAGCCATTTGCACACGTTGCCCAGGCTGGCGATGTAGTTGCCGTGGTTGTTCATCAAGGGCGGCATCATGAAGTTTGGCAGGCGGATCGAGCCGGACGGCCCGAGCACCATGAAGTGGTCGGCCTTTACTTCGGTCTTCACCGGGCAGGTGTCGTCTTCACGCCAGTCGGGAATCAGTTCGTCCAGGGCAATCGGGTCAATGACGGCGCCTGAGAGAATGTGCGCACCGACTTCGGCACCCTTTTCCAGCACGCAGACGGAGATTTCAAAGTCCTGCTCAGCCGCCAGTTCCTTGAGCCGGATCGATGCCGCCAGACCCGCAGGGCCGGCGCCGACGATCACAACGTCATATTCCATGGCCTCGCGCTGCTCGGGGTTGAGAATGAACCCCTGCGTCGCGTTGACTTCGCTGGCCTTCTTGAGGGCGTCTGACACAAGAACCTCCTAGGTCGAATTTCGTGTCCGGTCGGCGCCAGTTCTTCGGCATGTGAAGATCATGGCCGCACCAGAAACCAGATGCCGGGTAGCTGGCATAAGATACTCTAAACAATCGCGGAATTCCGCCATACCCGGCATGACGGACCGCGTTTATGGGGCCAAGGCCCAGTATGGGTCAAGCGGGGTCATTTAGCCTTTCTGACCCGCCCTCTTGCGCACCTGATGCGCCCTTTAAGGACGTTCATGACAAAGCAGGTGTGACTCACAGCGCCCTGCCCCTTAAAACTAGCCTCCATGGACGATCTTTCCACCTCTGCTGACGAGCATTCCCACCTGGCCGACCTGCTGCGCTGGTTCGTGGAAGCTGGCGCGGATGAAGCCATCGGCGATGAGCCTGTGAACCGGTTGGCAGCGCTGCCTGAGCCTGAGCCACAGGCCACAACCAGCACGAAACCACCCCTACCCGGTGCACGGCAGCCAATGCGGCCGCAGGCACCGCAAGCCGAATTGACCGACGACAAGGCTGCGATTGACGACGCACGAACCCTTGCTGCCGCTGCGTCAACGCTTGATGAACTGCGTGATGCGATGGCTGGGTTTTCAGGCTGCCCCTTAAAAGCAACCGCCAAGAATTTGGTGTTTGCCGACGGCAACCCCAAGGCGAGTGTCATGCTGGTGGGCGAAGCGCCGGGACGGGACGAGGACATTCAGGGGCTGCCGTTTGTAGGCCGGTCCGGCCAGCTGCTGGACCGGATGCTCGCGTCAATCGGTCTCAGCCGCGAGACAGTCTACATTTCCAATGTCCTGCCCTGGCGACCACCGGGGAATCGCACGCCGACCCCTGCGGAAACCGCCATGTGCCTGCCGTTCATCCTGCGACACATCGAACTTGTGGAGCCGAAGGTGCTGGTGTGCATTGGCGGCGTTTCGGCGAAGGAACTGTTTGGCACCAAGACGGGGATCACGCGTTTGCGCGGTCAATGGAAAGATTTTGACCCGGCAGCCATTGGCGGTCCCGCCGGACACACGGTCCCGGCCATCGCGATGCTGCATCCGGCTTATCTCCTGCGGCAGCCCGCGCAAAAGCGCCTTGCCTGGCGCGACTTGCTTAGTCTGAAGGACAAAATGACGGAGTTAGGTGTCCAAGGCACACATTAACCGTGGGGATGGCACAAGACTCGCATCCTTCAGGGCCGATGGTTAGATTATTCCTGAACTGAGACAGGCGCTGCGTTCAACAAGCGCTTTCATCAGGCAACGTGCCGGGGGGCCGCATGCCGCGCCGATCAAGAACCAATTCTGCTGCTGCACGCGCTACTGCCGTGCAGGCCGATGCCATTCGTCGTTTCTGGATGGTTGTCAGCACGGCGATGGTGGCCGTGGCACTTCTCGCCGCTGCCCTTAGCGTCCCGGTCCAAGCAGCAGGCGCAACGCCTGTTCTCTTGGATGCAGACAAGTCTCTCTACATTGATATTTTTCGCCTCCAGGAAGCGGGCAAGCTGAAGCAAGCCGACGCGCTGATCGCGCGGATCGACGACAAGATCCTGATGGGGCATGTGCTGCAGCAGCGTTACATGCATCCCACTGCCTACAGGTCTAAATACTCAGAACTACGCTCATGGCTGGCCAAATATGCAGACCATCCGGGCGCGGACAAAGTTCACAAGCTCGCCATGAAACGGCGCGGCGGCGCCAGCGTGCCGGTCCGGCCTGTGCGTCGTGCTTTCCGCCCAACGGCCTATCACTCGATTTATGCTGTCAGCGGCTCAAGCGCGGAAGGACGCACCGGTTATGGCCGGACGATCTCGCGCCAGGTCCGCTCACTCATCTCCCGGGAGCGTCCAACGCAGGCGCTCAGGCTTCTAAATTCGGCAAAGGTCCGCAACCGTCTGGGTGCCGAGGAACGTTCGGCAATCAAGGCCCGCATCGCGTGGTCCTATTATGTCGAAGGCAAGATCGAGAAAGCCTTTGATCTGGCGTCAGAGATTTCATCTGCCCACCGCCGTGCGGCACCGCTCGCCGACTGGTATGCGGGCCTTGCCGCCTGGCGGATGGACAAGGCTGAAACAGCTGCCCCACATTTCGAAGCGCTGGCAGGCAATATCAGCGTCTCGGACTGGACGCGATCAGCTGCGGCCTTTTGGGCCGCGCGGGCCTACTTTGCCGTGCGGGAACCGGCAAAAGCTGTAAACCTGCTGGAAACCGCCGCCAGCACCGGCATGACCTTTTATGGATTGCTGGCGCAACGGCAGCTTGGCCGTGAACCGAGGGTCATGTGGTCTGACCCTGTGATTGATGCGTCGAGCCAAACCGCGCTTATGGCCATTGACCAGGTGCGCCGTGGCGCCGCACTCGCCGAGATCGGCAAACGAAATCTCGCGGAAGCAGAACTCCGCCGGGCCCATGGTCATCTTGATCCGTCACTGGATCTCGCGCTCGCCACCCTTGCGCGGGATCTTGATCTTCCGGCGACCCAATTGGCTGTGGCGCTGGCAAGCCCGCAACCCATGGGAGCAGCCCTCTTTCCGGTGCCGGATATCACACCGGAAGGTGGTTATGAGGTCGATCGCGCCCTCGTGCTTGCCGTCGCCCGTCAGGAAAGCCGGTTCATCAGTGGTGCAACCAGCCGCGTTGGCGCCGCTGGTCTTATGCAGATTATGCCGGGCACAGCACACCATATCACCAAGGACTCAAGCTACCGTCGGGGCAACCGGGACCGGCTGGAAGACCCGGCACACAATCTGGCCCTCGGCCAGACCTATCTGCAGGAGCTTATGGGCTACGGCCAGCCCTATGGAAACCTCTTCCACATGGCGGTTGCGTATAACGCCGGCCCAGGCAACCTCAACCGCTGGACCAAACAGATCGGTGACGACGCGCAGGACCCGCTGACCTTCATTGAAAGCATGCCGTCTGCCGAAACCCGCGGCTATGTGGAACGCGTTCTTACCAATCTCTGGCTCTACCGCCTGCGTCTGGGTCAGCCCTCACCTTCGCTCGATCAAGCAGCGGCGGGCGGCTGGCCGGTTTATGCGCCGATAGAACGCCGCGACCCGACCGTTCGGAACGCCTCTCGATTGTAGACTCCCATGGCCCGTCGACCAGCCGGTCAAGCTGGAGGGGATGACACGCAGCGGAAACCAAACATCGCCGTCCCTCCGGCTTGACCGGAGGGCCTATCTGAGTTTGCGGATGCCCTCAGCCTTCCGCCATCGTGCGTGGTCTGTGCCGTTGTCCACATCTGACAGCTCGCCCAGCATCGCGACACGGGCGTTGCCAAAATTAGCAAGAGTCTGATCGCGCTCTCTGCCACTTGACCATTCTACGCCGTTAAACGGCTCAAGTACTCGCGGCATGCGCTTTTGGCCAATGAGCCAGTATCCTCCGTCTACGGAGGGGCCAATAACTGCTTCATGGTCACCCAGCGTCTGGAAGGCCTGGGCAATGTGTTTGCTTGAAATGTCAGGGATGTCGCTTCCGACAATGACCGTGGGACCACAGGGCGCTTTGTCAAATACACTTTGCATACGCGCACCCAGATCGCCATTGCCTTGCGGAACGACCGCATTGGCATCCAGCAGCCAGTGTTCGCTGGGCAAAGCCTGGGTATCAGGGCTTGCCGAGATGACCGTCTGCCAGCGCGGGTCGGATGCCATCTGCCGGATGAGGCGGGCAAGCGCCACGCGGTAAAAGCGCGTCGCCTCGACCGCGCCGATGTCTCTAGCCAAGCGCGTTTTCACCCGCCCCATGGCCGGCGCCTTGGCCATGATGACCAGCGTCTTTTGCATGTCAGTTTGATCTGCCGGCGTAGATCCGGGCTATGCGGTCCGGATTTATGCCCAAATAGTAGAGCATCAGGCAAAACGCGTTTCTGGATGAGCGCGCGATATAGCCATCGTTGAGATAGCGCTCGGGGCTGGTGACGGCGGGGGCGCGCAGGAAAACGAGGCGGCGGCGGCCGATACGTCGGACCAGGTCCACATCTTCCATGATCTGCAGCGGGCGATAGCCACCGAGCTTGTCGTACAACCGGCGGGAGACAAGCAGGCCCTGGTCGCCGTAAGGCAAACCGAACAACCAGCAACGCCAAGAGACGACGCGCTCCAGCATCCTTGCCCAGAAAGAAAAATCATCGAGCGCGAACTTGAAAACGGCTGCGAAGTCGAGACCTTTCTCGCCGCGCTTCTCAAGCCGTTCCAGAAGTGTTTCCACTTCTTCTTCCCAACCGGGCTGAAGAACGGTGTCAGCATGGAGAAACAACAACCATTCACCGCGCGCTGCCTGCGCGCCCGCTGCAAGTTGAGTGCCCCGGCCCTTTGGGGCCTGGATGAAGTTCGCGCCGGAGGTTTCAGCGATCTGCTCGGTGCCGTCGCTTGATCCGCCATCGACGATGACCACGTCCTTGATCAGTCCACGGACGGTCGGGCGTATCAGTGCCGCCAGCACCCGTGTCAGGGACTTTTCCGCGTTCAGAGTTGGAATCACGACGCTCAGCATGCGGCGGACTTTAGCGTGGTTTTGCTGCGCCTGCGAAGGGCGTGTGCCGTTAACCTAAATGTTCTTGTATTGTTCTTTTTGATGTGATTATATTCCTCTCATGAACAGAACAGCGCACGATATGATTGGTGTTGGGTTTGGGTCTGAGACGGGTGACGGGGCAGCAGACCTGTCCTCGGATCAGATCAACCAGCCAGCGCGCGCTGCGACCATGCCCGTGTTTCCCCTGACCGCCCCCCAATCCGGTCAGCCACAGACACGCGCTTCGACGCCCGGACATGCGGATGGGGAGATACGCCCTGCCCCAGGCCCCATTTCGCGTCCCGTTTTCGGGCCGGGCAGCAGCCTTCCTTCCCCCAAAACGGGAAGGCTGCGTGAAGCACGCAAGGGTCGCGGCGCGCGTTCCAATCATTCCGGGCGCTATGAGCACCGGGCCGCGGAGGCGTTTGACGATGGATGGGACATCGCGGAGGACGAAAAGCCCCTGCGCACCCATGTCAGCGACGAAGCGGCCCGGACCATCATCACCCGCAACCAGTCGCCGGATATTTCCTTTGACCGCTCGATCAACCCTTACAGGGGATGCGAGCATGGCTGTGTCTACTGTTTTGCTCGTCCGACCCATGCCTATATGGGTCTGTCGGCGGGGCTGGATTTTGAGAGCAAACTGTTTGCCAAGCCCAATGCGGCCAAGCTGCTGCGACGCGAGTTATCCAAGCCCGGTTATGAGCCGCGCACGATTGCCATCGGCACCAATACAGACCCCTACCAGCCCATCGAGCGCGAGCGGCGGATCACGCGGCAGGTGCTTGAGGTCCTGGCGGAACACAAACACCCGGTCGGCATCGTCACAAAATCCGCCATGGTCACCCGTGACATCGACATCTTGAGCGAGATGGCGCGCGACGGGCTTGTGAAGGTTGCTCTGTCGGTCACCACGCTGGATGGCAAGCTGGCGCGGGCGATGGAGCCGCGCGCCTCAACGCCGGGGCGGCGGCTGGATGCCATTCGTCAACTCAGCGATGCGGGCATTCCAACAGGCGTCATGGTGGCGCCCGTGATCCCCGCTCTCAACGACCATGAGATTGAATCCATTCTCAAAGCCGTTGCCCGGATGGGTGCGCGGGAGGCAGGTTACGTCATGTTGCGGTTGCCGCTTGAGATCAAGGATCTTTTTGCCGAGTGGCTGGCGGATGTGACGCCGGACCGAGCCAAACGGGTGATGAAGATCGTGCGCGATATGCGCGGCGGCAAAGACTATGACGCGGAGTGGGGCAAACGCATGACCGGCGGTGGGCCCTATGCCTGGACGATCTCGCGCCGCTTCTCCCTGGCAATGGAGCGCCATGGGCTGTCGCGGCAACGGTTACCGCTGCGTGCCGATTTGTTTGAGGCGCCAGATGGGGGCCCGAAGCAACTGGCCCTGCTTTAATGATGCCGCCTGCGGTTTGACAGCAGGATGCTTCCGCGGGCTTTCTGGTACACATGATCTGTCGTGCTCTTCTCATTCTCACAGGGCTGTTGCCTGCCTGCATTGCCCAGGCTGCCGGGCTCGATATACCTGCAACGCAGGTTGTTCCGGCAGGTGAGGTGGTGCTGGGTGCCGACAACACGGACATTGCCGCAGGGGCGGACGAGTTCCCGCAACGGCGTGTGACTGTCACGGCAGCTTTTGCAATGGGAATGACCCAGGTAACCCGTGGGCAGTTCAGGCGTTTTGCCGAGGCAACGGGATTCGCGCCGAAGGGCGGATGCTGGGCTCTCACATCAGCTGGTTGGATCATTGACCCTGACAGGTCATGGCGATCGCCAGGCTATCCTCAGACAGACGCGCATCCTGTCGTGTGCATCTCGCGGAATGACGCTCTTGCTTATCTCGCGTGGCTGACGGATGAGAGCGGCATGGATTTTCGTCTTCCGACTGAAGCTGAATGGACCCTGGCAGCAGGACCTTCGGCCCTGGGACGATCGTCGCAAGACATTTGTACCTTCGGCAACGTCAATGACCTTACATCGAAGAACAAGGTCGCCAAGGTTGCAGAACATTGCGACGACGGGTTTTTGTTTACGTCGCCAGCCGGGCATTTTTTACCAAACGAATTCGGACTTTTCGACATGACAGGCAATGTCTGGGAGTGGACTGCAGACTGCCATGGCGGCGGATTTGCGAACCTGCCGAAAGATGGATCGCCGCAGGCCGAAAGGGACTGTGCGGCCTATGCCTTGCGTGGTCATTCATGGACAGACCCGCCGGGACCCGTCCGGCTTGGAACACGCTATGCACTGCCGGGCGGCGCACGTCAGTCTATTGTCGGCTTCAGAGTGGCTCGGGGCGCAGCTGATGACTGAGAGAGGAACGGGACCCGACCTGTCACTCGAAGACGCCTGCGGGCATGACCCTGTCTGCGGCATCGACGAAGCGGGCCGGGGCCCTTGGGCCGGGCCGGTGGTTGCATCGGCGGTCATCCTCCCCATATCTGGATTTCCGGAGGGACTCGATGACTCAAAGAAACTCACTGCTCAAAGACGCGATGATCTTGCTGTGCAATTACGCGCTACATCCCTCGTGGGAGTGGGCATTGCGGATCCGCAGGAAATTGATGAGCTGAACATCCGGCAAGCTACGTTTCTGGCCATGCGGCGTGCTGTAGCAGACCTGACCGCAATCCCGCGCTTTGCCCTCATTGATGGCCGCGACGCGCCAGACGTGGGCTGCCCGGCACAGGCTGTCATCAAGGGTGACGGACGATCCCTCTCTATCGCTGCTGCCTCGATCATCGCGAAGACAGTTCGGGACGCCATGATGGTCGCCGCGGACGTGGACTATCCTGACTACGGCTTTGCCCGCCACAAGGGATATGGCACCGCATTGCATCAGACAGCCCTTGATAAGCTGGGGATAACGCCGCTTCACAGAAAAAGTTTTGCGCCCGTCAAAGCCCGCATGGCGCTAGATGTTGAGTCTACTTGACACTCAATGACTCGATCTTGTGGCGTTAACCTTCGTTAACCCTTTGTTTCCAAATCGGAATCTTGACGGTGATTCGCTGCTGACTCAAAATCCCGCCTCAACAGTTTCCTTGGGGGGCGTATGCGTACCAATAAGAGCCGCGTGGGCACACGCGCGGCACCAAAAAAATCTGCTTCGAAGCCGGCAGCACCGAAGCAGAAACTGAGCAAACTACCGATCAATACGGTCATCAATGGCGACAGCATCGAGGCGCTTTCAAAGCTACCAGATGCGTCCGTTGATCTGATCTTTGCGGACCCGCCCTACAATCTGCAGCTTGAAGGCGAGCTGCTGCGCCCCAACAACACGCGCGTGGATGGCGTCGACCAGGAGTGGGACCAGTTCGCGTCCTTTGCTGAGTACGATAAATTTACCCACGCTTGGCTGGCGGAAGCAAACCGGGTGCTCAAGCCAACCGGCACGCTGTGGGTGATTGGCTCCTATCACAACATCTTCCGTGTTGGTGTGTCGCTGCAGGACATTGGCTTCTGGGTTCTGAACGACATCGTGTGGCGCAAGTCCAACCCGATGCCGAATTTCCGCGGTCGGCGGTTCACCAACGCCCATGAAACGATGATCTGGGCATCCAAGGACCGCAACGCAAAGGGATACACCTTCAACTATGACGCGATGAAGGCGCTGAATGACGACCTGCAAATGCGTTCCGACTGGGTGCTGCCGATCTGTTCGGGCGGTGAGCGCCTGAAGGACGATCAGGGTCAGAAGGCGCATCCCACGCAGAAGCCTGAGAGCCTACTGCATCGTGTGATCCTGGCATCCTCCAATCCCGGCGACGTAGTCTTGGACCCTTTCTTCGGCACAGGCACAACGGGTGCCGTTGCCAAGAAACTAGGTCGCAAGTTTGTTGGAATCGAGCGCGATGCTCAGTATGCGGAGATTGCGAAACAGCGCATTAACCGTGTGCAGCACGCCGACCCTGAGTCTCTTCAGGTCACGGAGTCCAAACGGGCACAACCACGGGTTCCCTTTGGCACGCTGGTTGAGCGCGGCATGATCGAGCCAGGTACCGTGCTTTACGGGCCGGGCAAGCGTCACAAGGCGCGCGTCAGAGCTGACGGGTCGCTGGCGGTGACCGGCGCGACCGGCTCCATTCACAAGATGGGTGCTCATGTGCAGGGCCAGGAGGCGTGCAACGGCTGGACGTTCTGGCATCTCAAGAGTGATGCGGGCCTGACGCCGATTGATGTACTGCGTCAGAAAATCCGCGCGGAAGCCAGCTAGGCTTTCTTCTTGAACTGCTTGGCCACCGCCGGGTCCGCATGCGCAACAACCTTACGCATGACCGTGGGCAACGCGCGTTGCGCCAGGGCATCCAACGGCACCCAGACACCTTCGGTTTTGCCGCGGACTTTGGTCTGCGCTGTGTAAACGGTCAGCTCCAGCGCGAAATGCGTAAAAACGTGCCGGACCGTGCCAGGCAGTTGCTGCCACTTTGTTTTGAGCGGCGCTGCCCTTTCATTGGCAGTACTCACATTTTCGCTCCACTCGCCGCCGGGTACTTCATCCATGCCGCCCAGCAGGCCTTTGGGCGGACGTGTACGCAACAGCACATGGCCCTTGGTATCGGTCAGCCAAAAGGCGGCCCCATAACGTGTGGGTTTAGCTTTCTTAGCTGGTTTGACCGGGAGTGTTTCGGCAATCCCGAGCCGATGCGCCATGCACCCATCCGTCCACGGACATAGGGAACAGGCAGGTTTCTTCGGAGAGCACAACGTCGCGCCGAGATCCATCGTTGCCTGGGCAAAGTCGCCGAGGCGGTTCTTCGGGACCAGCGTTGTAAGCCTGTCCCTGATTTCCGGTTTGGCGGCGGGTAGAGGCGTGTCAATCGCAAAGAGGCGCGAGACGACGCGTTCGACATTGCCATCCATGACAGCGGCAGGCTCATCAAACGCGATGGCAGCCACGGCAGCGGCTGTGTAAGGACCGATGCCGGGCAGCTTCAGCAAGTCTTCTTCGGTTCGGGGAAATGCGCCGCCGAGCTCATCCGCCACGATCTTGGCGCAGGCATGCAGGTTGCGCGCCCGGCTGTAATAGCCAAGACCTGCCCAGGCGCTCATGACCTCCTGAGACGGCGCGGCAGCAAGGTTGTCAACCGTCGGCCAGAGTTCCAAAAACTTCAAAAAATAGGGTCCGACGGTTTTGACGGTGGTTTGCTGCAGCATGATTTCTGACAGCCAGACACGGTAGGGGTCCGCCTTGATCCCGTTTTTGCGGGCTCTTGGAGAGATCCGCCACGGCAGGTCGCGGGCATGGCGATCGTACCAGTCCAGAAGCTGGCCGGGGGTTGCCTGGCCGATGGGCTGGGCCGTTCGTTTCGCCTTCTTTTCCAAAGGAGATGCCATGCGGGTGCCAAAAATTTACGCCAAACTGGGCCTCAGAGTCGGAGGGCCCCACGCTTTTGTGATCGCCAGCGTCACATTGGACACTTAGCATGAGCGATCACGGCGTCTAGCCTGTGCTCTCATATTGTTGAAACCTTGCGTGACATGCCTCTTTCGCGTCCCATTCCCCGATCTGTCCCGCGCCAGCGTCTCACTTTTGAGCGGCTGGGCACACGGCTGGACGGACTGACGCGTAAGGCCTTTACGAAATTCGGGTTTGCTGACGACCATGTGCTGACGCGCTGGCAGGAAATTGTCGGCCCGCAGATGGCGCGGCTCACGTCCCCGGAGCGTCTATCGCGCCCGCAAAAAGGCAAATCCGGCGGCAGTACACTAACCGTGCGCGTCGCTGGCGCGGCTGCCCTCGAGATGCAGCATCTGGCACCTCAGATCATCGACAAGATCAACAGCTTTTATGGCCGTCCCATGGTCGCCCGTCTGAAGCTGGTCCAAGGGCCCTTGCCCGCGCGCCCAGGAAAATCGGCGCAGCATGCAACTTCAGATGGTGGACTGTTCGGCTCATCCTCGCCTACAAACAAGTCCGATGTCACGCCGCGCTACGACATTGAAGACCCGGACCTTGCCCAGGCGCTGGCCCGCCTTGAACAGGCTGTCGCCGAGTAACAGGACCGGTTGTACTTTGACCGTTCTATAACTGGAGAGACCCGAATGTCCCTGCCCACGTCCACATCCTTCAAGATGCCTGAACTTACGAGACGAGGTTTTGGTGCCAAGATTGCTCAAGCAACCGTGCTGGCAGCAGCCTTTGGTCTTGCGGCTTGCGGTGACGCTGGTGACGGAACGGCAGCCGGTGGCAGCAGTGTCGTCAATCAAGCGCTTGCCTATGAACACCCACTGGGCGAAATCACCATGGGTGATCCGGATGCACCGCTAACGCTTGTTGAGTATGCATCCTATACGTGTGGTCATTGTGCAGCCTTCCATGCGGTCAACCTACCGCCGCTCAAGGAGCAATACATCGAAACCGGCAAGGTCTTTTATATACTGCGTGAATATCCGCTCGACCCGGTGGCTACTGCCGCCTCCATGCTGACGCGCTGTGTGGCGACGGACAAAGCGATGCAATTTGCCGATGTCCTTTTTGCCCGCCAGCAGCAATGGGCTTTCGTGCAGGACCCCCGCTCGGCTCTGGAGGCCATTGCCCGGCAGGGCGGCATTTCCTCAACCCAGTTTGAAGCCTGCATGACAGATCAGGAGGTTCTGGACGGCCTTCGTAAGGTGCAGCAACACGCTCAGGAAACGCTGCAAGTCCAGGCCACACCTACGATTTTTGTCGGCGATGAGAAGATCAACGGCAATTTGCCGTGGGCCCAGCTGGAAGAGATCATCATAAACCAGTTGCCGGGGTGAGCCGAATCGGCGGATCAAAAGGGTTAGCAAACCTTTAACAGGCGGGTGTGTTCGCTCTCAGCGACCTCATCCGCCGTCTCGGGGACGCCCCAACACGGGGTGAGACAGTGTTTTGAAGCTAAGCCGCCTCCGCCTGACCGGTTTTAAATCCTTTGTTGAACCCACCGAACTCGTCATCGAGCAGGGCCTGACCGGCGTTGTCGGTCCCAATGGGTGCGGCAAGTCCAACCTGCTGGAAGCGCTGCGCTGGGTGATGGGGGAAAGCTCCTACAAGTCCATGCGGGCAACCGGCATGGACGATGTGATCTTTTCCGGCACCTCCGGCCGCCCGGCCCGCAACATGGCCGAGGTTGTTCTGTCTATCGACAATGCGGAACGCACCGCACCTGCGGCCTACAATGAAGCCGACGAGATTGAGATCTCGCGCCGCATCGAGCGCGAAATGGGGTCTGCCTATCGCATCAACGGGTCAGATTCCCGTGCCCGCGACGTGCAGACCTTCTTTGCGGACGCCTCCACCGGCGCCCACTCCCCTGCCCTCGTGCAGCAGGGCCAGATCGGCAAGCTGATTGGCGCCAAGCCGACGGCGCGCCGCCAGATTCTTGAAGAAGCTGCTGGCATTTCAGGCCTTCATTCGCGTCGCCACGAGGCAGAATTGCGTCTGCGGCAGGCGGAGACCAATCTTGAACGGCTTGATGATGTCACCGCGCAGATTGAAACCCAGCTGCAGAGCCTGAAGCGTCAGGCGCGACAGGCAACCCGTTTCCGCAATGTCTCCAAGGATATCCGGCGTGCGGAAGCCATGTCGCTGCATCTGCGGCACCATGCGGCCTCGGAAGTTGAAAAGACCCATGAGCTCGGCCTTCAGGAAGCAGACCGTGCCGTTGCCGCAGCCACCGAGGAGACGGCGCGCACCTCACGCCTGCATTTTGAGGCTGGCGAAAAGCTGCCGGAGCTGCGTGACACGGAAGCCCGCGCTGCCGCTGCCTATCATCGTCTGACGGTCGAGCGTGACCAGCTGGCAAATGAGGCGCGGCAGGCTGAACAGGCGATTGAGCGACTGGACGCGCAGCTGCGGCAGATAGAGGCCGACCTCGCCCGTGAGCGCGACGGCATCACCGACACCAATGAAAGCCTGACCACTCTTGCCACTGAGGAAGCAGAACTGAAGCAGGCGGACGAAGGGTCTGACGAAGCCCGCGAGACGGCACAGGCAAAAGTCACTCGGCTGACAGATGCATTGTCGGAAAAGGAAACCGGCGTCGAGACACTGTCACGCGAACTGGCAGACCTAGCCGCGCGACGCCAGGCGATGACACGTCGCATCAACGAAACACGCGCCCGGTTCGACAAGCTCACAAGCACCCGTGAAAAACTTGCGTCCGAGCGCGAAGAGATTGCCCGCTCTGCAGATGTCCAGGCAGCCATGGCAGGTCGCCAGGCTGGTGTTGAGCATTCGCGCGAAGCGGTGCGCACAGCAGAAGCAGCTGCTCAGGAAGCGGAACGCGCACGCGCGGAGGCGACGGCAGCTGAAGAAGAGGCGCGTGCGCCGCTGAGTGCTGCACAACAGCGTCTTGGCAAACTGGAAGCGGAAGCCTCTGCCCTTGCTGATCTGCTGCGGGTTGCCGATGGTGATCTGTGGCCGCCGCTGATTGACAGCGTGTCGGTGCGCCCCGGCTTCGAGGCCGCCCTTGGATCTGCGCTTGGCGAAGACATTGAACAACCTGCCGACGAAGCTGCACCGGTGCACTGGCATACGCTGCCCGCCATCACGCAGCCGCAGGCGCTGCCGGAAGGGGCAGAGCCACTTTCAACCTATGTGGATGGCCCGGCGGCATTACAGAGGCGTCTTTCTCATGTGGGTCTGGTGGATCAGGCGCTTGGCCGCCGGTTGCAGGCGCAGCTTGCACCAGGTCAGCGGCTTGTCTCCAAGGAAGGCGACATGTGGCGCTGGGATGGCTATACGGCCGCTGCCGATGCGCCAACAGCTGCAGCTCAGCGTCTTGCCCAGCGCAACCGCCTGGCAGATCTTGATGCTGAACTTGAAGCTGCTCGCGCTGAAACAAAGCGCCTTTCAGAAGGACATGAAACCGCGAAGCTGGCGGTTGCCGCTGCTGCCACACAGGAAAGCGCCGTGCGCACCGAATGGAAGGCTGCTCAGGGTGCGCTGACAGCGGCTCAGGACGCGCTTGCCGCTGCTGAAAAAGCAGCGTCTGCCCAGATCACCCGGCTGGCGGCGGTTGACGACGGCCTTGCCCGCACGGCGGCGGACATCGAGGAAACCCGCATCGCCCTTGACGCGGTGAATACCGAAGCAGCCGAGCTTCCTGCAGAAGACCAAAAGCGCGCAGCATTCGAAGCGTTGCGCGTGGAAGTGCAGACCCTGCGACAGGAAACAAGTCTCGCCCGTGCAGCTTTTGATGGCCTTGCCCGGGAAGCACAGGCCCGCACCCAGCGTCTGGGCGCCATTGAGCATGAACGCGCCCGCTGGCAGAGCCGCCTCGAAACAGCGAATGCGCAGATCGCAACGCTGGAAGAACGGCAGACGTCCACCAAGACGGAGCGTGCAGAGCTGGAACAGGTGCCCGCGCAGGTGGAAGAAAAAGCCAAGGCGCTGATGGACCGTCTGTCCGAAGCGGAAAAGACGCGGCAGGAAGCAGCCGACGCCCTGGCTGTTGCAGAAAAAGAGCTGTCCGACGCTGACAAGGCCAACAAGGACGCAACCAATACGCTGAGCGAAGCGCGTGAAACCCGTGCTCGCATTGACGCCATGCTGGAAGGTGCGCGCAACCAGGTTGCCGAGGCCGCCCGGCTTATTCATGACGCGTTTGAGTGCGAGCCAGACCGGGTTCTGGCTGCTGGCGAAATCAAGGACGCTGAAGCCCTGCCGCCGCTTGAAGACGTTGAGCGCAAGCTGGAGCGCTACAAGCGCGAGCGGGAAAACATGGGCGCGGTGAACCTGCGTGCTGAGGAAGAGTCCCGCGAGGCGCAGGAACAGCTCGACACCATGATGACCGAGCGCGGTGATCTCGAACAGGCGATTGCGAAGCTCCGCCAGGGCATCGGGAGCCTCAACAAGGAAGGCCGCCAGCGTCTGCTGGATGCGTTTGGCACGGTGAATGAAAACTTCACCCGGCTGTTCACCCGCCTGTTTGGCGGCGGCACGGCGCATCTGGAGCTTGTTGAATCGGATGATCCGCTGGAGGCAGGCCTCGAAATCTTCGCGCGGCCGCCGGGCAAGCGTCTCACCACGTTGTCCCTGCTGTCGGGCGGTGAGCAGGCGCTGACAGCCATGTCATTGATCTTCGCGGTGTTCCTGACGAACCCGTCGCCAATCTGCGTGCTCGACGAAGTGGACGCCCCGCTCGACGATGCCAATGTGGAACGGTTCTGCAAGCTGCTGAATGACATGCGCGGCGAGACAGACACCCGCTTCTTGGTCATCACCCACCACCCCTACACCATGTCGCACATGGACCGCCTGTTCGGCGTCACCATGGCTGAGCCGGGTGTGAGTCAGCTCGTTTCTGTTGATCTGGCTGGTGCAGAGGCCATTCGCGACACGGCATAGTGCTGGCCGGCCAAATTCATGCTGGACGGAACCTCTTAAAGCCTGCCACGCTCGCCCGACGAGGGAGGGCGATATGGCCAAAGAGAAAAAATCTGACGATGTATATGTTGACCTGCCCAAGGGGCTCGCACGCGAGCAGATCATGGCGGCGGTTGAACGTGCAGCTGAAGCTGCCGGCATGTACATCTCTCACATCGGCAGCTACTCGCGGAAGAAATACCCAGGCTCGGTGCACTGGCACTTTAAACGCGATTCCAATGAGCGTGGACTGATCGACGCGACCTATTGGGACGTAAAAGAACTGCTGTGGCTGATGATCCGCCACAGTGAGCCTGAGTGGGTGCACAGAAATGCGCCCAGGCGGAAATGCGCGCTGAACAGGGAGTTTGCCGCCCTGGCCGGCTAGGCCCAAAACCAACAACGAGGGGGCAAAATGCCATCCATCGAAATGATCAAAGTCATCAACAGCCCGGCGCAGCGTGTGTTCGAAACAGTCGCGCATCTGGGCGAATTTGCACAGGCGGTCCCCACCATCACGACTGCAGAGTGCCTGACGGACCAGGAGACGGGTGCCGGAAGCCAGTGGCGCATCTATCGGGATATCGGCGGCAGGGAACGATCAACCGTATTCGAGGTGCTTGAATATGAGCCGGCCGAATGGGTACGCATCGTGTCCGAGGCTGGTGGCGCGACATGGGACGCGGGTTTCGAAGTCGCAGCAAAGGGCAAAGGCAAGAGCGGCTCCGAGCTCATCTGGACGCTGGATGCGACCCCAAACTCGCTAAAAGCGCGTGTCGGTCTGCCGCTGCTGATGGGCACGATTGAAAAGGCGCTGGCGCCTGACCTCGATGCGGTGAAGCGTTACTGCGAATCTGCCACCTGAGAGACTCAGGCAAAGCCAAACCGCTACCCATTGCTGCATCGCGAAAGAATTGCGTAAAGAAGCTGCCTGCGACTCTTTGGCCATCTCATTTTTTATCAATAAAATCAACGAGTTATAACGCTATCCACCTTGCTTGACAGGGGGTATGGGCGAAACTATGGTGCGCGCGACTTCAAGCCCGATTGCGGTGCGTTTTACCCAGTGTGGCGGGAAATCCCTTTGCTCATTCGAGCGGTTTCGGGGTGCCTTTGGCTCCTCACAACGGTCAAGGCAGGTCATCAAGGCAATTTTCTCAAGGAATTGAGCAGCTTAGGCGTAATGCCAGGGCGGCTACATACCTTGCGGGGAATTGGAACGGCGGCGCGAGACGATCATTTTGATCGCAGGACATGCGGCCCTTGCAGGACAGGCAGACCGATGACCGACCCAGATGAGACCCGAGAGGATTTCGATCGCCGCCTGAACGAAGCGCGCAAGCGTCGGGAGACAACCGGGCCGGGTAACCGGCAGACGGCTTTCGGCCAGGCCTTTCGCCTCTCCTCGGAGATGGTTGCGGGGGTGCTGGTCGGTGGGTTTATCGGTTGGTGGTTGGACTACTGGCTGGGGACGGCGCCCTGGCTCTTGTTGCTGTTTTTCTTTCTGGGCGTCGCTGCGGGCATCTTAAACGCGGTTCGGGCGGCCAACGAGATGAACAAGCGGGCGAACGAAGAATAAGCCGCGACCTATCGCGGGCAATGTGGGTGTAAGAGGCAAATATGGCTGCTCCAGCTGAACCGGGTGCGTTTCCAGTAGATCCCATGCACCAGTATGAGATCGTCCGGCTGCTGCCGATCGAGTTTCTCGGGTTTGATGCGTCTTTCACCAACTCCGCCATGTGGATGGTTGCAGCTGTTACCGCCATCTCTGTCTTCATGATCATGTCCGTCTCCTCCCGCGCGCTGGTTCCCGGCCGCTGGCAGTCGATGGCGGAACTTTCATATGAGTTTGTGGCGAACATGCTGCGGCAGAACACGGGCAATGAAGGTCAGCCCTTCTTTCCGTTTATCTTCTCGCTCTTCATGTTCATCCTCTTTGCCAACATGTTCGGCCTTTTGCCCTACTCCTTCACGGTGACGAGCCACATCGCGGTGACCTTCGCCATGGCGATTGTCGTTATCGGCGGCATCACGCTTCTGGGCCTGTTCAAGCACGGGCTTGGCTGGTTCAAGCTGTTCGTGCCCTCCGGTGTGCCGGTCGTGCTGCTACCGCTGATCACCATCATCGAAATGATTTCCTATCTCACCCGGCCCCTGAGCCTTTCGGTGCGTCTGTTCGCCAACATGCTGGCGGGTCACACCATGCTCAAAGTGTTTGCCGGGTTTGCCATCATGCTCGGCGCCTGGGGCGGCTGGGCACCCTTTGCCTTCATGGTTGCGTTCACGGGGCTGGAAGTGCTGGTTGCCTTCCTTCAGGCCTATGTGTTCGCCATCCTGACCTGCATTTACCTCAACGACGCACTACACGTTCACCACTAATCAGTTTGACTTGAGCCGTCTCGCAAACAAGCGGGCCGGCAACACTTCTAAGGAGACTTCGACATGGAAGCGGAAGCCGCGAAATACATTGGTGCCGGTATTGCCTGCATCGCCCTTGCTGGTGCCGGCCTTGGTATCGGTAACATCTTCGGCAACTACCTCGCAGGCGCTCTGCGCAACCCGGCGGCAGCCCAGGGCCAGTTCCCGAACCTGCTGCTCGGCTTTGCTCTTGCAGAAGCAACGGGCCTTTTCGGCCTCGTCGTCGCCATGATGCTGCTCTTCGTCGTTTAAGTCCGCTTCAAAAGTAGACTTAGCGAAGATCAGTAGACGGAAAGGTTGAAGAGCATGGCGGATACGTCCATGACCGACGGCTATCACACCCCAATCGTTGTTGCGCAGGCCGCAACGGACGAGACGAGTGTGCTGGTGATCGGCGAACAGGCGGAAGCTGAACTGGGCATTGCGCAGGATGATGCGCATTCCGGCGGTATGCCGCAGCTCGACTTTTCCACCTACGCGCCGCAGCTCATCTGGCTGGCGATCACGTTTGGCGTTCTCTATCTCCTGATGTCCCGCGTGGCGCTGCCCCGCGTGGCTCAGGCGCTGGAGGCGCGGCGTGACCGGATCGCCAATGATCTGGACCAGGCGGCTCAGCTCAAATCGGAAACAGACGCAGCCATTGAAGGCTATGAGACAGCGCTGGCGGATGCTCGCGCCAAGGCTCACCAGATTGCGTCTGAAACCCGCGACGAGCTGGGCAAGGAAACCGATGCCCTGCGCGACAAGCTGGAAGCGGAACTGGACCAGAAGCTGGAAGCAGCCGAAGCCCGGATCACCGCAACCAAGACAGAAGCCATGGGTAATGTTCGCGGTATTGCCACGGACGTTACCGAGGCGGTTGTTGCGCAATTGGGTGTAACCGGTGTTGACGCAGCCAAGGTCGCGCAAGCGGTCGATGCTGAATTGAACCGATAGGAGCGAGTGACATGTTTTCACTTCTGACAGACAGCACGTTCCTGACCGGCCTCTCCTTTGTGTGCTTTGTTGGCATGCTGCTGTATTTCGGCGTGTGGGGTCAGATCACCAAGGCGCTGGATGCCCGCGCTGAAGGCATCAAGACCGAGCTGGAAGAAGCCCGCAAGCTGCGTGAAGAAGCGCAGGCTTTGTTAGCGCAGTATCAGCGCAAGCAGCGTGATGCCGAGGAAGAAGCTCAGGAAATCGTGTCCCAGGCCCGCCACGAAGCGGAACGTCTGGCTGCTGAAACCAAGCAAAAGCTTGATGAGCAGGTCACACGCCGCACAGCTCTTGCCGAGCAGAAGATCGCCATGGCGGAAGCACAGGCCGCCAAGGAAGTGCGTGATGCTGCCACGGAAGTTGCAGTTGCCGCTGCTGCCAAGGTACTGGCCGAGACAAGTGACGATGCCCGTCAAGCTGCTCTGATCAATCAGAGCCTTGATCAGGTGCGACAACGGCTGGTCTGAGCATTCAGTAAATCACTCGAAACGCCCTGCCCTCGCCGGCGGGGCTTTTTTGTTGATTGGTCAGATAGGCCACTCAGGACTTGGCGGAAGCACCTCGAGATCAGGCCAGCTGCGTTTCCAGCGCGCCGCCTTTTCCTCATAGGTATGCACTGGCCCGAGTGCCTTTGGATTGGGCCGCAGAATGCGAGCCTGCAGGTCTTCAAAACCAAAGGGTGCATGCACCCGAATGCCGCCATCCAGATCCGGTCCCACGCCGAGCGTGTGACAGCATCCCAAGAATCGATCAATTCCGTCGCGCGATGACTTCAGCGGGGCATAGCCTTCAAACCCGAAGTGTTGCGGGAACCAGAGATGTACCCGTGCCTGATTGCGAACTTCTATCTCAGCGTCTAGATCTTTGAATGCTCGCGCACACTGTTGAATGACGGCATCCTCAGCCGCCCAGCTCAGATCCGCATCGTCAAAGTAGAAGACGTCGTAATCCTTGATTCCGCGTGTCGGCAGATGGCCATCCTCCATGTTCCAGATGGTCTGCGGCAGGGAGCTGGACACAATCCATGTGTCTGGCAAACCGACATCCGGCAAGCGTGCGAGGATGGTATCGATTATCGGGTTCTGGCGGACCAAAGCGATGAATTCGGCGTGAGTCATTTTCAGACCCTACGCCGATTCGCTTTTGTTGCGCCCTGCCGTGTCCACGGGCTTGACCCGGGTCTACTCGCGCCGGCAACTCGGCAAGGAAAGCGAAGACTGCACGGCGGAAGCGCTACGCACATTCACGATCAATTCGGCAAGTGGCCAGGAGAGTGGACCCCGGGTCAAGCCCGGGGATGCGGAAAAGGGAGGGCCCAAACCCCGCCTTTCCCTCCATCCCTCTGGCTTGACCAGATGGTCTCCCGCAACAGCCTGTGCGAATTACTCCGCAGCCCGGGCCGGCGCCGGAGGTGTCCAGCGGAGTACCGGTTTACGGGCCGCGGTTGTTTCATCAAGGCGGCGGCGCGGGGTCAGTTCCGGCGCGTTTTCAAACCGTGCCTTATCGCCGGCCTTCGCGGACTTCGCGAGGTCTGCCATGCAGGCGATGAACTCGTCCAGCGTTTCCTTGGACTCGGTCTCCGTCGGCTCGATCAACATGGCGCCGTGCACCACCAGTGGGAAATAGACCGTCATCGGATGATAGCCCTCGTCGATCATCGCCTTGGCGAAGTCGAGCGTTTCAACGCCGGTCCCCTTGAGGAACCGGTCATCGAACAGGGCTTCGTGCATGCACGGGCCCTCAAAGCTCGCCGTCATGACATCCTTCAAGGAGGCCAACACATAGTTGGCGTTGAGCACGGCGTCTTCCGCCACCTGCCGCAGACCATCGGAGCCGTGGCTCATCATGTAAGACAGCGCGCGAACGAACATGCCCATCTGGCCATGGAAAGCGACCATGCGGCCAAAGGGGTCCGCATCTGATGACTGCTCATCTTCCACAAGCTTCAACTCACCGCCGGTGCTGGTGACGTATGGCAGCGGTGCAAAGGGTGCCAGTGCGTCCGAAAGGACCACCGGGCCGGCACCGGGACCACCACCACCATGGGGCGTGGAGAACGTCTTGTGCAGGTTTATGTGCATGGCGTCGACACCGAGATCACCGGGCTTCACGCGGCCGACAATGGCGTTGAAGTTGGCGCCGTCGCAGTAGAAGTAGCCGCCGTGCTCATGCACCGCGTCCGCGATCTTGCGGATATCACGCTCGAACAGGCCGCAGGTATTGGGGTTGGTGAGCATGATGCCTGCGACATCCGGGCCGAGCTTGGCTTCAAAGGCTGCGAGATCCACGCGGCCGTCTTCGGTCGCCGGAATGGCATCCACAGTAAATCCGCAGGCCGCAGCTGTTGCGGGGTTCGTGCCGTGAGCGCTTTCTGGCACCAGTACACGCGTGCGGGTATCTGCTTCGCCACGCGCCTCAAGAGCCGCGCGGATGGCCATGAGGCCGCATAGCTCGCCATGGGCACCCGCCTTAGGCGACATCGCGACGGCGGGCATGCCGGTCAGTTCCATCAACCATCGAGCCAACTCGCTCATCAATTCAAGCGCGCCGGGGACAGTAGAGGTCGGCTGAAGCGGATGGACGTCCGAGAAGCCGGGTAGCCGCGCCATCTTTTCGTTGAGGCGCGGGTTGTGCTTCATGGTGCACGAGCCCAGCGGATAGAACCCTGCATCAATGGCGTAGTTCTTCTGCGACAGGCGCACGAAGTGGCGCATAACTTCCGGTTCGGAGAGACCCGGAAGGCCGACGCCCCCCTGGCGGTCCATGCCACCAAGACGCGATGCCACGCCGTCCGGGGCGGGCAGGTCGACGCCGCAGGCAGCCTCGCGGCCACGTTCAAAGATCAGTAGTTCTTCATGGTCCAGACCGCGATGGCCTGTGAATGTTGTCTTCGTGCTCATGACAGCACCTCCGTCAGCGCTGCCGCATAGGCGGCACGATCCTGATCCGTGTTCACTTCCGTTGCCGCTACGACGATGAGGTCGCTGACGGCATCATTGCCCGGCATCAGACGCGAGGCCGGGACGCCACCAAGGACCCCCTTGTCGGCCAGCGCCTCGATGACAGCCGCAGCCGGTTTGGATGTGCGGATGGTGAACTCGTTGAAGAAGGCCGGGGTAAGCAGCTCAACACCGGGCAGCTTTTCAAGAGCGCCCGCAAGCTTGCACGCACTTTCATGGTTCAGCGCTGCCAGACGGGTAAATCCCTGTTCGCCCAGCAACGCCAGGTGAATGGTGAAGGCAAGGCAACACAGGCCGGAATTTGTACAGATATTACTCGTCGCCTTTTCGCGGCGGATGTGCTGTTCACGGGTGGAGAGCGTCAACACGTAGCCGCGCTTGCCATCTGCATCTACCGTTTCACCGGCAAGCCGGCCTGGCATCTGACGCACATATTTTTGACGCGTGGCGAAGAGCCCCACATAAGGCCCGCCATAGTTCAGCGCGTTACCTATGGACTGGCCTTCAGCAACCACGATGTCGGCTCCCATATCCCCCGGCGTGCGCAGGGCACCCATGGAGATGATTTCAGGAATGGCGACAATCAGAAGTGCCCCTTCCGCATGGGCTGCTGAGGCAATGGCAGAGAGATCCGCAACACGGCCAAAGAAGTCCGGATACTGAACGACAACACAGGACGTGTCGCCATCTATCCGCGATGCAATGTCTTCTCCGCCCGACACATCAGCGTCCAGCGCAACAACCGCATCGCCAGCAAAATTCGATGTTGTATCGATCACGGCGCGGTAGTGCGGAGGCAGGTTGCCAGACAGCACCGCCTTGTTGCGGCGGGTGACGCGGTGCGCCATCTGGACGGCCTCACCACATGCTGTAGAGCCGTCATACATGGACGCATTGGCCACATCCATGCCAGTGAGAAGGGCAACTTGTGTCTGGAATTCAAACAGGTATTGCAGGGTGCCCTGGCTGATTTCCGGCTGATACGGCGTATAGGACGTAAGGAATTCGGAGCGCTGGATCAGGTGGTCCACTGTGGCCGGCACATGGTGCTTGTAGGCTCCCGCCCCCACAAAGAACGGGACGGAGCCTGCGGCCGTGTTTTTGCTCGCCATGGCGGACAGGGCACGCTCGACTTCAAGCTCGCCTTGATGTGGCGGCAGATCAAAAGCGTTTTCGATGCGCGCGCTTTCGGGCACATCCACAAACAGGTCATCAATGGACTTGGCGCCGATGACACCGAGCATCTGCTGTCGATCATCAGGCGTGAGAGGCAAATAGCGCATCAGTCAAGCTCCGCCAAAAAAGTTTTGTACTCGTCTTCGGACATCAGTTTTTCGAGTTCGGCAGCGTCGGACAGTTTGAGTTTTACGAACCAGCCGGCGCCCGCTGCGTCGTCGTTGACGCCGTTGGGAGCATCCGCAAGGGCCTCGTTGACCTCAACCACCTCGCCTGAAATCGGCGCGTAGACTTCGGATGCTGCCTTCACAGATTCAACCACCGCTGCCTCATCCCCGGCCCCGACGCTTTTGCCGATGTCCGGAAGCTCCACATAGACCACGTCGCCAAGCTGTTCCTGGGCGTAATCGGTGATGCCCACCGTGGCGGTGTCGCCTTCTACGCGCACCCATTCATGGTCCTTGGTGTATTTCGTGTCAGCCATTTGAGATTTTCCTGTGCGGTGAATGGGTGAAGCTATTTTGCGTAGCGATGAGGGGCAAAAGGCAGCTTGGCCACCTTTGCAGCGCGCGGCTTGCCGCGCACAATCAGATCCAGTTCAGTGCCTGCCTTGGCGTGTTCGCGGGCCACATAGCCCATGGCCACGGGGCCATCCGCCGTTGGACCAAAGCCGCCAGATGTGATTTCGCCAATGGTTGAGCCGCCGGTCTGAATTTCCGTGTGGCCGCGGGCGGGCGCCTTGCCATCCGGCAAGATACCCACGCGCTTGCGACCCGTGCCGTCAGCAAGTTCCTTCAAGATACGGTCCGCACCCGGAAAGTCTCCGGCCTCGCGGCGATGCTTGGGAATGGTCCAGGCAATCGAGGCTTCGATCGGGGAGGTTGTTTCGTCAATGTCATTGCCATAGAGACAAAGGCCCGCTTCGAGCCTCAGGCTGTCGCGCGCGCCAAGGCCGAGCGGCTCGACGTCATCATGGGCAAGAAGAGTGCGAACGAACTTCTCTGCGTCTTCAGGGGCAACGGAGACTTCGACACCATCCTCGCCTGTGTAGCCCGATCGGCTAACATGGATGTCCATGCCATCAAAAACGGCGTGCGTGGCAGTCATGAACACGAGTTTGGCTGCAGCAGGGCAGTGTCTGGCGAAGACCTCCACAGCGCTGGGACCCTGAAGGGCGACCAAAGCTTGGGTGTCGAGCGTCTCAAGGGTCACATCTTCCGGTAATGCCTTGCGGATATGGGGGAAGTCGACGGCCTTGCGGGATGCATTGACCACGAGGAACAAATGCCCCTCGCGGGCCGGGTCCAGCGGACGGGTCACCATGAGGTCGTCGATGATGCCGCCTTCATCATTGAGTAGAATGGTGTAGCGCTGCTGACCAGGCGCGAGGCCCACAATGTCGCCGGGGGCCAGCGCCTCAAATGCTTTGGCTGTCGTCTCATGATCCGGGCCAACAAGATAGGCCTGGCCCATATGCGACACATCAAACAGACCTGCCTTGGCGCGGGTGTGCAGATGTTCGCCGAGCACGCCGAGGGGGTATTGCACCGGCATGTCATAGCCGGCGAAGGGCACCATCTTGGCGCCCAGTTCCACATGCAATGCATGAAGGGCCGTTTTTTCGAGTGTCTCGTGTGCGCCGTCAGCCACTTGGGTTTTGCTTTCGCCAGAGTCGAAGGTCCGCCTCCCGCCCAAGCTGTGTCACAGCCCGTGCGGCAAGCGCCCCCTCTGTCGAAAACCTGAGAGATTCACCCTGCCTGAAGCAGATCATTCTTTCCCAATTGGGACAAATGAGGCCTCGGTGGTGGGCTTACTCCTTCGGTGAGCAGTCGGGACAAACCCAGCTGCTGCTTTCCAGAGTGTCATCCCCACGCGGTCCCTGGTGCCTGAGAGTTTCCGGGGCGGTTGCTCCTTCGGCGCCGATGGCCTGCGTCACTTACTCAAGGAGTGCCGCAAGCCGTCAGTCTCTCCCGCGCGGGTTAAGCTGACGGACGCGATGATAGGTGCAGTGCGGAAAGAGTCAATCGACGCAATAGAAGGTGGCTCATTGAGATACCGGTTCTTGCGTCAGTGTGGCACGACCGTCGCTTGGACGCGGCCCAAACAAGGCCCCTAAAACCGCAGTCGGCTGCGGTTTTCCTGGACTTGCTCTGGCGTTAGCTGAAATCCCAGAACGATGTCGTAAATGACGCCGTTATCGTCGCCGACGTCAAATTCGAGGCCTTCAAAGGTCCGGGTGTAAACGGTGGTGCGCTGCCCTACCTCAAATTCGACTTCCGCCTCGAAAGTGGTTTTCTGAAGGACCGATTCGCCGTTGCGGGTCACCGCTACGAAAACCGGAGCTGTGACCACGCGCCGGTCTGCCGCCGGGCCGACACTGACGCCCATGCTCAGGGCATAGTCCACATCGATCGTTGTGCCGCTGTAGCTGCAGTCTGCGACGGCGTCCAACAATTCCCAGCGGTAGGCGACATCCGTGATATCACGTCCGCCACCGGCGCGGTACTCTGTCATTTCTGCCGCATCCGACAGAACACCTGCATTCGGGCATCCACGCGCAATTGTTTGCTCGCGGGTTTCGCCGGACCACCAGCCGCACCCGGCAGTGACCAAAGCTGCCGCCACGACCAATCCAGACCGCATACTCCGCCGTATGAAAGGTAGGAATGCGGGCGATAAGCTCATGTTCTTTTTGGGGTTTCGTGTGTCGGCCATGCGTCGATTCGTTACCTTGACTTGGGGACCCGAGTGCCTCACTTACGCCGCAGGGTATATGGACGATGTTCAAAGGGACCTCCTGTGACGGCGGGTGGCGCAGAGTAGCCAAGCGCCCGTTAACCGGCAATAGAAAGACTTTCTGTGACTGAAGCAGCCGCTCAAGCTCCCCTGCTGTCGATCCGCCTAGCGGCCCCACGCGGGTTTTGTGCCGGGGTTGATCGCGCCATCTTGATGGTAGAGCGGGCGATCGAGAAATATGGTGCACCCGTCTATGTACGCCATGAAATCGTTCACAACCGACATGTTGTGGAAGGCCTCGAAGCCCAGGGCGCTGTCTTTGTCGAAGAACTCAGTGAAATCGAAGATTCCAGCCGCCCGGTCATTTTTTCTGCCCACGGCGTCCCCAAGGCCGTACCGGCTGATGCTGAATCGCGCGGCATGTTCTATCTCGACGCCACCTGCCCGCTCGTTTCCAAGGTGCATGTTGAGGCCAACAGGCATTTTGACGAAGGCCGCCACATTCTGATGATCGGCCATGAGGGCCACCCGGAGGTGGAAGGCACCCTTGGCCAGTTGCCAGATGGGGCCATCACACTGGTTGAAACAGTCGAAGACGCGCAGCGTGTAACGCCACCGGAGCCCGACAAGCTGGCCTATGTGACACAGACAACGCTGTCGCTCGACGACACGGTTGAAATCGTGAACGCCCTTACCCGCCGCTTCCCGGCGATCCGAGGACCGCACAAGAACGATATCTGCTACGCCACCACCAACAGGCAGGCGGCTGTCAAAGCCATTGCTGAGGGATGCGACATGATGTTTGTCGTGGGCGCCCCCAATTCATCGAACTCGGTTCGGCTTGTTGAAGTTGCCGAGAAGGCCGGATGCCCAAAAGCGCAACTGGTTCAAAAATCGGGTGACGTGGACTGGACTGCTCTTGAGGCTGCTGTCGCTGACAAAATCGCCCCCTTCTGCATCGGGCTTACGGCCGGCGCATCGGCACCAGAATCACTTGTGCAAGGTTTGATCGACGAAGCCCGCAAGCGCTTTACGGTGCAGGTGGAAGAAGTCACGGTCTCGTCTGAAGACGTCATCTTCAAGCTGCCGCGGGCCCTCATAGCCTAACAGCACGGTCGCTAACAACGCCGGTTGCTTCGGCCCCGGCGGGGCTGATACCAAGGCGCATGGCGGTTTACACAGAAATTTCAGATGAAGAGCTGACGGAGTTCGTGGCGCTCTATGACATTGGCGAGCTGCAGTCGGCCAAGGGCATTGCGGAAGGCGTGGAGAATTCAAACTTTCTTCTGCACACGACGCAGTCTCCTTTCATTCTGACACTTTATGAAAAGCGGACTTCTGAGAGTGACTTGCCGTTCTTTCTTGGATTGATGGAACATCTGGCATCCCGCGGGCTCTCCTGCCCCGTCCCGGTTCACGCGCGAGACGGATCGGTCTTGCACCGACTGGCGGACCGTCCAGCCGCCATGGTGACGTTTCTTGAAGGCATGGATGTGAAACGCCCCAAGGCATCACATTGCGGCCAGGTCGGCATGGCATTGGCCCAGATGCACGAAGCCGGGGCGAATTTCTCTATGGCGCGCCCCAATGCCTTGTCCGTGGATGGATGGCAGGACCTGGCGGACCAGGCCGGCGGGCGGGCGGACAGCGTCAGCGAAGGGCTTGGCGCGTTGATTGCTGACGAGCTCGAATTAATAGCATCGCGGTGGCCGAGTGATCTGCCGCGCGGGGTCATTCATGCAGACTTGTTCCCCGACAATGTGTTTTTCATCGGAGGGGAGCTCTCCGGGCTCATCGACTTTTACTTCGCCTGTACGGATGCCTTCGCCTATGACATCGCAATCTGCCTCAATGCCTGGTGCTTTGAAGCGGATGACAGTTTCAACGTCACCAAGGGGCGGGCACTGCTTTCCGGCTACAACAAGGTACGTAGTCTGGAGGAAGAAGAGGCACAAGCGCTTCCGCTGCTGACGCGCGGCGCGGCTCTGCGTTTCCTGTTGACCCGGCTGGTGGACTGGCTCGATGGACCACAGGATGCGCTGGTCAAGCCGAAAGACCCACGCGAGTATCTGAAACGATTGCGCTTTCACCAGCACGCAGTAAGCGCGGCAGACTATGGATATGGCGGATGACACGGGTTGATGTGTATACGGACGGTGCGTGCTCAGGGAACCCGGGCCCGGGCGGCTGGGGTGCCATCCTGACTTCTGGCGATAATGAGCGTGAGATTTCCGGCGGCGAAGCGGACACGACGAACAATCGCATGGAACTGATGGCCGCCATCATGGCACTGGAAACCATGAAGCGCGCGGTCGAGGTCCATCTGCACACGGACTCAACCTATGTGCGTGACGGCATCACCAAATGGATTCACGGCTGGAAGAAAAACGGCTGGCGGACGGCAGCCAAAAAACCTGTGAAGAACGCAGATCTGTGGCAGCGTCTCGAAGAGGCAGCATCGCGGCATACGGTCGAGTGGCACTGGGTCAAGGGCCATGCGGGCCATCCGCAGAATGAGCGCGCCGATGAACTGGCGCGCGGCGGATTGGAAGCGTATCGATAGGCGGAGCGCCGTAACGCTCCGCCCAATCGTCATGGTGCTAAAGCTGACCCATCATGGTTTCGGCGCCGGATGCCTTGGCTTCGCCGGGATTGGCTTCCTGGTTGAGGCTCTTCACCACCCCATCTTCCACCAGCATGGAGTAGCGCAGCGAGCGGGTGCCCATACCGAAGCCGGAGCCGTCGAAGTCGAGCCCCATGGCCTTTGTCAGGTCGCCATTGCCGTCACCGACCATGGTGACCTTGCCTTCAGTTGCCTGTTGCTTGCCCCAGGCATCCATGACAAACGCGTCGTTGACCGAGAGACAGACAATCTCGTCCACGCCCTTGGCCTTGATCTCATCCGCATGCTGAATGAATCCCGGCAGATGCTGGTTGGAGCATGTCGGGGTGAAAGCACCGGGGAGGGCGAAGACGACGACCTTCTTGCCGCCGAAAATATCGCTTGTCGTCAGCGGCGTTGGGCCGTTTTCTGACATGACGGTGAGGGTTGCGTCCGGAATGCGATCGCCAACGCTTATGGCCATTTGAGGGCTCCCTGAGAACGGCACGTACAGTGCCTTAATGGATGGAACGTCTATTTCGAGCGGCATTAAAGCCCAGACGCAGGCCCTTTGGCCAGCTTAAGTGGACAGCTTAGTATGCGCTGCTGTCTCCGGCGGTGCGGGTGCCGTTGTGTGGCAGGAGAAGGTACTCGAACCGCTGGGCCCACCAGCCTCCCGGCTCTTGCCCCTTGTCAGCGACAGTGAATGCAAACTCAACCCCGCCCTCGAGGCCTGCATGATTACGCCGGGTTTTCACCGGGAACATAAAGGTCGCACGATTTCCGTCGATGGAGCGGTCAGGCGTGCCCAGATAGACGCGCCCGCCCCCCCCGGTCGGCTCCGCAATCAACAGAGGATCAACAAGGGCTGCCGGGGCGGCAATCGCGACCTCCAGGTGCATCTCGCCATCGCGCATCATGGGTTTCACGGCGTCCAGACGAGCATCATGATCTGATGGCACCCGCGCCTGCCATTGCGCCAAAATGTCAGCAAAGCGGCCAGGTGCACCGGGGGCCGCCGTAAATTCAAGCTCTGCGGTCGCCTCCACAGGAATGCACAACTCCTCGCAAGCGCCGTAGACCACATCCGCGATGAGCGTGATAGCGCCGCCGGAGGTCTTAGGTGTTACCGAAACTGGAAAGACCACCTGGTTCTCATATCCAAAGCTGATGTCGCCCGGCAGATCGAAACGCTGTGGCATGGGATAGTTCACATCCACTGATGCCACGTTTGTCGACCGGGCAAAGCTGAATACCGGGGCGATGCCGGTATCTCCCGGAGTGCTCCAATACGTTTTCCACTTGGGGTCAAGGGTGATCTCAATACCAGCATGAACAACGTCCTCGCCGGCTGTTGGCGACGCTCCGGTGCGCGCTGAGATCAGTCGCAAGCGTGATGTCAGGCCTTCGTCCCAAGCACTTGCGCCAGGCTCAACCTGCGAGGTCGCGAACCGGTCACCAAACCGACTGGCTTGTGCATGGGCGTCCGGGACTGCAGCGGGTGCTGCGGCCAGAGCCATGACAATGCCAGCACCTATCAAGGCAGGTCTGGAAAGAGATTGGAATTCGGTTCGCATAACGTCCCCATATTAGCGTGAAAAAATGAACGCAAGCCCACTTCTTGCCCCACAAAAGTCACCCTTGCGTGAACAGCAATATCGCGACGTGCGCCAACTGAGCCCGTCCATACCGCGTTAACATCAACCTCACTGAGGCTTTTGCGGTTACGCCACCACCGGGTAACCTAGGACAATGAGTATCGGAACTGACCCTTTCGCGCCCCAGCCCGGTGAGGCAGGCCTGACAGGCTCCCTGCAGGGGCGCTTCCTCATCGCCATGCCATCGATGCAGGACAACCGCTTTGCGCGGACTGTGATCTACATGTGTTCGCACAGTGCCGAGGGCGCCATGGGGCTGGTCATCAACAAACCATCTGACCAGATCACATTTGCTGACTTGCTCGAGCAACTATCGATTGAATCCGATACGCCGTGTGTTCCTGCTGTCCCCATTCTTGTAGGTGGCCCGGTAGATGGGGGGCGTGGCTTCGTGCTGCATTCATCTGAGTATGACGGGGCAAGTTCTACCATTCAGGTGGGCGATGGCGTGCGGCTGACTGCGACAACGGACGTCATCCGTGCAATTGCCGATGGCACCGGGCCGCACGACAAACTTCTGGCCCTTGGCTATGCGGGCTGGGAACCAGGACAGCTCGAAGCTGAAATCAAAGCCAATGGCTGGCTTGTGAGTGATGCGGAGCCGGACATCATTTTTGCACCGGACGTTGAGGCCAAGTGGCTGAAGGCGCTGGCAACGATCGGCGTGGACCCGTCCCTGCTTTCTGGAGAAGCCGGTCACGCATAAACCCTTACTCGCCTCCCGCACCTACCCTGTGTGCCGTGCAATGAAATCGTGGGCTTCGTCTGCGTCGAGTGGCTGACCGAAGAAGTACCCCTGACCATATGTGCAACCAAGAGCCTGCAGGCTTGCGCGCGCAGCGTCGTCCTCCACGCCTTCGGCAACGACGTCCAACTTAAGATCTTGAGCCAGTGTCAGAACGGAGCGCACGATGGCATCCTGATCACCATCAGAGCCCATCGCCTGCACAAAGCTCTTGTCGATCTTGACCACGTCGAACGGGAACTGCTGCAGGTAGCTCAGGGACGAATAGCCGGTACCAAAGTCATCGAGCGCCAGCTTGACGCCGGTTTTCTTCAACGCACTGAGAATGGCGGCGGCCCGTTCGGGATCGTCCATCACAAGAGACTCTGTAACTTCCAGACGCAGCGATGAGGGCGGGATCTCGGTTTTTTGAAGCAGGTCGGACACGGCGCCAGGCAGGTCGTCGAGTAGCTGACGACTGGACACATTCACACTCGAGAACATGGGCGGTTCCTGCGGAAAGTCTTTCTGCCACGTCGCAAGGTCATGGGCGGCGCGCTCAAGAACAAATGCCCCAAGCTCAATGATAAGACCGGTCCGCTCGGCCAGCGGCACAAACTCGTCCGGCGAGATCATGCCGCGCTCGGGATGCTGCCAACGGATGAGCGCCTCAAAACCCGCGAGCCGTCCAGAGGACAAGTCAAC
>ERZ1740067.272-NODE-272-length-42689-cov-24.295609_pt1 | contig 42689 bp, 31 predicted proteins | sample MGYA00581736_ERZ1740067 | MGnify/ENA primary metagenome ERZ1740067 (study PRJEB43018, sample SAMN04849236) | marine metagenome | isolation source: floating plastic debris | place: Pacific Ocean | collected 2008-08-27 | study: EMG produced TPA metagenomics... | reverse complement strand
TGAAATTGGTCGGTGCCGTGGATCGTAACCCTGAGTCCATCGGTCAAGACATTGGCGAAATTGCAGGCTGTGGTCCCCTAGAGGTGCCCGTAACCCACGATCTAGAAGCCACGTTGGTGATGGCCCAGAGCGAGGGCAATGCGGTGATGGTGGATGTCACCCACCCGGCCAAAATTTATGAACAGGTGCGGGCGGCCATTGCCTATGGTGTTCGGCCCGTGGTGGGGACAACGGGGCTGACGCCAGAACAAATTATTCAGCTGGCAGAATTTGCAGAAAAGGCTAGCGTTGGCTGTCTGATCATTCCAAACTTTGCCATTGGGGTAATTTTGATGCAGCAGGCAGCCCTGAAAGCCGCTGAATATTTTGACCACGTGGAAATCATTGAGCTACACCACAATCGCAAGGCCGATGCCCCCAGTGGTACGGCCATTAAAACCGCGCAAATGCTGCAAGAGGTCAAACCGTCCTTTAACCCACCCCAGGTAGACGAGACCGAAACTCTGAAAGGTTCACGGGGCGGTACCACAGCAGAGGGTATCAATATCCACAGCGTGCGTTTACCGGGGTTAGTGGCCCACCAGGAGGTCATGTTTGGAGCCCCCGGCCAGGTATATACCTTGCGCCACGACGCCATGGACCGAGTGTGCTTTATGCCCGGTGTATTGTTGAGCATTCGCAAGGTATTGCCGCTGAAATCTTTGCTATATGGACTGGATAAAATTCTGTAGGTGGGTTATCCCTGATTCAAGCCAATGGCCGCTTGAATATTATCCAAACCGTGCTCATCCAGCTTATTCAACAAGCCTTTGAGAACATGTTTGACCATCCACGGGCCTTCATAGACCCAGCCGGTATAGACCTGCAATAGGGATGCACCGGCTGTGATTTTTTCCCAAGCGTCGTCAGCGGTAAATATACCCCCGACACCAATGATGGGCAGCTGACCATGGGTTTTTTGGTAGATGTAGCGAATCACATCTGTGGACCGCTGGCGTACTGGCGCACCGCTAATGCCACCTGCCTCATCCGTGACTAAGTTGCCCGTGGTGGTTAATTGCTTGGTGGCTAGCTGATCTTTACCAATGGTGGTGTTGGTGGCGATGATCCCGGCCAAGCCATGCTGCTGAGCCAGTTCCAAAATATCGTCGATGTCTTCCCAGGCCAGGTCTGGAGCAATTTTGATCAGGAGCGGTTTTTGCTGGGTGTTGGCGGTTTGGAGGGTGGCTAGAATGGGGGCAAGCTGGGATTTTGCCTGGAGCGATCGCAACCCCGGCGTATTGGGTGACGATACATTCACCACAAAGTAACTGCCCAGATGCTGCAACCGCTGGAAGCTCTGTAGATAGTCCGCAGCGGCATCTTCTAACGGGGTCACCTTTGACTTACCTAAGTTGATGCCCCTGGGAAAATCTGCAGACATGGGCACCTGGCTCAGACGTTCGGCTAGGGCGGCCGAGCCCTGATTATTAAAGCCCATGCGGTTTAATGCAGCCTGGTCCTGGGGCAGACGAAATAAGCGAGGTTTAGGATTACCTGGCTGGGCATGACCGGTGACGGTGCCCAGCTCTGCAAAGCCAAACCCCATCAGCGGCCAACCTTCCACCGCAACGCCATCTTTATCAAAGCCAGCGGCTAACCCCAGGGGATTGGTAAAGGTTTGCTGCCACAGGACCTGATGGAGACGATGGGAGGCCATCAGACAGCTGTTTTCACACCAAGCTTGGGCAAACCGTCGGGCCGGCTGGGTCCAATACGGAGCAGTTGTGGGGGGCTGAGCAATCCAGGCTAGGGTTCGGAGTGTTTGTTGATGGACCGTTTCTGGATCGGCCCCAAAGCGCTGGAACAGCAACGGTAGCAAGCTAGCTTTATAGACATTCTGCAAAACAAATCAAGCTCCCCAAACAATCCTGTGGATTATATCGCTCAAATTGAGCCGCCGCTCAAATTGAGCCGCTTACAGGCTTTGCCCGATTTGGTTTAGCGTTGGCAGTTAGCTGCGGCGATAGCTGATATAAATATGGAACCTGTGAATTTTAGTCATTAGTATGAAAATCGTTAATGGGTACGACACAGTTCACGACACGGTATTAACCATAACTGACTGGCCCCTGACGCCCCTCGTAACATAATGGCCTTAGGCAAATGGTTCTCTTTTGACTGATAGTCCTTAGCGCCGTGCTCGAATAGCATTATTTAGACAGCTGGGATAACTTACATTAAGTTACGTTCCTAGCGTTTTATCAAGTTACATTTATAGCGTTTTACCCAGACATTAGTCTGGTTTTCAAACCGAGTCTTTATGGTCAGCCCCGTACCCCCAGCGACGTGTGAACAGCATTTGGCCAATTTGGGTCAGGTTCTCAAAACCGTATGGGAACAGGAGACAGTTGATGGTCAACTTACAGAGATTGCTGACTATATGCAGCAGCTCTATCCCCATAATCTGACGTGGATCGGTCTCTATGATGCCGACGAGCAGAGTTTAACCACCCAAACGGCTGTCTTGACCAGCGGCAAAAATTTTTTATGGCAAAAGATCAAGCTTCAGCCTGATGACGCTGTTCAGCAGGTGATAGAGCGGGGTGTGCCCGCCGCCGTCTATGACCTACAAGAGTCCCATCGAGCGGGCGAATGGAAAGATATTGCTAAGCGTCTGGAGATACATGACGCCATTGTTTTTCCCATTCAACGACAGCAGGAGTGTCTTGGCATTGTACTTTTAGGCACTGCTCGTCGGGGTGCTTCTTTAAAGTCCGGGGTGCAGAAAAAAACCTTTTCTATTCTGGTTACCACCCTAGCCACCATTCTGCATCGATACCGGCAAGATTATTATCTACAGATAGAAAAACGCCCCTCCCAGCCATTTTTCCAATTGCTGGCCAAGCTAGAAACCATTCAGGAATTAGAGCCCAGGCTTCAGGAAATTGTTGACGCCACCCATCGATTTGTGGGGGCTAATCGCACCCGGGCCTACTGGTTCGAGCCTCAGCAACGGTTTTTTTGGCACCGTGTGGCTAACGGTAGTCACAATCGTCATGCCTATGCGGCTCAATCACCTGCCCGTTCCCAGCTGTCGGCCAGCGGCTATCAAGAGTTTTATCAAACGCTGTCCTGTGGAGATGTGATTGTCATTGGGGAAGATAGCTACTCCCACACGGAAACGGTGATTGAGCCCTTAAAGCTAGCGTTTGAAAAGCCCTCCTTAATGGTGGCCCCGATTCTAATGCAGGGAGATTTGCTAGGGTTTTTGCTCGTAGAGGCGACTCAACCGCGCGAGTGGAGCGTGCCAGAAAAACGATATTTGGCGGCGGCGGCTCAGGTGGTCAGCCTAGGGATGCCCATGTCGGCGTTGCAGGAACGGGTGGCTAATTTGGAGGCAAACCATCAGCTGTCCGTGGGGCTGGCCCAAAGTATTCACGGGGACCGCGACTGGCAGTCGGTGATGGCGCAGTGTGCCGAGCAGCTGATTGCAACCCTCGAAATCGATGGTCTCCTGGTCCTGATTCCCGATTTGGAATGTGGCGGATTTGAGGTGGGCTATCAGCACCACAGCACCCGCAGCAAACCGTCCCAAGAAACCTGGTGTTCCCTCCACGATATTGATTGGCAGCTGCTGTCTCGCCAAACGGTGCCCATCTGTATCGAAAACTTAGACAACGACCTGAAACTGCGGGCATGGCATCCCCAGTTTTTACAAATGGGGATGCGGTCGGCCATGGCCTATAACCTGTCGCCGGGGCAGGCACCCGAAGGGGTGCTAGTCGTCACCGATACCGATGGTCGCCGTTGGAACCAAACGGAGCAAGATCTGCTCCAGTCCGTGGGGCGTCAGATCGGGTTGGTGCTGCATCAATGGTCGTTACAACGCCAGGCTCAGCAGCAATCCCAGATGCATGACACCATGCAGTGGGGGCTGCGAAATTTACAGCGCACCTTTGATGTCGGTCAGCTAGAACAGGCGGCTACCCATCACATTAGCCAGCTGCTGCGACTGCCCCTGGTGGCGCTAATCGTTTGGGAAAACGGTCAGAAGGAGGCCCGTCTGGCCTCCTCAGTCATTCGAGAACAACAGTTTGCCGCAAAGGATAATCCGCCCATTCTGGTGGAGGGTGATGCCCTCATTAACTGGGCAATCCAGACCGACGGGGTGATTCAGCTGGAGTATGAAGAATTACCTGATGTAACGCGTCAGTGGTTGCGATGTCCGGGGCATGCTCAGCTACTGGTGGTTGCCCTGAGAACATCCCCAGAGCACACTCTCAATGGCGCTATCGTGCTAGCCGACCATCGGGATCGGCGCTTCTCTGATCAGCAAATGAGTATGTTGGCTGTCCTGGTCCATCAGCTAGCTTGGTGCCGTCGTCATTTAATGCTAACCAGCCGTTTGGGGGAGCACAGAAGCAAGCTAACCGAGCTGAACTGGTACAAGCATCACCACATGGATGATATCCGGCGACAGGTGCGGGAATCGCGACGTCAGCTCAGTAACCTAAAGCAGATACCTGACATTGGTAATCAGCCTTACTTTCATGCCGTGGATAGCCGCTTGGCGGGGATGGAAAAGGAGCTGCTACGGTTGACTAGTCGTGAGCGCTGGGCCATGGCCTCTGACCCTCGCAAAGTCCCCCTGGTTGCCTTGCTAAACCGTTTGATGAAGCGGGTGCAAACCCAGGTGCAAAAAAAGCAGCTTTGGACCCAGGTGCACTCCGATAGTAATTTGGCCTTGCAGGGCGAAATGCAGAAAATAGAGTTTGTCTTGTATGAACTGATCTCAGCTGCGTGTCGACGGTCCCCATCGCGAGGACGGGTGGACATTTGGAGCCGTCCCTTAGACCAGCATTGGATCGAGCTATCGATTACTGATGACGGTGATGTGGAAGACGCCATCATCACGGAACTCAATCAAGGTCATCGCCGCGATCATTTGGCAGAATCGCCTTTGGATCGTCCCCCTGGCTTAAACTTAGCCATCTGTCGTTCGCTAATGGTGCGACTAGGTGGGGAATTTATCTTAGAGAAACTGGATGATAACCGAACCCGCAGCTCGGTCATGTTTCCCATGCATCGCGTTGCCAAGTAGCCCAGGAAATGGTTGTTAAGTCAGCAGCGGGCGTCTACCAATAACGTTAGTAGGTCCTTAGTCGTTGTTCTGAGCTATCACGCCTGAGGGCATGACTGCCAGAGGTGCGTTTGCTTGGGTAGCAGCAATCGTCTCAAGGTTGTTGGCTTGGAGCAGCGGTGTCTTGAGCACAGAGTCATTGGCCAAGGTGAACAATGGGTTAGACAGGACCCCAGCTAGTGATGTGGCCACGACGGCCAAAACAAGACTCACCTGCATGGGACGCATCCCCGGTAGGTCCCATTGGGGAGCCGGATAATTCTTGACCGAATTGGACATTTCCTGAGGCTCTTTGACCACCATCATCTTCACGACACGAATGTAGTAGTAGATGGAAATGACACTGGTCACTAGACCAATCAGCACCAGGTTGTAGGCGCCAGCCTGCCAGCCTGCCCAAAAGATGTAGAGCTTACCAAAGAAGCCTGCCAGGGGAGGAATCCCACCGAGGGAGAGCAGACAGAGGCAAAGACACAGGGTAATCAGTGGGTCCTTTTGGTAAAGGCCGGCATACTCACTAATTTGGTCGGTACCTGTGCGCAGGGAGAAGAGAATGACACAGGTAAACGCGCCCAGGTTCATAAACAGATAAACCATCAGGTAGAAGAGCATGCTGGCGTAGCCTGCATCGGTGCCAATTACCAGACCGATCATCATAAAGCCCGCCTGACCAATGGAGGAGTAAGCCAGCATCCGTTTCATACTGGTTTGGGCCAGGGCAACCACGTTCCCTAGGACCATGCTCAAGATAGCCAGGGCTGTAAAGACAAAGCGCCATTCACTGGCCACCAGTGGAAATGTCGTCACAAGCAGACGAATCGCTAGGGCAAAGCCCGCTGCCTTGGAACCAACGGATAGAAAGGCGACGACGGGGGTGGGGGACCCTTCGTAGACGTCAGGGGTCCACTGATGGAAGGGAACAGCCGCCACCTTAAAGGCAATACCGGCAATAACAAACACCAGAGCTATTACCAAACCAATGGAACTTTCGCTGGTGCTGCTGGCCAGGTTGGCTGCGATCGCACTTAGCCGAGTCTCGCCACCTGAGAGACCATAAAGCAGCGAAATCCCATACAAAAAGATGGCTGAGCTGGCCGCACCAATTAGCAAATACTTAAGGGCTGCCTCGTTGGAGCGGGGGTCCCGCTTCATGTAGCCTGTCAGCAAATATGAGGAAATACTCAGCGTTTCAAGGGATACAAAAACCGTAACAAGCTCATCGGCACCGGACAAAAACATGCCCCCTAAGGTGGCCGTTAGCAAAATCCCTAAAAATTCCGCTAGGGCAGTGCCCGACTGCTCCACGTAGCGAATGGACATGGGCACGGTTACAGCCGCCGACAAAACGATGATGCCTCGAAAAACCAGGCTGAGGGCATCACTATTAAATTCACCAAAAAATGCAATGGGGTTGTCCGTCTCCCACTGTAGTGTCAGGGCACCCACGGAGGTCAAGCAGCCACCGATGGCGACATAGGGAACCCAACGGGAGGAGGCTCGACCGACAATCAAATCGCCTACCAAAATAATCAGAATCGTCACAATGACGATTACTTCTGGCAAAATTTTACCCGTGTTTAACTGAGCAGCGAGGCTTGCAAAGTCCATTGGTGAAGTGGTGCGGTATTTCCATTTGGAATCTTACCCTAGTATTCTCACTCATCTTGAGCTTCTCCAGGGAAAATTCCTGAATCAGATTAAATTCCCTGGGGCAAAACCCACACAAAACCCACAGATATTGCTCAGCCGTTCTCCGTTTTTCCAATATTTCCAGATTTCCTCTAAAAAATAGTGGCAGGTAGACTGAATTATTTTTCAAGACTGTTTACGTCCCTAGTATCAGGCATCTGAAGCCAGTTTTAGCCCCGTGTGACCCATCAAAAACAGAGGATTTTATCAATTATGAGGTGGACGAAATCCGCCATTTCGATCTATCGATATATAAAGGCGATGGTTGCACGCAGCTTGGCAAAACACAGGGTCGGCTTTCAGCACTCAACGGCTGGTGGCCTCTCTGGTAAATTCTGAGCTAGATGCAATGGTTATGTATAGTTAGCCAATGAAAACCGTCGCCATTGCCGCCCTCTCGGGCATTATTTCTAGGGATAAAGCGATCCAGTCGTTTCGCTAGTTTGGGTTGAGGCATTACCCATGTTTGTACTCCAGACATCGCTAGTTCCGATTAACGTAGTAGTCCGACCATTATTTTCAGTTCAGCTATATGTCCACCCTTGTCATTGTTGAATCACCTACAAAGGCAAAAACAATTCGTAACTATTTGCCCAAAGGCTACCGTGTGGAAGCATCCATGGGACATGTTCGTGATTTGCCTAAATCGGCTAGTGAAATCCCGGCCAATGTCAAGGGCGAAAAGTGGGCACAGCTGGGGGTAAATGTCGAATCAGAGTTTGAGCCCCTTTACCTGGTTCCTAAGGATAAAAAGAAAGTAGTTAAGGCCCTTAAGGACGCTCTAAAAGACGCGGACGAGCTGGTCCTGGCCACAGATGAAGACCGAGAGGGGGAAAGCATTAGCTGGCACCTGCTGCAGTTGCTAAAGCCCAAGGTGCCCACCAAGCGCATGGTGTTCCACGAAATCACCGAAGACGCCATTCAGGCAGCCCTCAGCAGCTGCCGCGACATTGATGATCAGCTGGTGCGGGCCCAAGAAACCCGGCGTATTCTAGACCGGTTGGTGGGCTACACGCTATCGCCACTGCTGTGGAAGAAGATTGCCTGGGGGCTATCGGCCGGCCGGGTGCAATCGGTGGCCGTGAAGCTGCTGGTGGAGCGAGAGCGCGATCGCAGAGCTTTTAAACAGGGGTCCTATTGGGATCTAAAGGCCACCCTTAGCCAGGCTGACAGCCCCTTTGAAGCCAAGCTAACCAGCCTGGGCGGTACTCGGGTTGCCACCGGTAGCGACTTTGATGAAAATACAGGACAGATCGCCGCTGGGCGCAATGTGGTACTGCTGGATGAAACCCAAGCCCAGTCATTGAAACAGCGGTTAGAAGCAAGTGTTTGGACCGTGTCTAACCTGGAGGAGCGACCCTCGAGTCCAAAGCCAGCGCCCCCCTTTACCACCTCCACCCTGCAGCAGGAATCTAACCGAAAACTGCGCTTATCCGCCCGAGATACCATGCGTACGGCCCAGTCTCTGTATGAGAAGGGGTTTATTACCTACATGCGTACCGACTCGGTTAACCTGTCCCAGCAGGCAATTACCGCAGCACGGTCCTGTGTAGAACAAAAGTACGGTAAGGAGTACCTCAGCCCCAAGCCCCGTCAGTACGCCACCAAGAGTAAGGGAGCCCAGGAAGCCCACGAAGCCATCCGCCCTGCCGGCAGCACCTTCCGCACACCCCAGGAAACTGGGCTTAAGGACCGTGAGCGCAACCTTTACGATCTCATTTGGAAGCGTACGGTCGCCTGTCAGATGGCCAACGCTCGCCAAACCCATATCACCGTCAGCATTGAAGTGGATGATGCCATTTTCAAGGCGACGGGCAAACGGATTGACTTTCCAGGCTTTTTCCGGGCCTACGTTGAGGGCTCGGATGATCCCAATGCGGCCCTTGAGGATCGCGAGGTCACCCTCCCTGCTCTAAAGGTGGGAGATACCCCCAGCTGTACTGAGTTGGAGCCCATTGGCCACGAAACTAAGCCCCCCGCTCGCTACACCGAGGCCACCCTGGTAAAAACCCTAGAAAGGGAGGGGATTGGCCGTCCCAGTACCTATGCGTCAGTCATTGGTACCATTATCGACCGAGGGTATGTGCATCCGCTAAATAACAGCCTGATGCCCACCTTTACCGCGTTTGCCGTTACTGAGCTGCTAGATAAGCATTTCCCCGATTTGGTGGATGTCAAATTTACGGCTCGGATGGAGCGCACCCTGGATGACATCTCGACAGGGGAAGCGGATTGGCTCCCTTACCTGAAAAAGTTTTATTCCGGTGATACGGGCTTGTCGGGGCAGGTGGAAGCTCGAGAAAGTCAGATTGACCCAGCTGAGGCCCGTACGGTTGACCTATCGGACCTGAGCGCCAAGGTCCGGATTGGTAAATACGGTCCCTACATTGAAGCTATTAGTGAGGCAGAGGGGGAAGACTCGGTCCGTGCGTCTATTCCCTTAGATGTCAGCCCGGCGGATCTTAATGATGAGCAGGTGCAGGTGCTGCTCAAGCAGAAAACAGAAGGACCTGAAAAACTGGGTCTGCATCCTGAAACTGGCGAACCAATCTATGCCCTGATTGGCCCCTATGGTCCCTACGTGCGTTTAGGGGATAAGACGGAAGAAAAACCCAAGCCGAAGCAGGTCTCGCTACCCAAGGGCGTTACCCGTGAATCGGTGGATTTAGAGATGGCGGTGGGGCTATTGTCCCTGCCCCGTTTGCTGGGCCTACATCCCGAAACTGAAGCCAAGATTAAAGCCAGTCTGGGGCGTTTTGGCCCCTATGTGGTGCACGATCAGGGTAAAGACGGGAAAGACTATCGGTCCCTAAAAGGGGACGATGACGTGCTGCAAATTACCCTAGAGCGGGCCCTGGAGCTACTGGCTCAGCCTAAGCGCGGACGCGGACGCAAAGCGGCTAAGCCCTTGCGGGAATTGGGTAACTATCCTGACACTGAGGAGCCCATCAATATTTACGATGGTCCCTATGGTCCGTATATCAAATACGAGAAGGTGAATGCGTCGCTGCCAGAGGGCAAAAAAGTCGAAGACATTACCCTTGAAGAAGCGTTAGAAATTATTGCTGCTAAGGCGGCCACTAAGAAAAAGACAACCCGCCGGAAGACAACGACTAAAAAGTCAACCACTAAGAAATCGACTGCTAAAAAGTCAACCACTAAGAAAGCCACCACTAAGAAAGCCAGTACCACCAAGGCCAGTACCACCAAGAAAAGCAGCACCACCGCCGCTGCTAAAAAGTCAACGGCGGCAAAGGGTAAATCCACTACCCAACGAGCTAAAAAGACCACAGCCAGCGATGCTGAGTAAGGTTTTTGGTAACGATGTTGTTATGTGTAACGTAACGTCTTGATGTTGTTGCGGCGCATTTGATAAACCGATGGTAGATTAGCAAACGTTGTTTGGTTTTTTGCCGCCCTGATTTCTATGGTTCTCAAACAACGGCCTCCCCTGTTGGTTACCGTTAGTACTGCGGTTTTACTGGTGCTGGGTGGTGCAGCCGCCTATTTTGGTATTGGCCAGCGCTTTTCGGCAGGGCCTGAGCCACCCATGGGTATGGAGCTAGTGCCCACGGATGCCCTGATGGCGCTGACCTTAACGACGGATGAAAATCAGTGGACCCGTCTGCGACAGCTGGGCACGCCCGAATCTCAAAAGAGTTTGGATCGGCTGTTGGTGGTCTGGCGCGATCGCATCATCAGCGCCAATGGCTACCGCTTTAAATCAGACATTCAACCTTGGCTAGGTGACCAGGTGACGCTTGCTTTTTTACCCAAGTCTGCTGACGGTGAAGGCGCCGCAGACTTAGTTTTGGTAATGCCCATTGCCGACATGGCTAAGGCCCAGGAAATACTCTCAGAACCCCAGGACGGCGTCACCTGGGTGGGGCGTGACTATAAGGGCATTGGCATACAATCCATCAAAACAGCCAAGGGTGAGGCCTATGAGAGTGCTGTGTTAGGCAGCCAATGGTTAGTGCTGGCGTCAGGCGCTAAGGGGATTGAATCGGTGATCGATAGCTTTGAGGGGGATGCTTCAATGCTCAATAACGATGCCTATCGTCAGGCCTTTGGTCACTTAACGATGTCCTCCGCCGTGGCCCAGCTGTATATCAATGCCCCGGTGGCTGCTGGGGTATTAGCCGGTAGTGACACCCTGCCGGGGATCAATGGTCTGGTGGCCGCTGCCAATTTTTTGCCTAACGGGCTAGATATTGAAGCCTCCACCTGGTTAGGTCCTGAAGATCAGCCGGTGTATAGGGATATGGTCAATGCCCCGGCCATGGCACCCCAGCGGTTGCCCAACACTACCGTGCTTATGGCGTCAACCAGCAGTATTGGTCCCCTTTGGCAGGCCCTGAAGGATGCGGACCAGCTCAATGCCCTACTGCCGGTTTCTTCAGAATCCTTAGCTAAAGGGTTAAGGGCTCAAACGGGGTTGGATATTGAGAATGACATTTTGCCTTGGCTGGCTGGGGAGACGGCCTTTGGGTTGCTGCCACCTGCTGCCGTTACTGAGTCAGCTGTACCGATGGGGCAACTGGCTTTGGTGGCCGATGTGGCCGACCGTGACGCCGCAGAGGCAACGTGGGAGCAGCTGAATGAGGCCATGGTGAGCCGCTTTCGTTTTGATGTGGAGCCGCTACAGATCAACTCACAGCCCATGAATAAGCTGGTGTCTCTCTATGGTGGTATTGCCATGGGCCATGGCTGGCTTGATCAGGATGTCACCTTTTTTGGCCTGGGGACTGAGGTGTTAGATGCGATCGCACCCCGCCCAAGCCAATCCCTCAAAGCCAATCGCGCGTTTCAAACCCTTTTAGATATCTCCCCCTCGGAAAACAGCGGCTACTTTTTTGTCGATGTTGACCGCTTAAACGAGCTAGAGGGCACGTTGCCGTTTCCGACATTGCCTGATGGTTTCCTGTTCTCGACGGTCAAAAGTATCGGCATTACCACCAGCGTCCAAGACGAGCGCAGCCTAAGCTACGACATCTTTGTGGAGCTGCCTAAGGGAAGACGGGTGCGGGCCCTGCCTGAGAGCGCTATAGCCCCCGAGAACCCAGCCCCCGAGAACCCATCGGAAACTCCCTAGGCCAACGTAATGGTCCAGACGATAGGCATCGAGTGGGCTCAAAGGCTTTGGCTGAGTCCGGTTTGGGCGTCGTCAGTTCCCAGGGTCAGGTTTAATTACTAAGAATTATCCCCTCCTCACCAAGGGGGCCTAGTCGCAGTGCTAGCGTAATCAGGAGCAAAGGTTCTCCCCATGCACCGATGGTCCAAGACTCTTCCCCAGACCCAGCTAGCCCTTCAGATGAAGGCTCCTTAGTCCAGCCGCAAACTCGCTCAGAGCTTGTGAACTTTATTGCGGCTGCCCGCGATAAAGGGGCATCCGATGCCTTTATCAGTGACCTGCTACGCAGTTTTGGCTGGCCCCAAAGAGAAATTGAGCGGGCCTATTTTGTTGTCTATGAAGAGTTAGTGGGGCTGCCCATTCCTTCTCCCCATGGGGGGCAAGGGGAGTCAGCGCGAGATGCGTTTGTCTATCTGCTTTCGTTTGTCACCTTGGGGATGTGGACCCAAGCCCTGGGCGAAATTGGTTTTGTCTTGATCGACCATGTTATTCCCGATCCCCTCAGTCGTTCCTATGGCGATTCGTCATTTCAGGTTGCATTTTGTCTGGCACGGCTGTTGGTGGCCTATCCAGTCTATTTACTCCTGATGCGCAAAATCCTAAAAGATATTTCTGTTTATCGTGAGAAAGTCTACTCTGGCGTGCGTAAGTGGCTGACCTATATCGCCCTACTGCTGGTGGCCTTGGTTGGCATTGGTACGCTCATGGCCTTTTTAACTTCGTTTTTACGGGGTGAGTTAACCCCTCGTTTTTTGCTCAAGGTGTTGGTGATTTTAACCATTGATGGGGGCGTACTTGCCTACTACTCCCAGTGGATCCAGCGACGCCCTGCTACCGCCCAACTATGAACCATTTAGCCTTTGATCGTACGTTTGCCGCCTTCGCTACCGTGGCCGTGGCCGCTGGCACGGTGGCTGGTTTTTGGGTGTTGGGCACCCCCGGTCAACAGCGTCTGATCATGGGCGATCGGCAGCGACTAGAGGATCTAAATGCGATCGCAAACACCCTCTATTGGCGTCAGCAAGACCAAACGGACTATGTTCTGCCCGATGCCCTTGATGCTGCCGATCGGCGAGAGGACCCCATTACTCGAGAGTTTTATCAGTACAGCAAAATTGACGAAGACCGCTACAAACTCTGTGCTAATTTTGCCACCGATAGCGACACCCACAAACTGGCCAACCCCAATAATAAAAGCTGGCAACATCCCCAAGGATTCCATTGCTTTGAGCTAGAACTGGGCCAGCAACCCCCGTCCTTGTACTAGGCACTAGTACTGTCTAAAAAAGTGAGACCAGGACCATCACCACAGGTTCAGCCAGTTTTCAGGAGATTTTCAGCTATGTAGGCATTAATAACTATAGATTTGGCCATCAATACAGTCCTCCCACTCCCTTTTTCCTTAGGAGAATTACATGAGCTACCTTGAAACCACAGCAAAGTTCTACAGTGACGTGGCAGAAGACCCCATGGTGGGGCTGTGCTGTGTACAAAATACCCCGCTGCAGCTGCCGGGTTTGACCGTACCCACCCTGATGCAGGAAATGAACTACGGCTGCGGTACCACTGTTCACCCTTCTGAATTATCCGGCGAGCCCAACGTTCTCTATGTCGGCGTTGGCGGTGGGATTGAAGCCTTACAGTTTGCTTATTTTTCCCGGCGGCCCCAGGCAGTCATCGCGGTAGACCCCGTGGACTCTATGCGAGAAGCGGCCCAGCGAAACCTGGTCATTGCCGCCCAAGAAAATGACTGGTTTGACCCCAGCTTTGTTGACATTCGCGAAGGAGATGCCTTTAACCTGCCGCTACCCGACAACTCCGTCGATGTGATGGCTCAAAACTGTCTTTTCAATATTTTTGAACCCGCCGATCTTGCCCGTGCGCTCAAGGAAGCCTATCGGGTGATTAAACCCGGTGGCCGTTTGGTCATGAGTGATCCCATTGCCACGCGCCCCATTCCCTTGCACCTACAACAAGATGAGCGTTTGCGCGCCCTATGTCTCTCAGGGGCCCTCACCTACAACGAGTATGTTCAGGCCCTAATCGACACCGGCTTTGGCCAGGTCGAAATTCGCGCCCGTCGCCCATACCGTTTGCTGGGCCAAGAGACCTATAAGCTAGAGCGGCCGCTGCTGTTAGAAAGTTTAGATTCTGTCGCCTTTAAGGTACCTACCCCCCCCGATGGAGCCTGTGTCTTTACCGGCAAAACCGCCATCTATGCTGGTACCGAAGACTACCTGGATGACCAGGCCGGACATATTATGCAACCCGGTCTCCCCTTAGCGGTATGCGACAAAACAGCCACTAATTTGGCCAGCCGTTTTCCTGAGGATATTGTTTTAACGCCATCCACCTGGTTTTACGATGGCGGCGGCTGTTGTTAGTCCCCATGGCGAGTGAGTCGGTGGCCGTGACGGCTAAAGGCACAGCTACAGGCAACCGTCGCTAACCCAACCCACAACGATGGTTCTGGCACCGGTTGGGCATCGGGTTCATTCGCCGTTGGTTTATTAACGGTTGGGGGCAAGCTGTAGCTGACCTTGCCGGTGTAAAAGTTTGCCCCCACCACATAGCCAAAATCACGGTTGTCGATGGCAAACCCATCCAGAGAGACATCCTTGATTAACGGAATATCTGTTGGCCTGCGACCAAAACGAGAAACAATATAGGTATTACCGATAAAATTACCGTCTTGAAAGTTAGCTCTTGGCGAGATGGCATCAACATCTTGAACATCATTACTCTCAGTAAAGTTAACCCCACCAAAATCGAACGTGATTGAGGGAGACTTAATAATTTCGTCATTATCTTCGAGTACATCAGTCAAATTAACGGATGTTATCCCGGTGTATTGCTCGCCTGTCAAAGGCCCTGACGTTACATCTACGGTGAAATCATAGGAAAGAGTTTGGGCGAGAGATACTTGTGGCTCAAAGAGTGCTAGTGTGGCAGCGGTGACTGTCGCTAAAAAAATATGATTCATCATGGCAAGACAACGTTGACGCAGTGAAATGTAGTCTCTAAGTGTCGCAATATCCCCGTATATAGAAACTAAAGGACGGTCATATTAAAGGCGCCAGTAACAATAGGGAGATTTCAATAAAAGTTGATTGAAATCAAGCCAAACTGTTGTGGAAATTTGCGGACTTATCAGGGTAAAGACAGCGCACCGGCGTCAGTGGTCTCAATTAGCTATCGAGGTTTTCTTTGATCAACTTTTGGGGAGAGTAGACTCAACCCCCTTTTAGAATCGGGGTTTAGGGGCAAATACTATGACACCTGTCAGGTTAGTCAAAACAGTGGATATTCCTAAACGCCTTTACAACAGCTAACCTGACCCACAACCGGTGTTGGCATCGCCTCTCCTTTGGAGACATGCATTCGTTGACCGCCATAGGACATTAAAAAAATCTGTATCTTATACGGACAGTATTCTTTAAAATTCTGGCTACATAACAATCGACAGATGCTGCCTTTTGAGAATAAACGTTAGGCTCGATGGCGCATGTCTTGCCGATGTATGAGAATAGAGGCAGCTCACCATTAAACCCTAGGCAGCCCAAGGACCATGCAGCTACAGCTTAAAATTTGGCGGCAGAGCGCCCCGGAACAGCAGGGCCAATTTAAGGACTATCCTCTGTCCGGGGTATCTCCTGATATGTCCTTTCTAGAAGTATTAGATCTGTTAAATGAGCAGCTAACAGCGTCTGGGCAAGACCCGGTTGAGTTTGACCACGACTGTAGAGAAGGGATTTGTGGGTCGTGTAATCTGATGATTAATGGTCAGGCCCATGGACCGCAGCAGCGTACGGCCACCTGCCAGCTCTATATGCGCCATTTTCAAGACGGCGATACTGTGGTGATTGAGCCGTGGCGGGCCCAGGCGTTTCCAATTGTGAAGGATTTGGTGGTGGATCGCAGTGCCTTTGATCGCATTCTGGTTGCTGGAGGATTTGTTTCTGTTAAAACCGGTTCAGCCCCAGAGGCCAACAGCATTCCCATTGCCCCCAGCGATGCCCAAACAGCCTTTGACTATGCCACCTGCATCGGCTGCGGTGCCTGTGTCGCCGCTTGCCCCAATGCGTCGGCTTCTCTATTTACAGCGTCTAAGGTAGCTCATTTGGCTTTGCTGCCCCAGGGGCACCCTGAACGCCAACAGCGAGTGCTAAGGATGACAGAGCAAATGTCTGTCGAAGGGTTTGGGGATTGTTCTAACCATGGGGAATGTCAGGCGGTGTGTCCTAAGGGGATTTCGATTGATGCGATCGCAACCATGCGTCGCGAATACATCAAGGCCTTGTTTTAACACCGAATTATTAACGCCTACTTAACCGAATATTCCAATCACGATTTGGTAGAGACGTTCCATAGAACGTCTCTACCAAATCGTTGGAACGTCTCCACCAAAACAAACGATAGAATTTCTATGCCTGCAGTTCATCCAGGCGGGCGATAACCTCCTGGCTATGGATAGCCGGACGTACCCCAAGAAAACGCTCCTGCATTGTTCCGTCTGGATCAATTAAATAGGTGTGGCGCATGGACATGGGCTTCATCCAGGACCCATAGGCGCGACTGACGGCCCCATCCGCATCCGCCAGCAGTGGAAACCTCAAGCCTTCAGAATCACAAAACTCAGCATGGCTATCCACATCATCGGCACTCACCCCAATTACCTGGGCATTGCGCTCAATAAACTCCGGCAAATCCCGCTGAAAACGCTGTGCTTCTAGAGTACAGCCGGGGGTAAAGTCCTTTGGATAAAAATATAGAACAACCCACTGACCCAAATAATCAGCCAGGGATATCTCCCCATCCCCCACATTCGTCGGTAGCGTAAACCCAGGGGCAGGTGTACCCAGCGGCACTTGTTCTCCACCCAATGCCTGCGCTGGGGCCGATGGCCCGAGCACTAATACAACAGCCAACAGCACTGGCAAAATTAGGCGACTAACAAAACGGTGAGCAAACAAAAGAGTCATAACAAAGCACAGCAAAGCGATCACTTTACTTAAAGTAACATTTCTAGCTTTGCTAGCACGTAGTCTCTAACTCTTGCTAGACGGACTCAAATACCTATGCATCCGATGGCTAGGAAAATTCCAATCCAAAAAAATAAGGCACTGAAGTATCTCTTCAGTGCCTTATTTTTTACTGGTGGCGGGGGCCGGATTTGAACCAACGACCTTCGGGTTATGAGCCCGACGAGCTACCAGACTGCTCTACCCCGCGTTAGCGCTTTACTACTATAACCATGCCTTGTGTAAAGCGCAACAATTTTTTCCACGAATGTGGGATTAGTCCAGGGAAATGTCTCCCACCATGTCCAATCGCTTGTAATTACTCAGATTGAGATAGGTTTCAGCCAGGGCATCAGCAATATCTGGCGAAATCCATCCCAGCTGTCGCAGAGCATGGAGGGCGGCTGCATATTTTGCTCGCCTAGACCCGTCCACCGCTTTTAGGGCCAAACCCAAACCGTCACCCACTCGACTGATGCACTGGATTCCTTCTGCCCCCGATTTGCTCAGAATTTCTCCCTGGGTCAGGCGCATTAACTCTGTATCAAAGCCCTGGGGCCCCGAAACCATCTCCGGATGATGGGTCATGGCCCGAACCACCCGCTCCATTTCAAGATTTTCACCTGACGCCAGCTTGGCATACAGTGTCGCCATCTGACGCAGCTGCATAAAGTAAGTCGGGGCACCACAGTCATCGTGGGCACAAATAAACTCATCGGACGGCATCTCTAAGAGCCCCGAAAAGCGATTGAGAATTTCCTTTTGGAGAGGATGGTTGCGCTGTAGATAGCTGCTAAGCTCCCATCCCTGCTGCTTACAAACCGCTAACATGCCCGCATGCTTACCCGAACAGTTGTGTTCCAACGGGCTTTGTTTTCCAGCAGGTATAGGACATTGAAGACAGCCCGGTTCCAAATCAGCCCGCCACAAAATCCCAAATACCTGGCGGGCCTGGGCGGTCAGACCTTGGTGAGAACCACACATGACGGCCAGATCCTTGTCGGTCAGGTTAAAGGCGTCTAAGGCTCCCGTGGCAGTCACTGTCATGGCTTGAAATGGCTTTAATGCAGAGCGGATAAAGCTTGCATGTTCGGCATCACCTGCCACTGATAGTATGCGTCCACGACTATCGGCCACCGCCGCATGGACCTGGTGAACAGACTCAACAATCCCTTCTCTTAGCAGCTGAACTGCTAATGGGGCAGTGGAGATACGGCTTGGCCTAGGCATAGATTTTGATTGAAACAGCTAAAAACATCGCCAGATCTGCAATTCCGGCAAATTAGAATGGACTTTCCAATACTAGTACTCTATCAAGATTAAATTTTCGGGAGGATTTGAGTATGGGGCAGTAGCCTCAGCACTAAAGCAAAGAGGCTCAAAGCAAATAGGCTCTAGCAGACCCTCTATCCCGTAGGGCAAATCTTACGAGAGTCCCCAGCAAAGATCTAGGATAGTTTCAAGGCGGCTCAAAATAATGATAATTCCAGGACCCCGGCTACCAGGCAGCCGAGCATAATGCCAAACGTTTTTCGCAACCGATTCAAAATTGGTTTGACCTGATAGTCCACAATTAAGCGATCGCGTTTGAACACATCATCGGGCTTTGTCCATATCTGACCATCGTACCAACCCGATTCTTCGTAGGGGAGGTCCTTTACCTGTAGCCGATTGCCCACATGGGACCAGCCAACATAAAGCTGCAGTAACGATAGCGCAGGAATGACTAATGCCCCCAGCGCCGCACTCACCAAAAACTTAATCAAGAACTGATGGGGCGAGAAACTGGCGGCGGCAATGGGGCCTGACACCACCCAACTCAGACCCCACACCACTAAAACAGGTACCGTATAACCACGTAGATCACGGGCTCCCCAGCTATAAAACCAGGAGTCTCGCATATCTTCATATTCACGTATCGGCAGCTGCTCCGCAGGAACAGGACAGCGCGGTGTAGAGCGTTTCATAGCCAATGGTTACGGATGAATACCTCTATCATAGGACACAATCCTGACGGGCTTATTGGCCCATTCCGGGCGGGGGGCTAGGGATAAACTCGATACGTTTGACATGCCCCCAAAACGCTTCGAGGTCGTAATATTCCCGTTCCCGAGGCTGAAAAATATGGACAATCACCTCGCCGTAGTCATAGATCACCCATTTACCCTCATCAGCGCCCTCTGTGCGTATGGGCGAACGGCCGTGATCGGCTTCGATAGTGGTTTCAATGGAGCGGGCAATGGCTCGAACCTGGACATTGGTAAACCCGGTGGCAATGACAAAATAATCAGCCAGATAGGAAGCATCGCCCACCTGAAGAATGGAAATGTCTTCGGCCTTGCGATCATCAGCCGCATTGGCAATGGCCGTTGCCAATGCCAGGGCCTCTTCGTCTATCTGATCGGTTTCGAGTTCATCTACAGTGCCTGGTGTGTCTAACTTAAGTGCCTCAGTCAACGATACTGGCCTCCCACATAAAATTATGGATACTTACACGGTAATGCAAATTATTTGAAGCAGAACACATTAACCAATTCTGCCGTCATAGTGTAACGAGGTGTAATACATTACCGATGTTGACAACCGATGTCCATCACCGATGTCAAATTTTGCCATGATAGGGGATAATCCACCTGGTTCGGCAGTTGAATTAATTGAGGAAACGCTTCGATGGCGACACAAGCAGGGATAGGCGTACTAATTGGGTTAGGCATTGGTTCGGGTGTCACCGCCTTTCTAATGAAGCGCATTATTCGCCGTCAAGACAATGCTTTACAGCAGTCCCTCAATCGCTTGAATCGCATTCAAGACGACCATGCCCAAGATTTGAATGCAGCCCTGGCTAAGGCAGAAGCTGACTATGAACAGCAGCTAGCTGCCAAAATTGAGCGCTATCAAGACACCCACGAGGAACAACTCACGGAGCTAGAAGCCGAATACGAAGCCCGTATCGCCGCATTGCTAGGCGTTAATATTTTAGCGAGTGATGATGAGCCCGCTACGGGAACGCCCGTAGAAACAGCTAGCCCAGACAGTCTAGCCGAGACCGCCGCCGTTGCTGGTGACGTTACTTCACCCTCTGTGAATAACGCAGATAACGCCTTCATCCCCGCTATTCCCGATCCCTGGACAGAGGTTCCCAGCAGCCCTGTCGCCACAGCGGCTGCACCGGAGAATATACCGGCGAACGAGCCTGAGCCTGAGCCTGAGGCGACACCCACCCCGGTAGCTGCGCCCTCTCCAGTAAAACCAGATAGCTCGGTGGAACGTGCCCAAACCGCTGCTGCCCTTGGCCAAGCCGCTGCCATAAATCGTAAGGATGCCGTTCGTGCCGTTCCCCAACTCGGCAAACTCGTTAAAGATGACGATGCGGATGTTCGGTTAGCTGCGGTTACGGCACTACAGGAATCTGGCTCCATTAAAGCAATTCCATTTCTTCGACAGGCGCTTAGGGATACTGACAATCGGATTGTGGCGGCTGCCAGCGCCGCCCTCAGTCGATTCAAAGGCAGCAAAAAAGCGGCTCCGAAAGCTAAAGCCGCCAAGAAAAAGCGCCGTCGTTAGGATATTTGGCCAGTCTGAGTCAGCCCGCGCTTGAGCCAAACTACCCTTGCTGCCATCATAGGCAAGGACCCCACTCTGCTATATGAGGATGCCTGCATGACTAAAGCAATTATGGAAACCGACAAGGGAACCATCAACATCGAATTTTTTGATAGTGATGCTCCCAACACGGTTGCCAACTTCGTCAAACTTTCCAAGGATGGATTTTACGACGGACTGAATTTCCACCGCGTCATCCCTAATTTTATGATCCAGGGTGGTTGCCCTAAAGGGACGGGTACTGGTGGCCCCGGTTATAAAATTAAATGTGAGATTAACCCTAACAAGCACGAAGCCGGTAGTCTTTCTATGGCCCATGCTGGCCGCGATACCGGGGGCAGTCAGTTCTTTGTCTGCCATTCTCCCCAGCCCCATCTCGATGGAGTCCATACGGTTTTTGGTAAAACCACAGATATGGACGTTGTCAATGCCATCAAAGGTGGCGACAAGATTGTCTCTGTCACCATTCAAGAGTAAGTTCATATGCCAGTGCAGCAAGCGGCTGAATGAGCATTCAGCCGCTTGCTGCATCCATAACCATTGCCACTTAAAGCCTTTAGAGACGCCATAATCTGAACCATGGGCACAAGGCTATCTCCAGGTGCATGGAGTAGCTACAAGAACGCCCCTATACACTATCCAACAACGCCAACAGCTCAGATTCATTGAGCTGTGGCGTATTGTATTTTTCAGCCTTTTTGAGCTTGCTACCAGGATTTTTGCCAACAACAATATAATCGGTTTTTCCACTGGGCATTTTGTTGATGCGTCCACCGGCCTCGGTAATTAGTTTGACGACCTGTTCATAGTTGAGATTGTTCAGGGTGCCGGTAATGACAAAACTCTTGTCCATTAGACCGCCTATCTGTGCGGGCGTTTCCGCTGGAGCTTCCGCTAGGGATTTTTCCGAGACCGGTAATGGCGTCTCCGAGGATGCGGATATTACCTCTTCTCTGGCAGGCTCAACCGGTGGAGCGGCGGGTGCCTGCTGTAGAGACATGATCACCTTTTGACTCAGGTCGAGGGCTTCTTTAAGGGCCGTTTGCTCATTGGTAATGGTCGATAGCTGCTCAGCCTGGGTTGCCATGGTTGCTTTAGCAGCCTGCAACTCTTCATTTAGTAGAGAGTTTGTCGTTGTCAACTCCTCAAGCGGATTAGTCGATGTCTCTTGGAGCATTTTTAGATGGGTTTTGAGGGCATCTAACTCGGCCTGCAGTTCCGATATGGTTTGTTCTGCTTCCGTTGTTGACTCGTCCAGGGCTTCTTGGGTTTGGGTTAGCTGAGTGGCTAATGTCTCTGCTTCGGCGGCGCGAGCCTGGCTATCGTTGAGGTCTTGGCGCAGCTGATCGCACTCCTGGCGTAGGCTAGTTACCTGTGCCGCTGTCTGTCCTTGCTGTTCTTCAGCAGAGGCTGCTAGCTGCGATAGGTTTTGCTGTGCTGTGGCAGCCGCAGCGGTCAATGCTTGCTGGGCGTCTGCTAATTGTGTTTCTAAGAGATTTGCTTGGTCTGCTTGGGTCTGTAGCTGCTCACACTCCTGACGTAGGCACTCTAGCTGTTCGGCAGCCTGGCTCTGTTGGTCTTGGAAAGAAGCCTCTAGCTGAATTCTTGCTTGTTCTGCGTCAGCTTTGGTCTTGATTAGCTCCTGCTGCGTCTGGGCTAACTCAGTGCCCAGGGTCTGGGCTTGGTTATTGGTCTGGGTAAATTGGATTTGGCTGTCTTGCAATTGGCTATGCAACTGTTCCCGCTCTTGGCGTAGCTCTAGGAGCTGTTGTTCTATGCGGTCCTGTCCCGTTTGGGCTAGCTCAGTCTGGGTTTGTAACTCTTGCTGTAGCTGCTGTACCTGTTGCTGTAATTGACTGACTAGGGCGTTGGCCGGGTCCTCTGATGACTGAGAGGCGCTAAGGGCCTGCTGCAGCCCCTGGTTTTGTTCCCTGAGGGTGATGTTGACTTTACTCAGCTGGGTCTTTTCGTAGGTGAGTTCACGCCGAACTTGGGCAGTCTCGGTCTGGGCTATTTCCAGATTTTGCTGTAGCTCTCTGGTCTGTTGCTCGAGAACGGCAATGTCGCCCCTGAGCTGAGTGGTGTTTTCGGTGAGCTGACGTGTGTGTTGCTGGGCGTCAGCTGACTCTGCCTGGGTGCGTTCAAGGGCCTGTTGCTGCTGCTGGGTCTGTTGCTCTAGGGTGGCGATGGTTTCAGCGAGCTGTTTTTTCTCTGTGGTTAGTTTTGTTAGCTGCCCGTCAGTGGTTTGTTGGGTCTGGGCGGTCTCTTCTCTGACCTGGGTCAGGGCAGTCTGTGCCTCGAGGGCCTGCTGTTCTAAGGTGGTGATGGTTGCTTGTAACTGCTCCCGTTCCGTGGCCAGGGTATTGGCGGTTTGTTGAATTTGAGCGGCTTCTTTTTTGCCCTGGTCGAGGGTGGTCTGTGCCGTGAGGGCCTGTTGTTCGAGCGTAGCGATGGTTGCCCGCAGCTGTTCTTGCTCATTGACTAGCTGAGTGGATTGTTGCTGGGCCTGGGTTGTCTCAGATTGGGCCTGGGTTAGGGACTGCTTTAACTGCTGTGTCTGTTGTTCTAGGGTGGTGGTGGTTTCGGTTAACTGTTTTTTCTCTGCGGTTAACTGAGTGATTTGCTGTTGTAGGGTGGTCGTCTGAGCCTTGGCCTGGCTGAGCTGTTGGTTAAGTTCGGTTTGGCTTGCCTGGCTGGTTTGAATGTCTTGCTGTAGCTGGTTTAATTTTTGCTCAGCGGTGCGTTGTGCTGTGAGGGACTGCTGCTGGGCGGTCTGGAGCTCGGATTCTAGCTTGGTCGCTCGCTGCTGTTGCTGTTGGAGCGACTGGCTTAGGGTTTGTTTATCGGCGGTGAGGGCGGTGACGGTGGTCTGGAGCTGGCTGATGTTGCTTTCGGAGGCGGTGAGGGTTTGGGTGGTGCGATCGCAATCTGCCTTGAGTTCCTGTACCTGCTGCTCTAAGGACATCACCGCATCCTTAGCCAGGGCCATCGCCTCGGTCAGGGTTTGGGTTTGCCCTTTAGCCAGGGTCACCTGCTGGGATAGCTTAGCCTTAGTCGATTCCAGGGACTCAATCGTCGTTGTCTGCTCTGCCTGGCGCTTTCCATAACGGTTCGCCATTAGGGCGGCCACTAACGCCGCTCCTCCAGCAGCTGTCCCCACCAGTTCAGAGGCCAACGTATAATCCAAATCCATGGTCCACCCAAAGCGCATCCTCTCTATCGTAAAGACCTAGCGCACGGCTATACAACTTCCAGCCCAAAGGTTTAAGCATTGAGGATACAGAGTCCAAACTTTTACTGCCACCGGTTATCTAAACCAATGACATCAGTCAAAATAGATGGGCCGTCTGTACCTGCCCACCGACCATGACCACAGCGCCCAACCGCGTTCTTAGCCTTTACCAATCGTCCATCGGCAAAAAGCTGATCACCGGCATCAGTGGCCTTGCCCTGGTGGCCTTTGTCGTTATTCACATGATTGGCAATCTGATCCTGTTAGGCAGTGCCGATGGCTATAACCAATTTGGCCACTCTGTGGAACGGCTGGGACCGTTGCTTTGGCTGCTGGAGCTGATCTTGCTGGGCTTTATTGGCTTCCACATACTCATGGGGGTCCAGATTTTTCTAGGACGGCTAAGGGCCCGGTCCCAGGGCTATAGCACCTATGCGTCTGCTGGAGCCCCCAGCTACCAGACCCTGAGTTCGCGCTCCATGATAGTCACCGGGTTGGGGTTGGGGAGTTTTTTGGTATGGCATTTGCTCACGTTTAAGTTTGGGATTCGCTATACCGTCCCAGGCTCAGAGATGCGCGATCTGGCGCGACTGGTGATCGAAAAATTCCAGCAGCCCCTTTATGCCTTCGGCTATGTCGGTGTCATGGTGTTTTTGGCTAGCCACCTGCGCCATGGCATTTGGAGTGCGTTGCAATCGTTAGGGGCATTAAATGCCACGGTCCGCCCTATCGTTTACGGGGCTAGCCTGATCTTGGCAATTGGTATTGCCCTAGGGTTTGTGGTGTTGCCATTGAGCATTTATTTTGGGCTGGTGACTTGAGAATTTTGCTATTGACCCGTTATTTATCTCTATTTATCTTTTGCTGGGTTTCCTATCTTAACCACACCCTACGTTTTTATTCCCCATGTCCCTAGATCCCCGCATTCCTGACGGCCCTCTTAACGATAAGTGGAACACCTTTAAAGACCATTGCAAGCTAGTTAACCCTAGCAACAAACGTAAGCATACGGTGATCATTGTGGGAACGGGGTTGGCTGGGGCGTCGGCTGCCGCCACCCTGGCAGAGCTGGGCTACCACGTCAAAAGCTTCTGTATTCAAGACTCTCCTCGACGGGCCCACAGTATTGCTGCCCAGGGGGGCATTAACGCCACTAAAAACTACCCGAATGACGGGGACAGCATTTGGCGGTTGTTTTACGACACCATCAAGGGGGGAGACTATCGCGCGCGCGAGGCAAATGTGTATCGTCTTGCCCAGATTAGTAACCACATTATTGACCACTGCGTTGCCCAGGGGGTGCCCTTTGCCCGGGACTATGGTGGGCTATTGGCCAACCGCTCCTTTGGGGGTGCCCAGGTATCGCGCACCTTCTATGCTAAGGGGCAAACGGGGCAGCAGCTGTTGCTGGGAGCCTATAGCGCCATGATGAAAATGGCGGACCAGATTGAACTGTTTACTCGGCGAGAAATGCTCGATCTGGTGGTCATTGACGGCCATGCGCGGGGAATTATCACCCGCAATCTGATTACGGGGCAGCTGGAGCGCCATCAGGGGGATGCGGTGCTGCTGTGTAGCGGTGGCTATGGCAATGTGTTTTATCTCTCTACCAATGGCCGCAACTCGAATGTGACGGCGGCGTGGCGCTGCTACAAACGGGGAGCCTACTTCGCTAACCCTTGCTATACCCAGATTCACCCCACCTGCATCCCGGTGTCGGGAGACTATCAGTCAAAGCTGACCCTGATGAGTGAGAGTTTGCGCAATGATGGTCGCGTCTGGGTGCCGCTCAAACCGGGCGATACTCGACCACCCAACCAGATTCCTGACGAGGAGAGAGACTATTACTTAGAAAAGCGCTATCCCACTTTTGGTAATTTGGTGCCTCGCGATGTGGCCTCTCGCAATGCTAAACACATGACCGATGAGGGGCGCGGTGTGGGGGCTACGGGGCTGGCCGTATATCTGGATTTTCGGGATGCCATTGAACGGGATGGGCGAGCTGCGATCGCAGCTCGCTATGACAATCTCTTTCAGATGTACCAACGCATCACCGACGAAAACCCCTACGAAGTACCCATGCGGATTTATCCGGCGGTGCATTACACCATGGGGGGGCTGTGGGTGGACTATCACCTGATGAGTACGGTGCCGGGGCTGTTTGTTTTGGGTGAAGCCAATTTCTCGGACCACGGGGCCAACCGCTTGGGGGCCAGTGCCCTAATGCAGGGGTTGGCCGACGGCTACTTTGTGATTCCCTACACCCTGGGGGACTACCTGGCTCGCAATCCGCTACCCCCTGTAAACACCAGTGATGACGCCTTTGCCGAAGCCGAGGCCTCGGTGGAGAGTAAAACCCAAAAGCTGCTAAGCATTCAAGGGGATAAAACCGTGATGCAGTTCCACCGACAGCTGGGGCAGCTGATGTGGGATCACGTGGGCATGAGTCGCGATCGCAACAGCCTAAAAAACGTCATCGACCAAATCCAGTCGCTCCGACAAGAATTCTGGCAAAATCTGCGGGTCCCTAGCGCCGCCCATACCCTCAACCAAAACCTGGAATATGCCGGTCGCCTGGCCGATTTTCTAGAGCTAGGAGAGCTCATGGCCCGCGATGCCCTCACCCGCGACGAGTCCTGCGGCTGCCATTTCCGCGAAGAATACCAGACCAGCGACGGCGAAGCCCAACGCAATGACGAAGACTATGCCTATGTGGCCGCCTGGGGATACACCGGTGATGAACAGGCCCCTGAGCTACATCAAGAAACCCTCACCTTTGATCATGTTGAACTTACTCAACGAAGCTACAAATAGATAATCAAATCATCGCCACCCCATGGGTTTAATCTTGATTTGCCTTGCGGCTATGCTCTGGGGCACCACCGGCACCGTCTCAGTACTGATTGCGCAGCAGGCGACCGTTTCCCCCTTACTGATTGGCTATTGGCGTCTGGTTTTTGCCCTGCCTATTTTCTGGCTGTGGTACGGCTATAACAAGCGTCATAACGGCCCTGGTTTCGTGCACAAACGCCCATGGCCCAGCAACGCCCAGCGCCTACCGCTAATTGCCATGGGGCTGTGCATGGCCGGATACCAGGTTTTTTACTTTGCCGCTGTTCCCTATGTGGGGGTGGCCATGACCGCCATGGTGGCCATTTGTTCATCGCCCCTAATTATTGCCCTGCTTGCCGTTGCGTTCCTTGGCGAGACACTCACCCGCAGACTTCGGATTGCCCTAGTGCTGGGGATAACGGGGACCATTCTGTTGATTGCCCAGCCGGATGCCCTGGCAGTGAACGGCGGCCGGTTTCTGTTGGGGGTGGTTTTAGCCCTGGGGGCCGCATTCTCCTATGGGGGCTATGCCATTTTGGCGAAGGCCATGGTGGGGCAGATGGATGGAATTGCGATCGCAACCTACAGCTTTACCGTAGCTGCCCTTGCTCTCACCCCCACGTTAGTACTACAGCCATCCCTCGACGTTTGGTTTAGAGCGCTCCCCTTTTTGCTCTACCTTGGCCTCATCACCAGCAGTCTTGGCTACGGCCTCTATATGCTTGGCATTCGCCACACCGCTGCCACTACCGCCGGTATTGCCGTGCTCATAGAACCCCTAACTGCCACGCTGCTAGGGCTTTTTGCCTTTAAAGAACCCATGGGCTGGTCTAGCCTGTTTGGTGCCCTGCTGCTGCTCCTGGGTATTCTCTATGCCCAGACAGCCAGTGCCCAGACGGCCAATCAACCCCACCTTTCCAAAAAATAAAAAAGCATGGCAACCTGCTGAATGTATAGCCGTTACCAGCGCATGCTTTTAGGGATCACGTAATTGAAGGGGCAGTGAGTGGGTTAGTAAACCTTCACCGATTCCACCACTAGCTGAAACGGACCTGCGGCAAAATGCGGGTTGAGCTGTCGGTCATACTCAAACTTACTCAACATAAGCTGCAGCGAATAAATTCGTTCTGCACTAATGGGAGACCGCTGCACTACCCGCGCCCGTTGCACCGCCTTCATCTCGGCAAAGGGAATCTGTACCGTTACCCAGTCACCATTGGTTGTGTCAAATGAATGGGCATAGGCCACGGTGTCCCAGCCTGCACCATCCCGTAAAAAGAACTTATAGCGCTGCCCGTCGCCCTTAACGCGGAGTTCAATGCCGCTGTAGGCACTCAGATCTAGGGGGGGCTCAAAATTGCGGGTGCGAACGGAGGCAAACCCACCGGAATTGGCGGTGGATACATAGCCCGTAAACGCTAATCCTTCGGGCAGTAGCTGGGTGCCGCTCTGGCTAACGCCGCCCATCACCACATCGTCTAGGGCACCCCACAGGTCACGCATTTGCTCTGTGGGTGAGCGAAAATCGAAGACAAGATTTGCCTGGAGCTGGGGCGGTGGCGGCGGTGGTGAACCAAAGAACATGTTTTGCAGTGAGCTAACGATGGGAATGGCGTCAAAGTAGTTGAGGGTTTCAAAAAAGCGACCGAAATCCCATGATGGACGGGGTTGTTCTGCCATAGCCTCAAGCTCAGTTGACGGATACCTTTATTGTAGGGTGACATTTGCTGGCTATGATTTCACCGACAAGATATGACAAGCTGCTGAACGCATATTTTTGAAAGAAAGCTGGGAGAAACTATAAAACCATTGACGAGTAGGTTGATTTTGCGTCAAACGTGTTGACGCCCCTGCCCCCGCCGTCAATAGTATTGATACCCAGGGACTGCGAAATAGAATGCCCTAACCAATATGACCAACGCTATAGATATGCCGTCAGCTTGTGTTAGCCTCTGATTTTGATCTATGCCGTTTACTCCAACACATATTGTCGCCGTTCTTCCGTTTTGGCCGTTGCGCCGCGTCGTGCCCTTTTCTGCCTTCTCAATCGGTGCCATGATTCCCGACGTGCCTCTGTTCTTTCCCATGGTCGACTACGCGCAGACCCATTCCTCTACAGGGCTACTCTCTTTATGTTTGCCGCTGGGCATGGGTGGATTTTTCCTATTTGAGCTGGTGATGCGAAAGCCAATGATTGCACTTCTACCAGAGCGGCTTGCATCTAGATTGTCGCCCGAACCGAACCTTCCTAAACAGTCGTTTTTGAGTGTCCTTCGTTACGTTATTGCCATTGCATTTGCCATTGTCGCAGGAGCCTACACCCACCAGATATGGGATGCGTTTACCCACAAAGGTCGCTGGGGAACCCAGCTAATGCCGATGCTGAATTCCTCCATCGCCATTGGCGGTTTGCATGTGCCCGGCTACAAAGCCCTCCAGTATGGCAGTACGTTTATCGGGCTACCGCTACTAGCATTGCTTGCCGCGATCGAACTCAATCGCACGATGCCGATGTTTCGTCGGGGCACCTTACCCTCTCAATGGAAGCTTGTGGCTATAGCCCTGCTCTTTGTTGTGCCAACTGGCGTTGCACTTTACACATACATGGGCACGTCAAATGCCCATCAGGCATTATTCCTGACGATTACCCGTTCGGGGAGTATATTGATGGGGCTGCTGTTTGTATACTGCGCTCTGTTCCAAGCATTTGCAGAGTGAGCCATTCAGGCTTAACTGCATAACAATTACTTGATTCAAACGCTAAGCCCGTGGATTTTACCGTCAATGTCAGCCCCAGGTTAGCAGAGGTTTGTCATTGTATTGTTCTTATAAAATTATGGATAAACGTTTATTGGGTACGATTATCTCTTTGCCTTGTTTCTTTTCCTATGGGTGCATGTCCCCAAGGTTGTCATCACTTGAACAATTAAGTAGTGAGCAACAACAATCATTACTTGAAAAGCTTCATATTTCTGATCTATGCAGCTATTATCTCAACTCCGAGCTACAGCAAAAAACTGAGAACATAATCGTTGATTTGCTTAAGGGGCGTGGAGTTCAAAGCTGCTCAGCCGATGGTGTTGATAAGATAGTTGCAGATAAATAAGACATAGTTATTGAGAAGATATATGCTTGGGCGAATGATTATCGGTACAGCTGCCCTGCTGAGTTTAACGGCCTGTACCTCAGATTTAGATGACCCAATCGGGGTTAAAAAGCGTCGTGCCGAAGAGCGTCGTGCTGAATGTTCTCAAATATATGAGATTAAACAAGCCAACGATGAGCAGGGAGTAGCTACCTATGCCCAAGAGGCTTTCTTTTCTGACACGAAGCTAACGCAAGCAGGTTTTCTTAAACGTGCCGAGAGCCATCTCGATACGGCACGTGCATTAGAAACCCTGGAGCTAAGTGATAAAAATCTAAGGCTTTTGAACTCCTACTTAGCAGAGAGTTTTCGTTACCGGGCCAAAACTTCCCGCGATCTGGCTCCCTTCGCCGAGGTTGAACGGACCATTACCGCTGCTAACGAGCGTTCATCCGCTCACCAGGCCGTTTTGGCTAGAGCAAACCCCTATGAAGGATTGGACTACGCGGTTGAAGTTTATTGTGAAGGAGGGAATATGCCCTCTCCAATTCCGGAGATCTCTGTAGAACAGTAGACTGTGGGATTGTGTCTAAAGGGTGCCGAGTAAGGACAGCTCAACACCCTTTTTTCACTAATCTAGTCAATCATCGTACTAGAAGAACTAGGACCTGAGTACGGTGGCTGGTTTTCCTATCTACGAGAGGTGGCTTTTCCGGCTAGAGAGAGTGATGGAGTTTGTTTGGCCGTAGATGCAGAATTCACCAGATTTCGCTCTACAAGCGTACTAAAGTACAGCTGTAACAGCTCATTCCCAATCTCGGCACACCCAATAGATGAGTTTTGTAGTGCCGCTTGCAGCTGATCACACTCAAAATGGAAAGCCCCCAGCGACTTTTGGATAAACGGTAGATTGGCAAAAAATGTTGTCAGGAAGAATAATGGATGATCCTGATCCTGACTGACCCCATTAATCACCTCAGAACACCACGTTTCATAGGCCACCGATTTTAGGCTATATCCCTGTTGATCCCGCATCCAGTTAACCAGGTCGTTCCAGTGATAGGACTGAGGATTAACTATATTAAATGCCTGACCATTGGGAAACTGCGTCTGAGACAGATGGATAATCGCACGACTGACATAGTCTACGGGCACCAGGTTCAAAGCGGCATCAATATCTGGGGCTATCCCCACTTGAAGACATCCTTGAATCATCTTGGTGACAAAACTGTCTGGAGAGCATATCCCGTTTGTTCTATCCCCCATAATGTTACTGGGGCGATAGGTCATCACGGGGATGCCTCGACTGTGGGCCTCTTGTATTAATGTTTCTGCCACGTATTTACTCTTGGCATAGCCGCTAAATAAAGAGCGGATGGGTCCCATGAGACTATTGTCACCGGTTTCTTGGATGGTGCGAATGTGACGATTACGATCGGCGGCAAACACATCCACGGTGGAAATATAGTGAACCGGTTTCACGCGAGACTGACTGGCTAGTCGCAGGACTTCTTGTGTTCCCCCCACGTTGGGAGCTTCTAGGGCTGAGTAGGGGTAGAGCACATTCACCCAAGAGCCGCAGTGATAAATGGCATCGAGTTTTTTGGCTAGTCGGTTAAAGATAAATTCTCTCATTCCCAACCGTGGCTGGCTCAGATCACCCACTACCGGAATAATGCGGTCGGCATCATTTTCATTCCACAGTCGATAGCGCTTTAAACTACTTTTTAGCCGCGCCAGTCCTCTGGTGATACTGGTTGAACGTACCAGACAATAGACATCTCCTCGCGTGTAACGTAACAAGTCATGGAGTAGGTAAGTACCCAAGAAACCAGTTGCACCGGTCAAAAAATAGTTGGGAATAGGCGATTCTGGTAATGTTGGTACTTGAATGGTGTCATCCAAGCTTGCCTTGGTGGCCAGGGTATCGTCCGAGGTCTCTAACTGTCCTTGGGTTTGAATCTGGTCTATCCAGTCAGCTAAGGCGGCAATTGTAGAGTCTCCTAAGAATTTGGCTAGATCAAGTTCTACCCCAAAGTGTTCTTTAATGCGATAAATCAGCTGTACCGCCATGAGTGAATGGCCCCCGAGGGAACAGAATGTATCATGGATGCCAATGTCTTGAACCCCGAGCAGCTCAGTCCACAGCTGGCTAATGTCTGTTTCGAGTGGCGTACCGGGGGCGATGTATTGGGCGGTTTGCGATCGCAACCACACCGGCGACGGTAGCTGACGCCGATCTATCTTGCCACTGGGGGTTAGTGGAAACTTATCCAAAACCATATAGGCTGACGGCACCATATAGTCGGGCAGCTGTGCGGCTACAAACTCACGCAGCTGTGCGGCTAAATTATCGGTAGCACCGTCAGCGGTTGATGCATCCGCCAGCACCACATAAGCCGCCAATCGTGCTTGTCCAGGCGCAACTTCCTGGGCCAGCACCACCGCCGTCTGCACCGCTCCATGTTGTTCTAGCAATGTTTCAATTTCGCCAGGTTCAACTCGAAATCCACGAATTTTAATTTGTTGATCGCTACGGCCAAGATACTCAAGGTTGCCATCTGGCAAATAGCGAGCCAAATCTCCTGTTTTATAGAGCACCGTATCCCCACCGCAGTTAATAAAGCGCTCTGCCGTAATCCCAGGTCGGTGAAGATATCCCTGCGCTAGACAGTCCCCGGCAATATACAATTCGCCAGTTTCCCCCAGGGGAACGGCCTTAAGCTCCTCATTGAGCAAGTAAATCTGTGTGTTGGCAATGGGTTTGCCAATGGCGGGAAGCAGCGGCCATGTCTCGGGTGATTCATTTAACGTAAAGGCGGTCACCACGTGGCTTTCAGACGGACCATAGTGGTTGTGCAAACGACACTTAACCATGGCCCTAAACCAGCGCACAATTTCTGGAGTGATTCGTAATTGTTCCCCAGCCGTAATGACGTCCTTTAAGTGTTCCGGTACGATAGATTCTTGCTCAGCCACCTCAGCCAGCTGGTTCAGGGCAACAAATGGCAAAAACAAACGCTGAATCTTGGCCTGCTTTAAAAAATGCAGCAGCGTAATAGGGTTACGACGCGCCTGATCTGAAATCAGCACCAGCGTTCCGCCCGCTATGAGCGTAGAAAAGATTTCTTGGAAGGAAACATCAAAGCTGATGGGAGTAAATTGCAGGGTGCGTGCACCCAGGTCTAAGGCCGTCGACTGCTGTCGCTGCCAAGCCAACAGATTGACCAAGGCCCGCTGAGTCATGGCGACTCCTTTGGGTTTCCCCGTAGACCCAGACGTATAAATCACATAGCCCAGATCGTCCGGTGTACATTGAGTTGCCAAATTTGTTACCGGGTAGGTCTCATCAATTGTTTGTTCATCCAGACAAATAACCGTACGCCCTGCCACCGGCAAATGGCTCACTAAAGACGATTGAGTTAACAAGATGGGAACCCGCGCATTTTCCACCATAAACTGCAAGCGTTCTATGGGGTAGGAGATGTCTAAGGGCAAATAGCCAGCCCCTGCCTTAAGCACTGCCAACAGAGCAACAATCATATCGACAGAACGCTCAACACAAATCCCAATTAGCGCTTCGGCCCCCACGCCGAGAGAGCGTAAATAGTGGGCCAGCCGATTGGCTCGCTGGTTGAGGTCATTGTACGTAAGTTCTTGGGCGTCACAGACGAGGGCAACCTGATTCGGAGTTTGTTCTACCTGAGCTTCCACCAGCTGATGTATACAAAGCTGTGACGGATACTGCGTTTGGGTGGAATTCCAAGTAATGAGCTGCTGTTGGTCTGCGGAGACTAAACAAGATAAATCTACGGGGCAAGTCGATACTTGCAGCGTAGACTGCTGCTGAACGTTAACGGAAGTAGTGTTGAGCATTGTTGAATTACCAAAGTAGGCTTAAGGACGGCCCTATATCCTTTGGGCATAAGGGCTGAGATGAAATCGGAATAGATGACAGCCAGGAAACAGATATGACATGGTTCGCTATATATCAATAAAACTTGATGGATGCGATTTTAACGTATTTTCTTGTCGCCACGTGTATTTAGGAATGTAAAACCACTAAAAAAGGCCTGAATCATATGGTTCAGGCCTTTTTTAGTGGTTTTTTAGCAAAAATGATTTGTTATAACAGACAGATTGTTCTTGTCGTAGAACAATATTATTGCCGTTGCTGATTTAGAGGATGAACCGATCGGTGAGATATGCCCTAGGACAGTATCTCGCAGATAAAATCATACCGAGGAGCAGCAACGCCATATTATCTAGCATCCAGCAATGGTAAATCTGGAACTAGCAGCGTCGCTTTCGCATTACTCATAGCGAATTCCGTTGTGTTCTAACCAGCCGTCCGCATGCCAATCCTTGGGATCGTCATGGGTCCAATGCACAACACCACCCCGTTCATTCCACTCATATTCCCCCCGAAATCGCACCTCATCTCCTTCTCGTAACGTATCGATGCGGGGGGACACATCAATATTGTGACTGATCAACAATGACTGCCCTGATCCTAGTCGTAAAATAAATTTCTGATGTCGAGAGCCTTCTAAATCATCTGCTAGCAGTCGTTCTACTCTCCCTATACCTTCCACAATCAGGTCAGACTCACCATTACGATAGGCTTCCATCAGTTCAGCATCGCCTTTGATCTCAGCTCGTCGAAAGAAATCCTGGGGGGCAGCATCCGCCATGGGTATAGTCCACAAAAACAACAATCCAGACACTTTTACGACTGGCACAAGTAGTAAAAAAACAGACAGAAAGGATAGGGCGATAAGCCTTTGAAACACTTTCATGACAGTACTTTTATCCATGGTGGTGGGAAACCGTATACGGTAATGTCGGTGTAATTTTACCCCATTCCATGGGAGCTATCACCACCTGCGCAGTTTCTCTCAGTTTGCGATTATGAATTTGTCGAGCAAGAGAGACCGCACCCATGAAGACATCTGCACAGCAACCGATTATCGAAAGTCTACGCAACTGGTATCGCAAAGCTATCCGCCATTCTAAGTATCGTTGGCTAGTTGTTTTTGGTAGCCTATTGTATCTAGTGAGCCCATTCGATATTTCGCCTGATGTTTTCCCCGTCATTGGCTGGCTGGATGATGGCATCATCGCCACATTGCTAGTCACTGAGGTGTCTCAGCTTTTGTTTGAACAGGTCAATGCCTCTAAGAAAAGGGGCAATCAAGAGACCCGAAAAGAGACCAATGCAGCCGCTGATGCCGCCACTGCAACCGAGCAGGTGGTTGATGTCCAGGCGGTATCTGTAAGCTAACCCAGTCACTGAGAACCTTGTCCATATTAAGACCTGTGGTTTTGTTGCAGAGAGAATGTCACGGTTTAGCTTGGATGTGGTTTGACAAGATTGTTGCTTACATTGTTTGACGTTTAATCCATTAAAAAAGGCACAGAATCATGACTTATACCAATACCCAAGCCGTTAATGAAAATTTTGAGTCCATTAAGGCAGAAGGGGGGCGACGTACTCAAAAGATTGCCGATATCCTGAAGTCTGCTTTTTCTGAAGCGGTTACCGAGATTAAGGACGGTACCAGCACCGTTCGCCCCCTGGCAAAAGATCTGGCCGGTAATGCTGTCCAAGTGGTTAAAGAAAGAGGTCAAGAGGCCTATGTTAACGCTAGGCAGGCCGCTCAGGAGACAGCAACCGATGAAACCGACATCGTTACCCAGTTCAAGCTAAAGCTCCAGGCTATTGTGGATGCGATTAAGGCTACACTTCTTGGTCAGCCAGAGGACGGGGCCACTGAGGTCGTGGCTTTAGCCGAAAAAGAAACCGAGGTCCACACGGTGGTGACCGTGGATTCTACAGCTGATGCTGTATAACGCTTTCTAAGATTCTATTGACTGTTTGTTGGGTACGCTACTAGCGCTAGTTTCCTATGGGAAGCTGGCGCTTTCTTGTGGTCAATGTCTTTATGTAAAGCCATTGACCCATGGACTCAGTAAACATGTTGAAATTTAGGACTAACACAGGGTAAACCTCCTAAAAATCACCTAGGATTTATCTAAATCCAACCAGAAACGGGAACTAAGCATACGTATATAAGAACTAGGAAACCAGGAGCGTTTGAGCAAAATTTCTAAACTTTCAGTTATGCACTGTCAGTATCCGTCGGTCGGTTAAATTTTATGAGCACTCAAGCCGGTGTCGGCATTAGTCAACATCACAATCCTAAAGTTGCTGGGCAAACGGCTGTAGCTAATGCCCTAGAACAAGCTGATATCACCCAGCCTGACTTTGTATTTCTATTTGCCACCGTTGGTTACAGACAGGAAATATTGGTCAAGACTGTGCGGGCGGCAACGGGTAATGCCCCCTTATATGGGTGCTCTGCGGCTGGGATTATTGCCCAAGGACTCGCCGATGAGTCAAACTTTGCGGTAGCGGTCATGGTAGTGCGCTCTGATGAACTTCGGTTTTACCATGGTGCTCTGACCGGGTTGAGTCAGTCATCGACGGCTGTAGGTCAGGAATTAGGTCGGCGGATTAGCCAGGCAAATGGGGCAGATGCGATCGCACTTTTCCTCAATGCCGACGCCATTACCGTCAACTTTGATGACCTCATGACCGGGTTAGGACAGACGAACCAGCAGCCTCTGCCCATTATTGGCAGTCTGTGCGGCGATAATTTTGCTTACCAAAAAACCTATCAGTACCACAATGAACAAGTCATTTCTGATGGCATTTCCTGGGCGTTACTGTCCGGTAACGCCGACTTGGTCACGGGCATTAGCCATGGGTGCGTAGCCGTAGGTCAAAAACGAACCATCACCCGGGCTAAAGGCAACAAAATTTATGAGATTGACCACCAGCCAGTTTTGGATGTGCTGCACGACTACCTAGAAGATGACGAAATCGAAAGTTGGGATCGGACAGCCGTCAACCTAGGGCTAGGGTTGGTCATCCCTGGCTTAGCGGGGTACGGCGCCGACTACGGAGGGGATGTCTTTATTCGCTGCATGATGTCTAAGGATGAGGCCACCGGTAGCGTTGCCATGGCTACCAACATCAACGAAGGCAGCGATTTTTGGGTGACACGCCGCGACACCGAAAAAATGAAGCAGGCTGCCAAGCAGACGGCATTTAACGTACTCAATCGGCTAAACGGTAAAACGCCCAAGTTTGTTCTCCACATTGAGTGCGATGGGCGCGGAAAGATGGTGCTGCCCGAAACCGACAAGCAAGCCATGATTGCTATTATGCAAGAAACCATCGGGCGTGATATTCCATGGATTGGCCTTTATGCCTATGGTGAAGTTTGTCCCATTAAGGACCACAATTGTCTGCATGGGTTTGCAGGTGTTTTATCTGTAGTGTGCTGATGACCAGTAACATGCCGCTTGACAAAAATAGGTCTACTGATGTCGACAGCCTGTTGCAAGAAAATAGTGATTTAAAGCGACAAAATCAGAAGTTGGCGAAACAAGTCACCCAGCTCATTAAAACCGAAAATCGACTTTTTCAATTTCAATCAAGTTTAGATCGACAGCTGAAAACGTATCAAAAGCTGACGGACCTCGGAAACGCGCTCAACCAGGCCTGCGACAGTGATACGGTCATAGACCTGGCCGTTGAATTTGCCCTGTACGAGTTAGAGTTTGAGCGCTGCATATTCTTTTCCCTCAACGCTGATACTCAGCAGCTCTATGTTCGGGCCTTTGATGGGTATTACGATGAAACATTCGCCAAGGTGATTCAAACCCTGACCATTCCATGGGCAGATTTATTTAATGACGCTCACCCCACCACCCCACTGATTTGTTCAGCCCACTCGTCCGATAGTCACCTGAAGTCTTGGTGCTCTGCGTTAGGGATGGATGAATATGCCGCCATGGTATTGCACCATGAAACACAATCGACTCTTGGGCTGTTGGTTGTGGGCAACACGGCTGAGATGTGGAACTACCACACTCGAGTTTTTGCCAACAGCAGTGCAATAACAGGCTTGACCAACTTGTCTAACCAGGTTTCCATCGCCATTAGCAACATTCGTTCCTACGCTTCGCAACAAAAACAAACTAAAGAGTTAGAGAAGATTGTTCAGGCGCGCACCCAGGAGATTCAGCAAAAGAATCAGTTTCTTAAACACACCCTGAGACAGCTTAAAAATGCCCAGGCTCAGCTAATTCATAATGAGAAGATGTTAGGTCTTAGCCAATTTGTTGCTGGCTTTGCCCATGAGATTAATAATTCTATCAACATTATCTATGCCAATATCGATGTAGCAAGTGGTTATATGTATGACCTGCTGGCGGTAATTATGAGCTATCAAAAGCAGTATCCCCAAGATAATCATCCGATTCAGCGGGCTGTTGAGGATGCTGATTTAGACTTTTTGCAGACGGATTTGCCCAAGCTTTTTCGCTCCACACTCACAGGGGCAGAGCGGATTCAAAACATCATGCTTTCGTTAAAATCATTTTCTCGGAAGAACGAAGCGCCCAGAAAGCGTGTCAATATTCATGATGGTATTGACAGTGCCCTGATGCTTTTGGAGCATCGTTTACACAGTGATGGCAACTATCCAAATATCGAGATTGTTAAACACTATGGCACACTGCCCGCTGTTGAATGTTACGTGGCTGAACTGAACCAGGTGTTTATGCATCTGCTTAACAACAGTATTGATGCACTGCAAACCCAATCGGAGTCGGCTGTTATCCCCCGTATTACCATCGCCACTGAAAGTCAAAATAATCGAGTCATTATTTGCATTACTGATAATGGTCCCGGTATTCCCCAGGAAATTCAGGCCCAAATTTTTGAGCCGTTTTTTACCACCAAAGACATTGGTCAAGGACCTGGTTTGGGGCTGCCCAATAGCTACCAGATTATTCACAATCAGCATGGTGGACGGCTTGAATTCCAAAGCCAGATCGGTCTGGGTACCACCTTTGAAATTACGATTCCGCTTGAACTCAATCCGTAGATGATTAGTCAGTATTTGGTGGCTAGATGATGGCTAGATGGGAACTAACCTACGGGGCCACCGCCTCGCGCTGTCGATCTTTAATTTCTAAATGCACCAGTAGGGCATTGATGTCAGCCGGATTAACCCCCCCGATGCGGGTGGCTTGACCTACGGTTAGGGGTTTTACCGCCGTCAGTTTTTCACGGGCTTCCATCGATAGGGTGTCAATGGCCAGATAGTCTATGTCTTGGGAGAGCTTGCGATTGGTTTGCTTGGCTACCTGTTCAATCTGTTTTTTCTGGCGCTGAATATAGCCCGAGTATTTGATGTCGATTTCGGCACCTTCTTTTTCGGCGCGCATCAGGTCCGGGTTGCCGAGGCCATAGTGTTCTAGTTGGGCGTAGTGGAATTTGGGTCGGCGTAGCAGGTCGGCAAGTGCGATCGCATCCTTAATTTTCTGACCCGTATCCGTCATAATCTGCTGCCCTACCGGCTCATGGGCCTTTACCCGCGTACTGTGCAGCCGTTCCTTCTCAGCGGCAATATTTGCCTGCTTCCGGGTGTATAGCTCCCAACGACGGTCATCGATCAGACCAATCTCTCGACCCAAGGGCGTCAGTCGCTGGTCCGCATTATCCGATCGCAAAATCAGTCGGTACTCCGACCGAGAGGTGAGCATGCGATAGGGTTCCCGCAGGTCTTTTGTACACAGGTCGTCAATCAGCGTGCCAATGTAGCTACCCTCACGGGGAAAGACAATCATCTCCTCACCACGGGCATAGCGCACAGCGTTGAGACCCGCCACAAACCCTTGGGCTGCCGCCTCTTCATAGCCTGTGGTGCCATTAATTTGCCCAGCACAGAACAATCCCTGAAGTTTTTTAGTCATCAGGGTGGGAAAGCATTGGGTGGCCGGCAAATAGTCATACTCCACTGCATAGGCCGGACGCAGCATCGTACAGTTTTCCAACCCAGGCAGACTGCGCAGCATCGTCCGTTGAATTGTCTCGGGCAGCCCGGTAGAAAACCCCTGCACATAAATCTCAGGAATTGTCCGGCCCTCTGGCTCTAAAAAGATCTGGTGACTCTCTTTATCGGCAAAGCGAACAATCTTGTCCTCAATGCTGGGGCAGTAGCGCGGCCCCTTAGAATCCACCCAGCCACCATAGATGGGCGACATGTGAAGATTCTCTTGAATGATGCGGTGGGTTTCTGCCGTGGTGCGGGTGAGGTGACAGTCCATGGTCTCTCGCTCTACCCACACCTCCGGGTCAAAACTAAACCAGCCCGGATCTTTGTCACTAGGCTGTTTCTCCAGCACATCAAAATTGATTGAGCGACGGTCCACACGGGCCGGAGTGCCTGTCTTTAACCGTCCGGTTTCAAATCCCAACTTGTTCAATGTCTCGGTTAGACCCACGGCGGCAAACTCACCGGCTCGACCCGCGGCCATGGACTTATCGCCCACCCAGATGACACCCCCAAGAAATGTGCCCGTGGTGAGAATCACCGACTTACAGCGAAAGGCAACCCCAAAATAGGTTTGAACACCAATAACATCATCGTTTTTACCCAAAATCAAATCTGTTGCCATTCCTTCGCGCAGCACCAGATTCTCCTGGTTCTCCACAATGGTTTTCATGATGGCGGCATATTCGCGCTTATCAGTCTGCGCCCGCAGTGCCCACACGGCAGGACCACGAGAATTATTCAGCACCCGTTTTTGCAAATAGGTGCGATCGGCCATTTTGCCAATCTCGCCACCGAGGGCATCGACCTCATGGGTTACCTGGGATTTTGCTGGACCCCCCACCGCCGGATTACAAGGTTGCCAGGCGATGCGATCCAAATTGAGGGTGAGTAGCAGCGTCTGAGCCCCCAAACGGGCCGAGGCCAACGCCGCTTCACAACCAGCATGGCCCGCCCCAATGACGACCACATCAAATTCATCGATAAATTCTACCGAGCTGCCCATATGGCTTACCTATCCAGCGTTCCTTATTCTAAACCCTCAATCCTGCTGCAGTTGGAATTGGATGGGGCAGAGTTCATCAATTGACAATTTTTCTACGCTTTCTCTGATATAGGTTGATGTGGGGTTTGGAATCAGGTGCTTCTACGCCCTGAGGCCTTGGGCGTCTGTTCAGGGCCTCCTTGCGCAAGATCGCGGACCTTCGTCCGTGATACGTTACTTATGTTTGTCTTAAATAGCTCCAGTAAACGCTTTAACTTTTCTCAAGCTTAAGCCGTGCCGTTCTTAAACCGATGAAAATTAATCCATGGCTATTCTCACCTTGCCAGGTTAGATGGCTTTTAGTAACAACCTTAGGTTTAACCATTAGCCCCTTGTGGTTTACGACTGCTGCCTGGGGCCAGCTATCAGATGGACTGTCAGATGGACTGCCCGACCATGTCACACAAACTGAAGCGTCACCGGCTGATATCCCCAGGGCGGAACTGACGGTGCCCCAGGGCAATGGCGAGATCATTGCCGATATTCAGATCCGGTTGGTGAATGCGGCGGAAGACACTGAGCGCAGCCCAGACGTTGCTGGCATCATCAAAGATTTTCAACTGCAGCCCGGAGATATTTACGATCCAGAACTGGCCCATGGGGACCTGAGCCGGGTTAGCAGGATGGCTGAGCGGGTGACCCTCACCCTGGAGCCTGCGAATGAGTCCGAGCAGACTGGGCCCGAGCAGATCGTCATGGTGGTGACTGCCGAGGAGCCCAACGATTTCTTTTACGACTTTGGCAGCTTGCCTCGAACCACGGCTCTTCGTGGACCTCTCCGTCCCATTACCGTCAATCCCGCTAGCAATAGCGCCCGTGGATTTTCCATCAAGGTGAATGGGGGCATCGATAATATCGGTGACAATAATCAACGGCTGACCATTGGCTTGCTGGGTGGTGAAAATACCCTAGGGGCTGAAGTGGACTTTAGGCAGTTTTTCCAGGATGGCTCAGGCTACGGTCTCAATTTTCAAAATCAACGTGGCATCGAGCCAGAATTTGACGGTGGGGATAATGACGTAGACCTGTCCAACGGTGATGATCCCTGGGTGCATCGTCTGGGGGGAGGGGTTGAGTATTTTCGCCCCTTAGCTACTGATTTAGACGCCGCTCTGGGGGTTTCTTACCAGCGTATTTCCGTCAGAGATGATGCATTTACCAACGGTGTATTTGATGAAGATGAGCTGGGTAACTCGCTGACGGTTAGTGATAGCGGTCAGGATGACCTGCTAACGATTAATTTTGTCGGTGAGTTGGATCGTCGGAATGATGTGAATAATCCCACCCAGGGGTATCGGTTTCTATTTGGCACCGATCAGTCTATCCCCATTGGCGATGCCGACATTCTGTTCAATCGTCTCAGTGCTAACTACACCCAGTTTTTACCCTTAAACCTGTTTGGGTTTACCGAAGGTCCTCGCACCCTGGTGCTGAATGTCCAGGGCGGCACCATTATTGGCGATACGCCTCCCTATGAGGCCTTTAGCCTGGGGGGCTCCAGTTCCGTTCGCGGCTATAGCAAGGGAGAACTGGGCACCGGAGAAAGCTTTGTTCAAGCCACGGCGGAATATCGTTTCCCCATGTTTTCCTTTAGTGCCCTGGATGACGATATTGACGTGGGTGGCACCCTGTTCTTTGACTATGGTTCTGATTTGGGAACCGGGGACGACGTCATTGGTGAACCGGCTGAGGCCCGTGACAAGCCAGGTGATGGGTTTGGCTATGGCTTGGGGGTGCGGGCATTGACCTCTGTAGGAGCCGTACGACTTGAGTTTGGCCTCAATGATGAAGGGGACTCCCAGGTCATTTTTAAGATTGGCGATCGCTTCTAGTTGGTTGTCCGGGTGTGGCCATAGAGATTTGGCCACACCCGGTCTCTTTCTTGTTTGATGCCTAGATTCGATACCCAGATTGGAAATTACTGTGTATGGTTGCCAGGTAGCTCATAGTGAATGCAACTATGCAACCAGATCTGGTGGCCTTTGACTTTGATGGGGTAATTTGTGACGGGCTGA
>ERZ1740067.271-NODE-271-length-42731-cov-18.008811_pt1 | contig 42731 bp, 29 predicted proteins | sample MGYA00581736_ERZ1740067 | MGnify/ENA primary metagenome ERZ1740067 (study PRJEB43018, sample SAMN04849236) | marine metagenome | isolation source: floating plastic debris | place: Pacific Ocean | collected 2008-08-27 | study: EMG produced TPA metagenomics... | reverse complement strand
AGCGTCACCATCAATGTTCATCAATTATCTCGCAATATTGGAGAATTGGTATTAGACAGATCGTTAACCGGATATTTACTTAGAGATTACGTTCGTGCGAGTGAGGGTGGGTAAGATTTAATTTGGAATTTTTCCCGTTTTTCCACTAGATAAGGGTGCCACCGTGTCTACAGGATTCAGCCGCCGTGATGTCTTGCTATTTTTGGGAGCAGGAATCGGAACCGCTGCCTTAAACTCCCACCGGTCGATCGCCACCGCCACTCAATTCGACGGCACCGCTAGCAAGATCGTTTCTACGCCCCATTTTTCTGACTTTCAACCCATTCCTAGCGCTGCCCCCACCGCCGCCGAAACCCGCACCACGGCGGAACAACTTAAGCAATACGCCACATTTACGGTGGAAGACGATGTGGTGTTGCCCGAAGGCTATACGTATAACGTGGTGGGGAAATGGGGGGATTATTTGGGGAATGGCGATCGCCTGGGCTACAACAACGACTATTTGCACTTCACGTCAACGGGACCCGACGAAGGAGTGCTGACCATCAATTTTGAATACATCAGCGGTAAGCCCTGGTTTGCGGGGTACGCTGAGATTTTTGGTGAGCCCCTACCGTTAAAGGCGGGCATTGCGGCGGTTAGGCAGGCAGGGCAAACGGGACTTTATGCCCAGCGATTGCCCCAGTCGGAAGCGGGGCGATCGGCGGTGCTCAAGTTGGCAAAGGCGTCGTTGTATGACGTGGGTGTGGGCGTTATGGGTGTGGCGCGGGATGCCAACGGTCAATGGCAACGAAAACCATCTAAGTGCGATCGCCGTATCACTGGCTTAGCAGGCTTCGATAACCGGCGGCGATTGTTAAAAGCAACGGGACCGGCGACGGCGATATTTCGTAAAAAAACGGTGCAGGGCTATCAGGATAAATGGGGCGATTCCATTGTGGGCACCTTCGGCAACTGCGCAGGCGGGCATACTCCCTGGGGAACGGTGCTGAGCGCGGAGGAAAATTTCCAAAGCTGGGTAACCGAATCGGTGTATCCCGACGGCAGTGCGTTTCCTCCTGGCGATCGCCCCTTTTTTGTTTCCAACCGTGGCATGGTGGGCAGCGGCAGCCTGCTGGGATATGTGGGTAATAAATATGGATGGATGGTGGAAATCGACCCGCTCAATCCCGACGACTTTGGCACCAAACACACCCTGCTGGGGCGATATCGCCATGAAGCGGTGGCGGTGCGGGCAGAAGCGGGGCATCCCCTGGTGGTGTATTCCGGGTGCGATCGCCGCAGCGGACATTTTTATAAATTCGTTAGCGACAGTATCATCCGCGCCCCCCAAGACAAAGCTAACTCACGCCTTTTTAAAAAAGGCACCCTCTACGCCGCCCGCTTTAACGCCGATGGCACCGGCACTTGGATTCCCCTCACCCCTGACACTCCAGTCAATCCTCAAAAGCCCAGCGATCAACTGGGCGGTGGTTTAGCTCTACCTCGTCGCCCGGGCGGTGGCTGGGAACTGGTGCGCAACGAGAAAGCAGTTACCCAATTTGCCCAGCGGTATTCCACCCTTGGCGACTTATATGTGGGAAACAACCTTGAAAAACAAGGTGCCATTTTAATCGATGCCCACTACGCCGCCAGCGCCGCTGGAGCCACCTGCACAGCACGCCCGGAAGATTTGGCAATCGACAGCAGCGGCAATTTATTTGTGGCGTTTACCTCAGGGCTCGCCAGCTCAAGGGAAGGCGGCCCCCAGCGCGATATCTTTCAGCCGCTCCCCCAAGCGCCGATTCACGCCGATGGACAACACGACCAAGGGTGGATTTTTAAGGTGCGTGAGGACCAAAATCATCCAGAATCTCTGACATTTTCCTGGATCCCTCTTGTCACTGGCGGCGAATCAGCCCATGGCGGCGGCGGATTTACAAATCCCGACAACCTAGCTTTGGACTTTCAGGAAAATCTATGGTTTGTAACCGATACGTCCGGCGGACTGTTAAACCGATCACTTAGAGCGGATCGCCGTAACGTTGAAGGCAATCCACTCCATCCCGCCCAACTCAGCGCGATCTACGGCAATAATTCCCTATGGTGCATCCCCCGTTCCGGCTCCAACGCGGGCATTCCCCAGCTTTTTGCCTACGGTCCCATGGATGTGGAAATGACCGGTCCCTGCTTTGTGACTCCCACCGATACCCAGCCAGAAAGCCTATTTTTAGCGATTCAGCATCCTGGAGAAGTCAGCGGGGCGCGCAAAGACTTAGCGGAAACCATCGCCGATATTCCTCTATTGACCACCAACGGCACTCCTTTTATGCAGAAGCGGCGGGTTCCCATTGGTTCCAACTGGCCGCGGCGATCGCTCAACGCCATTCCAATGCCAGCTATCATTGCTATCCATATGGATACCGCCTAATCATCGCCCAAATCCCGCTATAGCCAACTGGCAAACCCTGCGAGCGGGAAATATCTCCATGAATGCCAATAACTTCTATCCATAAAGTTAAGACTGGGTAAGGAGCAGATAAAACTATTGAATAACTCTTGCAATAAGCGGCCAAATTGCTTATTTTTTCAATAGTGAACCCTGCAAATTTAGTAGTAATTGCTACGATTAGGACCATAGCTACATGCGTTTTTGCGCTGGGTAGTTGAATCCGGAATCGTACCTGGGTTCTGTTAGGTGTGAGGAAAATTCCCAATGTTAAAAGTTCTGTGGAACGCAATCCGCATCAGCCCCGCTTTGCTGGGGGCTTCGATGATGGTTGCTCAGGGTTCTGCCCTGGCGAATGAAATCGCAATCGACGACGGCAGTATTGAAGCGATCGCTGCTTCTGATGATTTTGGCGGTAGCGTCCACTCAATGGAGCAGGTAACTTCTGTTTCCCAATTGTCTGACGTATCCCCCACTGACTGGGCTTTCCAAGCTCTACAGTCCCTAGTGGAGCGCTACGGCTGCATCGCTGGTTATCCCGACGGAACCTACCGGGGTAATCGCGCTTTGACTCGTTATGAGTTTGCCGCTGGTTTAAACGCTTGCTTGGACCGCGTTAACGAATTAATCGCTGCTGCAACGGATCCCTTGGCGACCAAGGAAGACTTGCAGACCCTACAGCGTCTTCAGGAAGAGTTTGCTGCTGAGCTAGCGGAAATCCGTGGTCGTGTGGATGCCCTAGAAGCCCGCACCACCGAGCTAGAAGCTAACCAGTTTTCCACCACTACCAAGCTAAAGGCTGAAGTTATCTTCGCCTTGGCAGGTTCCAATGATGTGGATTTTGAGGACGGAGATTCTGACGACGACCAAGTCACCTTCTCTGAGCGGGTTCGTTTGAACTTCGACACCAGCTTCCACGGTAAGGATCGTTTGCGGGTTCGTTTGCAGACTGGTAACGTTGCTCGTTACTTTGGCGATCGCACCCGTCAAGCTCGGTTTGGCTTTGAGGCCAACACCGGCAACGTCTTTCGCTTGGGTCGTTTGACCTACCGCTTCCCCATTGGCAATGGCTTCCGTGCACACGTGGGTACTGTGGGCATGGACGTGGACGAGATTCACGCCGTTATTAACCCCCTAAAAAGTGGCGGACAGGGTTCTGTTTCTCGCTGGGGTCGTCGTGACCCTCTGATTTTCCGTGCTCCCGAAGGCGCGGGTGCTGGTATTGATTACAAGGGCGATCGCTTTGGCGCAGCTTTGAGCTACTTGGCTGCTGACGCTGATGATCCCACCGAAGGCAACGGCTTATTTAACGGTGCATTCAGTATTAACGCCACCGCTACTTACAAAGTCACTGATGCCTGGACTGCGGCGTTAGCTTACTCCTATCGCTACTACACCCCCGGTGGTGACTTAACGGCTAGCACCGGTAGTAGCTTCGGCCGTCGTCCCTTTGGTACCGGCACTGCTGTCACTGCTCATAACGTTGGTTTACAGACCAACGCTCGCATTACCGACGGTTTTGAACTAGGTGGCTGGGTCAGTGCGTCTTTCGCCAATGAAACTGACGACGACGATGATAATGCAACCCTATTTAACTGGGCTGTGCACTTTGCGTTCCCCGACCTGTTTAAGGAAGGCAACGTTGGCGGCATTATCGTAGGTCAGCCTCCTTATGTCATTGACGGCGACGGCATTGGTGATGAGGACGATCCTACCTGGCACATTGAAGCGTTGTACCGGATGCAGCTAAACAGCAACATCTCCGTGACTCCTGCGGTCTTTGTGGTTACCAACCCTGAGAATGATGACGACAACGACGCTGCAATTGTGGGCGTTGTGCGGACCACCTTCACTTTCTAAACCACCAATTGGATTATTGAATACTGATTGTGGAAAGAGCAGTGGCTCAGATAGCAAGTCAGCGTAGTTATCTGGGTCAATGTTCTTGATTTTGAAGAGTCTGTCCTTCGGGGCAGGCTCTTTTGTGTTGGGAGGGGGCGCCAGGTAGGGCGAGTAAAACGGCTCTGGAGAGAGTTATTGCAATTGGTAAGCGGCAATTGTCACGCCTTTTGTCTTTAGGGCAGGGTGAAGATGAGCGTTAGGGGGAAGTATGGGGCGTCAATCATCTCAACAGTCAGATGAGGCAGAGCAGGCTAAGCAGGCGAAACAAAATGCCTACGACAAGATTTATGCGGTGGTGCGGCTGATTCCCTTTGGCAAGGTGGCTACCTACGGGCAAATTGCTGAGCTGGCGGGATATGGGGGTAAGGCTCGGCTGGTGGGCTATGCGCTGTTTCGGGTGGCGGAGGATGGAGACATTCCCTGGCAGCGGGTGATTAATGCGAAGGGGCAGGTGTCTGAGTCAGTGTTTCGCAATGGGTCGGATTTTTTTCAGCGATCGCTCCTAGAAGCGGAGGGTATTGAGCTGGACGATAAATTAACGGTGGATTTTAAAGCCTGTCGCTGGCACCCTACGGATGCAGAATTGGCAATAATCGACGAACTGTTGGGGCAACGCTGAGGGTTGGCGATCGCCAAAAATCCTGGGCTATGCTGAGAAGCGCGGTGGCATCGCGGTTTCTGGATATTTTTCCGACGTCAGGTTTTGCAAAATTAGGGCGAGGTCATGGCATCTTCCTCAACGGATTATCCGCGCATTGTGGCAGAGGGGCTACAGGCGCTTCAAACACGGCAATACGACCAAGCGGTTGCCCTTTTGAAGCCGGTGATGGGTGATCGGCAAGGACCGGGAAATGTAAGGCTTAAGGCGGCGCTAGGGCTGTTTCAGGCTTATGGAGAATCGGGTCAAACGGCAGCGGCGCAGGAATTAGGGCAGCAGCTAAAATCCCACAAAAATCCCCAGGTTCGCGATCGCGCCATAGCCATTTGGAATCGTCTTTACGGCGAAGGGAATTCTCTCGATAAAGAGCCTGATAACAGTGCAGCTAGCGGCAGCGGATTTACGCCCTTTGAGGGCGGGACGTCCAGTGGGGCAAATCTGCCGGAGCCTAACCCTGATTTTCAGCCTATTTCCCCTAATTCCCCTCGCAAGGTCGTTCGTCAGCAAGTTCGCCAAAAGGTCCAGCCTTCCGCACCCGCTGCGCCTTCTGCCGCCAAATCTCTTAATGTCAATGGCGTGGCGGCTAAATCTTTGCCCACCAACGGAACCAATGGAAAGGGTGGAAGCGCAAACCCTGCGGCGATCGCCTCTCCACCGCCAGCGTTTCCTCCTCGAAAGCGCGTGGTGATTAACGCCAATGCTGCCAACGGTGCACCAGCAAGCACCGCCCCCGTCAACGATCTGCAAACCAGTACAGCCCCTGGTGGTCCCCAACCTTACGAACCCCAGTGGCGAAACGGCGAGAAAATCGAGCGCTGGGGCACATTGCCCGGGGCGCCGAAGTGGGGATACCAGGGACTGCAACTGCTGTCGGCGATCGCCTTTGGAGCCTTTGCCACCACCCCCTTTGTGTTGCTGTCGTGGCTGTATAACCAAATTATTTTTAGGGTCACCTGGCTGCCCACAGAAGACTTAGAGCTAATTCCCCTAAGACCCGGCAGTTTTATCGGAATTTGGCTGATTTTTGCGGTGCTGTTAGGCACAACGCCGTGGCTAATTGATGAAGGACTCAAGCGACTCTGTCAGGGGCGTACGCTGCGACTGCTGGATTTAAATAGCCAGCGTCCCGACACCGGGCGACTGCTCCAACGCCAATGCCGCCGCCATAAAATCGCCATTCCCCAGCTTGTGCTGCTGCCCACAATGGATCCGGTGCTTTTTAGCTATGGATCGCGCCAGGCTAACGCCCGTATCGTAGTCAGCCAGGGGGTTTTGGAAGCAGTGGACGAAGGGGAGCTATCGGCACTGTTTGGGGCGGAGCTGGGGCATATTATTGCCGGTGATATGCGGGTGATGGGCTGGGGGACGCTTATGTTGGCGCTGCCTTTTGGGAGCTATTGGGGCTCAGCAAAGATGATTGACCGTTGGCAAATGCCGATTCCCCGTGCCATGGCGATCGCTGTTTCCGCCATCAGCTATGAAATCTTCCGTCTAGGACGGTGGCCACTGCTGTGGCTATCGCGATCGCGCATTGGCTACGGCGATCGCCAATCGGTGCTGTCCACGGGGGATCCCAACGGTTTATCGCGGGCGCTGGTCAAACTGGCGATCGCCACCACCGAACGACTGCACCAGGAAAACGCCATTTCTCCCCTGCTAGAGCTAACCCAACTGGTGTTGCCGGTGCCCCCTGTCCAATCTATTCCCGTGGGCAGCCTCTACCCCCACAGCCCCCTAGAGCCCTATTTGCAGTGGGAGCGGCGCAACCCCTATCGCCATTGGCTACGGTCCAACAGCACCCATCCCACCTTGGGCGATCGCCTGTTTCGCCACAGTCAATGGGCAGAACGCTGGAAGCTGGAGCCCGAGTGGGATTTAAGCCGCGACCACGCCGACCAACAAACTTTGAAATACCTGCCGCGAGTGGGCACCGCCTGTTTGCCCCCCACCCCCTTCACCCTGTGGCACCAGTCCGCCCCCGCCATCGGAGCCATCGTGGGAGCGGCGATAGGGGTGCTGCTGTGGATGCCCGGCGGCATTGGGGAAATTCTGAACCTGCGGGGGCTGGACTGGATGTATGGCGATCGCTCCCTGCTGATAGGCTTTGCCCTGCTGGGCTTCGGCACCGGCACCATTATCCGCGTCAACAGCTTCTTTCCCGACATCAAAACCCTTGGACTAGTCACCAGCGCCACCCCAGATCGCCCCCTAGCGGCAGAACTGAACGATCCCAACGCCCTGCCCGTCAACAGCCGGGTGGTGCGTTTACAGGGGCGATTACTGGGACGTCAGCCCCGGGAAAACCTCCTAGGGCAACACTGGTGGCTTCAAACGGACACCGGCACCGTGCGACTACGTCTAGGAAACCGCTTTGGACATCTGGGCAAGCTTTGGAACCACTGGACCCGTCCCATTAAGCCCAACGGATCCGTCGAGGTTATTGGTTGGCTACGGCGGGGAGCGACTCCCTGGCTAGATGTGGATATTTTGAACCACAAAAATGCTCCCAACCACGTGCTGATTAAGAAGTCCTGGACCAAAATCGATGGTCATCCCCTGTGGTCAACGGGACTGGCTATTGGGGCGATCGCCCTAGGGCTGTGGATTTTAAATCGTGGGCTGTAAAACCCTTCGGCGCAGATTCCCTGAATGCCGCACTGTACAGACAGCACAGGGTAAATGTGTTACATTTCTTTGCAATAGGAAAAGTATCTAAAGGTTGTCATTGTTTAAGGCTCAAGGTCAGTAACTACAAGAATTCCAGTCCCTAACAAGCTTTGTTTTGAAAGGGCATGAACTTCTAGCGGTGTAAGGCTTTTGACGCTTGATCGATGACGCGCCCTAAGAGAAAGCTTGACTTTATCTAGAGTGGAAAGTGACTCCCTTAATTTTCTTGAGGGGCTTGCCGAGTTGAGGTTGTGAACTGAGAGATCTGCAAAGAGCAATTCAAATGGCTTTGGAGTTTCAGTATTTCGCGAAATTTCTCCGGGTTGCTCATCTTCTACGGGTTTGGTCACATTCCACAAACATCCGTGATACACTTTGTTCCCAGCGAAGCAGTATAGATTTACTCAGTATTGAATAGCCATTGTCGCCCTGTTTAAGGCAGTTTAATCGTCTCAATTAAGCAAACTTGGGCATAGCGTTAAAGGCTAACAATGGCGACTAGAAACTAGATTAAGAATTTAGTTATTGCTGACTCCAGCTACTTTCGTATTGACAAAAGCATTCAGGTATTAGCTCCACATTTAGATAGTTCAACGTAGGTTGCGGTCAGTAAGTCTAGATTGACGACGTGGTGTTGGACTCCGATTCTGAATGTTGTTATTCACCGAACAAGTTTCAAAGTCGTTTAGGTCCTCAAAGGGGAGTACGTCACATGTCCGTCCGCTTATACGTTGGAAATCTGCCGAAAGAGGTGGAGCGCACCGATTTGGAAACCTTGCTGAAGGAAGGAGGCGAGCTAACTTCAACGAAGCTCATCACTGATCATAAGACTGGAAAATGTCGTGGTTTTGCTTTTGTTACCGTTCCTGATGATGCCCAAGCTGAGTCAATTATTGCCAAGTTCAACGGTTATGATTTCAACGACAGCAAATTAAAGGTTGAAAAAGCGTCTCCTCGTTCTGAAGAGGCTGAAGGCAATAACAATGCAAAGGGTGGCAAGAGTAATCGTCGCTCCGGTGGCAAGAAGCGCCGTGGTCCTGTGACCTTGGGTGATGCAACGGCTTCGGCTCAGCCGGATCCCCGTTGGGCTGGCGAATTGTCCAAGCTCAAGGATTTGTTGGCTGCTCAAACGGCTAACTCGTAGGGCTTTTGCTGGGGAGCTTTGTTTCGGGACCCTAAGCCTTTAGGGCTTTACGGCTTTAGGGCGGGGTTAATCGAAAATATCCCAGTGATAGCGTAAGACCGCGCAAATAATAAATTAGATGGCTTTTGTTTTCTGAGGAAGCAATGAGCGTTATCGACAGGAGGCTGATCTTCTAGATCCAGCCTCCATTTGTTTGGCTGAATTCTTGTCTGGATTATGGTGGTTTTTCCTTCAGAACTTTCATACGCCAAAATTCCAAGGTTAGATTAGGGATGCGCTTTTAGACGTCAGATCGACAGCGAAAATATTGGCTAAATCCCTCACTGCTGTCAGATTGAGGCTTAACCGATCATCGCCCCTAGCTTTGCGAATTCTTCTATGACTGAACCGAATATTGCGATCGCCCTATTGAACGGTGGTCTTATCCCCGACGGCACCACCAGCACCATCACCTTTCCCACCGTCGTTTCCGGCGTTCCCCAAAGCCTAGATTTTCTCTTTTTCAACGGCGGCAGCAATACCCTCGCCATTACAGATATTTCTTTGCCGCCGGGCTTTTCCCTCGATTCCGCCTTTGCCGCCCAGCTTCGGGATCGTCCTTTTCTGCTGGCCCCCAACCAGCGAAGTGTTGTTCCCGTGACGGTGTTTAGGATTACGGTGGGGGACATTGGCGGCAATTTTGTGGTTCAGTCCAACGACCCAGACACGGCGTTTTATAATTTCCCGATCGCCGCGACGGTTATTCCATCGGGCACCGGCAGCATTGATACCAATGGCATTATTTCCCTGGTAACGGCATTGGGGGCTCCCGCACCGGGAACGGTGGCTAATCAGGTGGCCGATGGTCCTTTGCCTAGTCGCCTGGAAGGGCGACAGGTGAATGATTTGATCACGGCGGGGCAGGGCAGTGACTTGGTGTTTGGGTTTGGGGGGAATGATTATCTATTTGGGGGCAGAGGCAACGACACGATTTTGGGGGGCGCTGGCAATGATTCCCTGTCGGGGGACTTTGGTAATGATTTTCTGTTTGCGGGGCCCGGGGCGGATTTGGTGATTGGGCGTTCTGGGGCCGACGTGATTAATGGCAACCAGGGCAGCGACACTTTGGGTGGCGGAGAGGGGAACGATATTTTGTTTGGGGGGAAGGATAATGACGTGTTGGCGGGGGGCATTGGGGGGGATATTTTGTTTGGGGATTTGGGCAATGACACCCTGTTGGGAGGCGTGGATGTGGATCAGTATGCGATCGCCAACAACGGCGGCACCGACGTGATTGTGGATTACGAGGACGGCACCGATAAGTTTTTGCTGGTGGGGGGGCTTACCTTTGACGCGATTCGATTAGTCAGCACCTCCACGGGGGCGACCATTAATGTGGGCGATACGGTGTTGGCATCGATATTGAGCGTCACGTTGCCCCAGCTAGATAGCAGCGATTTTCTGGTGCTAGGACCATAGTGGCGCGCCTTAGCTTTTTTCTTGGATAAGTTGATCGAGCGATCGCTGCATTTCCCCCCGCACCCGCTCATAACACTGAGCCACATAATCACGATCTTTGGAGGCTTCACGCCCTTGGCGATCAAAGTAAATGGGCGGACAGATGCGCACGTGAATGGGGGTTGGTAAGGGGAAATTAGGCAGCGGACCAATAGCCAATCCCCAAGGCAACCCCAGATAAATGGGCAACACAATGGGGTCGATACCCAAAAGCCACGGCAAATTATTTTGCTTTAGCAGCTTTTTTACCGGCTCGTAAATTTCCGCTAGCACAATAAGACATTCGTGGGCTCCCCAGGAAATCACCGGCACAATGGGCACTTCGCTGCGCAACGCCAGCTTGATAAATCCGGTGCGCCCCACAAATTCAATGGAATCGCGCTGACTGTAGGGACGGTATACGTCTTGCCCGCCGCCGGGATACACCAAAACGCTGGCCCCACTTTGCAATGCGGCCATGCCCATTTTCGGATGAGCCTGGATGGCCCCTGCTTGGGTTCCTATCTTGGCCACGGGGGGATAAAACTTCCACATATACGGATGCATCAGCCCATACACCGGACGCTCCGTGCCAAACCGACGAAACCAGTCGTACATGCTCATCATCATGTCGGGAGCCGCCAGCCCGCCGTTATGGGACCCCACAATTAAATTGCTGCCGTCGGGGATATGCTCCCAGCCGTCGCTGGTGGCTTGGAAGTAGTTATCGTAAAACCATTGCCAAAAGGGCATGATTTTTTCAATGACTTTGGGGTCGCGATCGCCCAAGGACCAACCATCACACTGACCTGTGGCGGGCCCTTGAAAAGCCTCAACCAAAGATTGGACTGCGGTTAGAAGGTCGGGGGCAAACTGGCTCACGGGAATGGGGGGCAACTTGGAACAGCCCCATCAGTGTATAGGGCGATGCTAAACAGAGATATTGATGACTGTTTGAAAGCCTTGTTCTCTGGTTAGCGCTTACTCTTCAGTGAATAGGGTTAGCACCTGGGGCGGGCTGGCGTCAGGAGGGTAAAGAAAATCCACCGAGGCGAGCTGCTGGCTATTGGGAGGCATGGTGAATGTGGCGAGGCGTCCGTCCGCTTGACCGCGCTTTTGCACTAGGTGGGTATAGCGAGTCTTGGGGTGACCATTGTGATCGCTGTAGCGCACCCGCACGGTGCCTCGGAAAAAAGTGCGGTTGGGCAAGGGTTCGAAAAATCGCAAACCGCTAATCACGCTGCCCACAAACTCATCAAATTTAATGGGGGTTTCCAAACGAATTTGGACAGTGCGAGGGGAATTACTCGGGTTATGCAGCGGCAGTTTTAAAGCGTATTGAATAGCGTAATTGCCGTGGGCTTCGTAAGCAGTATCGGGATAGCGAGCAATCATTTCAGCCGTTTGGTTTTGCCCGGTCCCCATTCGTCCCCCGCGCAGCAAACTTAGACCATAGGACACATAATCTCCCGGTCTTGGGATGGTGAGACGATCGCTCCCCGGTTCGTCGGTGATGGTGCCACGCCATTGGGAGCCACGAGCGATGCCACCCACACGACCATAGATAATACCGCCGGGCTTATCGGGAGGGGTGGGGGCGCGATCACGAGGAGCCGACAACTTACTGGTCATCAGCAAACTCCGCCACTGGTCCAAGGTGGGCGCTTGTTCGTTACCGTTGGCATCCACATTGGCAAATTCCGCCAGGCTCGCCACATACACCGGTGCGGTGCTGCGCAGTCTTAGGAAGGTGGAGCGTCCGTTGATGGGCGGGTCCAGGGGGGCGATGGGAATGGGCAAATTTAGCAGCATCCGAAATTCGCCGGGGGGGATTTCCACGCTGGGGGGCAGGCTATCTTGGCGCTCCCCTCGCAGCACCCGATCCATGGCGCGGCTGCCCGGCCCTGAATACACGGTGCTATCCGGATTTGGGGCGATCTCCGGCAGATTAATAAACGGCGCATCGGGCTGGCTGAGATAACTAGCGCCCTGGAGAATGTTGACTTGGACGGGCTCGCTGCCGGGATTTTTAACAATGATGCCCAGATACAGAGTACGCAGGCGCTCCGGGTCGTCCTCGGGCAAGGTGGCTTTGGAAATATGGTGAGCAAACAGGTCGAAGCGGTTTTCCAGGGGCACGTTCAAATGGGCCGCGGGGGACGCCATGCCATCGGGGGGAAACGCCGACAGCAAGATCCCCGGCGACAGCACCAGCTCTGGGCTATTACTATTGAAGGTAAGCACATCGTCCAGTCCGCCAGGCAGGGGCAAGATTGACTGGGCGCGGTATTGTTCTACGGGTTCAGTGGGGCTAGGAAGGGGATCGGCTTCGGCGATCGCCCCCAAGGGAATTTGCATCACCATTGCCGTTAAAGCCAAGGATTTCCACAATTTCATAAACCACACCGCAGGAATGAAATTTAAGAGTCAATGAGGGGCTGAACGTATTTCAGAAGCTTGGGAAGGTCAATGTTAATCACTTTCCACACTTCATCGAGGTCAACAGAATCGTAATCGTGGGTCACGATATTGTGCATTCCAATAATTTCTCTCCATGGAACGGAAGAACGCTGCTGGCGAAAGTCTTCGGATAAACGCTTCGCTGCCTCGCCAATAATCATAATGCGCCGCAGAACGGCGTCTTGTTTTTCCATATCGTCTCGAAGAATGGAGCCAAATAGGGCTAGCTCGGCAATATGGGCAGATTTACACAGATGGTTCAGGGTATCGCGTGTAATGGTTAACCGTTCCCAAAGGCGATCGCTGGTGACTGTGCTAAAAGGTTGTGACGGCATAGGTCAATTGTAATAGTTGGGATTTTGCGATCGCCCCTCGCGCACTTGATAGAAAATCGCAAAATCCCACTAGCCCTTGCTCTGGATCCACATTAAATTCAGTGCCAGACAACAGGATCAATCGCTCAAGGTAAGGTCGTGGTACGCCACCCTCCACCAGTCTGTTCAAATCAATGTCTTGAATAGAACTATGGCGAGAGCAACTTAGGCAATCGTTATGGTCCAGACCGTCGCTGCCACTGCCGCTAGTTTTAAAACCCTCAAGGAAAACTTTGGGTTGGAATTGGCTCTGGACCCAGACTCTTTCTCGGAATGGTGATCGCCTTTTCCACGGGTTTGCACTGGATCAGGAAATTGGCCAGCATCAACATTAGCATCGACAAAAACGGCGTATTTTGCAGCAAGGTGCCTCCGGGACTATGGCCAGTTGAGACGGCGTTGGTGGCGGAAAACTTAGTGCAAGTTTGAAAGTGTCCTATGCAGACTGAGACCACAGAAGAAAGTAGCTGCCTAGGCAAAGCACGGGGGTTGGAACATAATAGACTTCATATTGGGTCTGCATTGTAAGTTGCACGGGCAGTTGGTCCGGTACCTTCAATAATTCGGGCCGCTTTTGGATTCTTTCCGTCGCCACTTTTTATGCCTGACGCTTTGACGCCAGCTTTTGAAACTGGGTTTACGCTTTTCCTGAGCCTTTTGGTGGAAGCGTTGCCCTTTCTGTTGATTGGGGTGCTGTTTTCCAGCGCTCTGTTTTTGTTTGTGGATGAGCGAAAGCTGCTGGCGATCGCCCCCAAAAACGCTGTGCTGGCGGCATTGATGGGCAGCGCTATGGGATTCTTATTTCCCGTGTGCGAATGCGGCAACGTGCCCGTGGCGCGGCGGCTGCTTTCCCAGGGCATCCCCACTCCACTGGCGGTGGGCTTTTTACTGGCGGCTCCCACCATTAACCCCATCGTGATTTGGTCCACCTGGACGGCGTTTCAGGATCGCCCGGAATTGGTGGTGTTGCGGGTGGTGGTGTCGTTATTTATTGCCACCACCATTGGCTGGGTGTTTGGGCAGCAGGAAGATTTACGGCCGCTGCTGAATAAAAATCTGGCGCGGTCCATGTTGACTCCCCGAGCCGCCCAAAAGCCTACGGGAATTCAACTGGCCGCCCAAGAACGATTGCTGCGCTCCGGTACCTATTGGCTGGGGGACAGTCAAAAGCAGCCTTTGGAAGGGTCGTTGGGGTCGTTGCAAGCGGCGATGGCGGTGCCGATGAATAAGCCGCCAATTCCTTGGGGCGATCGCCTGCAATTATTTCTTGACAACGTGGTGCGGGAGCTGCGGGAACTGGGGGGCGTGCTGGTGTTCGGCAGTGCTGTGGCTGCCATTATCCAAACGGTAATTCCCCGGGAGCTGGTGCTGGGCATCGGTCAGGGAGCCGTTAGCTCCATCATCACCATGATGGTGCTCGCCGCTGCTATTTCTATTTGCTCTACCGTGGATGCCTTTTTCGCCCTGTCCTTTTCCGGCACCTTTACTAGCGGCTCCCTGCTGGCGTTTCTAACTTTTGGTCCGATGATTGACCTGAAGGCGGTGGGGCTAATGCTGTCCATTTTCCGTCCCAAGGCAGTGTTTTATTTGTTCGCGATCGCCGGTTCTATGACCTTCCTGTGCGCCCTGTTTATTAACTATCAGCTGGGGTGGTGATGGGGCGAATTGGATCTGTTTTTGGGGCTATTTTTGCGGCGATAGGTCTGTGGATTTTTTGTGCGGCAGGGGCGATCGCGGGGAGCTTGGGTGATCGCGTGGCAGCGTTTCCCGACTGGACCGGACCGCCGCCCACCAGACCCGCCGTGGGAGATTTGGTGTATCCCCAGTGGATGGCAGGACATTGGCAAATTAATAGCACCTTGGTGGATTTAAAAGCGCCGCTGGCACCAGACATCGTGACGCCGGGGTTTGAGGGCAATCGGGAGCTGGTGGATCGGCCTATGGAATTTATGGTGAAGTTTGTGCCCCGCCAGTCCCTGCCCGCGGTGGGTTTGCTGGGCAAGGGGGCAACACGACGATCCGAGGCTCCAGCGATCGTGGCGGATCGCGCCTATAACGGCCAGCAAATTGCCGAGGCGTATTTGGGACCGGAATTTGTGAAAAATGTGGCGGCGGATCCGGCGACCCCTAACGATCAACTGGTGACCTTGACAGGAGGTCGGCAACTGGTGTCCAACGTGGTGGAACGGGGCAGCGAATCTCCCACCACCGCTGACTTTATTGCCACCGAAGTGGTGCAGCAAACTTTCCAAAGCCCCGGCGAAAACCCGGTTTATCTCAACACTGTGGAAACCACCAACGCTTACCACTACCGCCCCGACGAACCCTACCCTATTACCGCCGACCAATATTCCGCCATTTACCTGTCCCCTCGCGATGCCAGCTACGCCGTTGCCAAAAAGCAGCCCGTTGCCCTGTACCACTACACTCTCACCTTTACGTCGCTGCCCGATTAGGGTTTGGGATACCCAGCATCGCGGCGAATTGTTAAGCTATTCTGCAACTATCCCATTGCCCACTGCGCGATCGCTAAATCATGGCCCCATCCTCCCGGAAGTCCGCCAAATCTGCCCCGTCCAACTCCAACGGCAAGGCGGCGAAGAATGGAGCGCGATCGTCAGCGTCAGTCAAATTGGGAGATGACTCCAACACTATTCGCATCCGAGGAGCCCGGCAGCACAACCTGAAAGGGATTGACCTGGAAATTCCCCGGGACAAGTTGATTGTGTTTACCGGTGTATCCGGCTCGGGTAAGTCCTCTTTGGCATTCGACACAATTTTTGCCGAAGGACAGCGCCGCTATGTGGAATCCCTAAGCGCCTATGCCCGGCAGTTTTTGGGACAGGTGGACAAGCCGGATGTGGATGCCATCGAAGGGCTTAGCCCTGCCATCTCCATCGACCAAAAATCCACCTCCCACAACCCCCGCTCCACCGTGGGCACCGTCACCGAAATCTACGATTATTTGCGCCTGCTCTACGGACGCGCCGGGGAGCCCCACTGTCCCAAGTGCGATCGCCCCATCGCCCCCCAAAGTATCGATGAAATGTGCGATCGCATTATGGAGCTGCCGGACCGCACCCGCTTCCAAATCCTGGCTCCCGTGGTGCGCGGCAAGCGTGGCACCCACAAAAAGCTCCTGTCGAGCTTAGTGTCCGAAGGGTTCGCCCGAGTCCGAATTAATGGGGAAATGTACGACCTAAGCGACGCCATTGATCTACCGAAAAATAAAAATCACGATATTGAAATTGTTATTGATCGACTGATTAAAAAAGACGATATTCAAGAGCGCCTCGTTGACTCGTTGCAAACCTGTTTAAAGCACGCTGAAGGTATCGCTGTTATCGATTTTGTGGAAAAGAAATCAGCGGAAGCGGCAGATAATTCAGATAAGTCCAAGGAAAAAAATGAAGAGGACTCAACGCCGAAACAGTTCGTTTTTTCAGAAAACTTTGCCTGTCCTGAACATGGCGCGGTGATGGAAGAACTATCGCCACGATTGTTCTCTTTTAATTCTCCCTATGGTGCCTGTCCTAATTGTCACGGGCTGGGATTTTTAAAGCATTTTTCGCCGGAGTTAGTGGTACCTGATCCTAAGCTACCCGTTTATGCGGCGATCGCTCCCTGGTCTGACAAAGATAACAGTTACTATCTGTCCTTATTGCATAGCGTTGGTCAAGCTTATGGCTTTGAAATTCAAACCCCTTGGAGCTCGTTAACGGACAAGCAACGGGATATTTTATTGAACGGCAGCGGCGACGAAAAAATTTGGATTGAAACCGATTCCCGCTACCGAGAACGACGGGGTTATGAGCGCACCTTTGACGGAATTTTAGGTATTTTAGACCGGCAATATCGCGACACTACGTCGGATCAATATAAGCAAAAACTAGAAACCTATCAGGTGGATTACCCCTGTGAAGTGTGCGGTGGAAAACGCCTGCGCCCCGAATCGTTATCGGTGCGCATGGGTCCCTATGGTATTACTGATTTAACCTCCGCATCGGTGGCAGATTGTTTGGGAAAAGTGCGCCATTTGACGGGGCATGGGGACGGCAGCAAAGTTGGCCCCACGGTGAATGGAAATGGTGCCAATGGTGGGGGGGCGATCGCCCAGGGACAAAAGCCCAGAAGCGCCGCCCAATTAGCCACTGACTTGGAAAATCCCCACAGCTTACTGTCATCAAGACAGCAACAAATTGGTCATTTAGCCCTACAGGAAATCGAGTCGCGCTTACAGTTTTTGATGGACGTGGGTCTGGATTATTTAACCTTAGATAGACCCGCTGCCACGTTGTCAGGAGGAGAAGCCCAACGTATCCGATTAGCCACTCAAATTGGTGCCGGTTTAACGGGGGTTTTATATGTGTTAGACGAGCCCAGCATTGGATTGCACCAACGGGATAATGATCGCCTGTTAAATACCCTGACTAAGCTGCGAGATTTGGGCAATACCCTAATTGTTGTGGAGCATGACGAAGATACTATTCGTGCCGCTGATTACCTGGTTGATATTGGTCCCGGCGCGGGGATTCACGGCGGGCATATTGTTTCTATCGGTGATTTAGATGCCCTCTTAAATGCAGAAGAATCTTTGACGGGGGCTTATTTATCGGGTCGTTCGGCGATCGCCACCCCCGTCGAACGCCGCCCGGGGAAAAAGTTTGGCATTAAGCTAATCAACGCCCACCGCAATAATTTAAACAGCGTCGATGTGGAAATTCCCCTCGGGAAATTTGTCTGTGTCACCGGCGTTTCTGGCTCTGGAAAATCCACCTTAATTAATGAGTTGCTCTACCCAGCGTTGCAACATCATCTGGGCTATAAAGTGCCATTTCCCAAGGAGCTAGGAGACATCAAAGGGTTATCTCATATTGATAAGGCGATCGTTATTGATCAGTCCCCTATTGGACGCACGCCGCGCTCTAATCCCGCCACTTACACGGGAGCCTTTGATGCCATTCGCGATATTTTTACCAAAACAATTGAAGCAAAAGCACGGGGTTATAAAGCCGGAAGATTTTCATTTAACGTCAAGGGCGGGCGCTGTGAAGCTTGCGGTGGACAGGGGGTTAACGTTATTGAAATGAATTTCTTGCCTGACGTTTATGTGCAGTGTGATGTGTGCAAAGGGGCACGCTACAACCGGGAAACGTTGCAGGTGAAATATAAGGGCTATTCCATTGCGGAGATTTTGGATATGCCCGTGGCAGAAGCGGTGGGGGTGTTTGAAAATATTCCCAAGGCGGAGGCGCGATTGCAGACCTTAGTGGATGTGGGGTTAGGGTATATCAAGCTGGGGCAGACGGCTCCCACCCTGTCCGGCGGTGAAGCCCAGCGGGTGAAGCTGGCAACGGAATTGTCCAAGCGAGCAACCGGCAAGACCATTTATTTGATTGATGAGCCCACCACCGGTCTGTCGTTCTATGACGTGCACAAGTTGCTGGATGTGGTGCAGCGGCTGGTGGATAAGGGGAATACGGTGCTGGCGATCGAGCACAATTTGGACTTTATTCGCTGCGCTGATTGGATTATTGATTTGGGACCGGAGGGGGGTGATCGCGGCGGAGAAATTATCGTCACCGGCACTCCCGAAGAGGTAGCCCAACACCCCACCTCCTACACGGGACACTACCTAAAACAAGCACTAGCCCAGCACCCCAGGCAAGAACTGTCGCAACCTAGCGAAGATGACAAAAAGCGGTCCAAGTCATCGAGCAAGAGAGCGGTCAAAAATTAGATAGTGACTACCGATGGATCTTCATGACATCGGACAGTATGGATGATTTTCAGGGCCCCCGACGAGAGTTGAACTCGTGACCTCACCCTTACCAAGGGTGCGCTCTACCACTGAGCTACGGGGGCATTTTTTTGCCATTGCGCCTAAGCACTTTAGGCGGGTTGCCGTGGACGATGGGCCGGGTTGGATTCGAACCAACGTAAGCATAGCTAGTGGATTTACAGTCCACCCCCATTAACCACTCGGGCACCGACCCATGGCGTCCACGGGACATAACAATAACATACTGTTTAACCGTGTCAAAGGATATTTTGGGAAATCTGGAAAATTCCTCTGTCCCTGCAACAATGCCCCTTCGAGACCATTTCAAAACGAAAATTTAAACGAAGATCTAAGCCAAAGTCCAACCCTCAATTTACGCTGCTCGCGATCGCCCCGGTCGGTCACTTTCGTCGTAAATTTCCCCCACCAGCTCCTCCAAAATATCCTCCAGGGTCAACAGCCCCACCGTGCCCCCATACTCATCCACCACGATCGCAATATGCAGCCGATCCTTCAGCATTTCCTTGAGTAAATCCGCCAGCCGCTTTGTATCGGGCACGTAGGTGGGAGGCTCCATCACCGTGGTCACCAGGTCCTGCTCGCGATTTTCCCCCGCCTGCTGTGATCGCCGCAGCACCTGCAACACCCGCTTGAGGCGGATAATGCCCACAATGCTGTCCTTCGACTCCTCCTGCACCGGCACCCGCGAATAGCCCGTGTCCAGGCACAAATTTACGGCAGCTTCCAATGTGGCTTCATGGGGAATGGTTTGCATTTCAATGCGCGGCTTAACCACCTCTTTCGCCTGCAACCGATCTAGCATCAACGCCTTATTAATCAACTGCCGCCGATCAAAATCCAGCTTTCCTTTACCACCAAGGATATCGATCATCAGCTGAAGGTCTTTGACCGTTTCTGTGGGCTGGGTTTGGTTGCGACTCACCAATCGAATCGCCGTTTGGGCAATGCCTTCAAATAGGCGCACAATACCCAGGGCGTCCAGCAAATTCGACAGTAAATAAATCGGACGAACGATCACCTTAAAAATTGGAATCGTATTGGTGACGGCGATGGACTTTGGCGTAATTTCCCCGAAAATTAACACCAAAAACGTAATGGCACCGGTGGCAATTCCCACGCCGAATCCCGATTCCCCTAGCCACACCACAAAGATATTGCTGGTTAAAATGGCGGCAAAATTATTAATTAAATTGTTGCCCACCAACAGGGTTGTAATAAACCGGGTGCGTTTTTCTAGGACTAGGGAAAAAATTCGGTCCGGGTCACCCTGTTCGCGAATTAGCGATCGCAGCTTGAAGTTATCCAGCGCCGTAATCGCCGTTTCCGACCCGGAAAATACCGCCGACAGCAGCAATAAAATCGCCAGTGCTGACACATCAACCCACACCGCCCCCAACATGGGCTGAGCCAACGCCAATAAAGGCGCCAGTGATGACGCTGACAAAGACGCTGACAAAACTGACCCAAAAAGCACCAAACCAAAGGGAACCATAGTTAAAGCCAGGCATTATTCCATTGAATTGGTCCCACTTTAGAACGATGACCCCGGTTGTTTTAAAAATTCTTCCTCAGCGGCAGTATTCTCCCGCCCCAGAATGGCGTTGCGATGGGGAAATCGCCCAAATCGTTCAATCACGTCATAGTGTTTCTGGGCATAGTCCACAAAACTGCCGCACACTGGATCCCCCTTCAACGTGGTGAAGAGTCGCAGTGATTCTTTTTGGTCGGCGATCGCCTCGCTATGTTCAAAAGGCAAATAGAAAAATACCCGCTGCACCGGTAATAAATCCTGGTCAAATTGACGGGCGATCGCCCCTTGAGCAATTTTTAGCGCCTTACTGTCTTGGGCAAAAGACGCTGGGCGTTGTCGAAACAGATTTCGAGAAAACTGATCTAGAACAATTACCAACGCCAAACAGGATTGGGGCTTATTTTGCCAATGATCCAGTTTTCCGTCGATCGCGTGCTCTAGGACATCACCAAACGTCTGTTGAATCTTGGCGTCAAAAGCTGGCTTTTTGATAAACCACTCCTTCCGCGCTTTCCCATAAACCTCAGCGCCAGGCTCACCAAACCAAAAATCCAGCACCGTTTGGTAGGTCATAAAGAATCGTTCTAGTTCAAGTTTGGGACAGTTCTAGGCGGTTAGGATTGGCAGCTTAGAATAGCCGCTTAAAAGTAGCCGCTTAAAAAGTTTACGCCCCACTTAAGACGCTTTTCGCGATTCAACCATGGCAAAACTGGGGGACAGCTCTGTAATGCTCTGTCCGATGCTTCTGATTAGCTGTTGCCCATCCGCACTGGGCAAAGCTTTGCCTAAAAATTTGCCCCCATCAGCAGTGGCAAATTTCCACTGTTGAGTTCCGTCGAAACCGTAGCCAGAAAACTCCGCCTCTACGGTGCCGCCAGTGTTTACCAGCTCAGCTTGGGGATGATTCGCTGAAGCCCCCACAGCGTTTTTCGAGTTAGGCACTCCTGATCCAAGGGCGCCTGCACTAGAAATAGTCACTTGTACCAACATGCAGCGGCACCGCAGCTTTTCGCAGGACTGGGGGAAATTAACCGATAAATCAATGGAGTGGCGATCTTCAAAGCGCAGGGTTAAGTCATTTTCAACCCACGGGCTAAAACCAATCTGCGCGTAGGGCATTTGCGATCGCAGCAAACTGGCAATGGCAGCGATCTTACTGGTGATTGTAATACTGGTAGCTTTCTTTACAGCGTTCATGAAGTTAAAGCAGCAACGAAGAGTCGACAACTGAACAATCGAAAAGGGAAAAATCGAAGAAACTGCTGTGCCTCTTGCTGCAGCAATGGATTGAACCATTGGCAGCAGTTGCATTGCTCTCTTGAAACGCGGTGTCTGCAAGCGGTTTCTACAGGATGCGGTGTCCACAAAATCGAGGTTTGTATCAGGGTGCTCTAAGGTCAGCCCTTACCCCTCCATCTCCAATTCTCAAATTGAAATGATGTGATTTTGGATCCGCAACTCAATTTTACTGAAGCCGCCCCAATAAAAAACTTAACAAAAATAGCTGTCAATTAGGAAGCCCCATCATGTGGCAACTACTATCAACGACCCACAGAGCTCCGATTGAGACCACAACTAAAAAGAGAGCCTAAACTTTCGGCAAGTACTGTGTTGTTTAAAGATTCAGTGTTGAGAAGTGTAGACTTAATGACTATTACTTGCAATAATTTTGACGAGAACATTTCCTAATAAAGAGGGCATTGATAGTGAGTCAATATACTCAAGAGCTTAAGGCTACCGCTCAGTCCATGGTGGCTCCCGGTAAGGGAATCTTGGCCATGGACGAGAGCAACGGTACCTGTAATAAGCGTTTCGAGGCGTTGGGAATCCCTGCTACTGAGGATCGTCGCCGCGCTTATCGCGAGCTGATCTTGACCACCCCGAATTTGAGCCAGTACGTTAGTGGCGCAATTTTGTACGATGAGACGATCCGCCAGTCCACCGCAGACGGTACGCCCTTCACCCAAGCAATGAAGGACCGCGGCATCATCATCGGCATCAAGGTTGACACCGGTGCTAAGGATTTGACCGCCTGCCCCGATGAGAAAATTACTGAAGGTCTAGATGGGCTGCGCGATCGCATCGCCGAGTACTACAAAATGGGTGCTCGCTTTGCCAAGTGGCGTGCGGTAATCACCATCGGCAAAGATATTCCCAGCGCCACCTGCATCGAGGGCAACGCCCACGCTTTGGCTCGCTACGCTGCCCTTTGCCAAGAAGGGGGTTTGGTGCCCATCGTTGAGCCCGAAGTTTTGATCGACCATGATCACTGCATCAACTCTTGCTACAGCACCACGGACCGCACCTTACAGGCAGTTTTTGCTCAGCTACGCCTAAACAAGGTGGACTTTGAGGGCATGATTCTGAAGCCCAGCATGGTGATCACCGGCAAGAACAACCCCGACGGTCAAGCCAGCGTTGACGAAGTGGCTGAGATGACCATCAAGTGCCTGCGCAACAACGTGCCCGCCACCGTTCCTGGCATCGCCTTCCTATCCGGTGGTCAGAGCAAGGAAGATTCTTCCGCACACTTGAACGCCATGAACGCGAAGTTCGGCAGCCAGTGCCCCTGGAGTGTCACCTTCTCCTATGCTCGCGCAATTCAGCAGCCCGCTTTGGATTACTGGAAGGGCGATGACGCTAACGTTGCTGAAGCTCAGAAGCGTTTGCTGCGTCGTGCTGAGCTAAATAGCGCTGCCAGCATTGGTAAGTACACCGCTGACATGGAGAAGGAAGCTGAGTTGGCTGGTGCCGCTAGCTAGGGACTCACAATTTCGGTTATTGAATAGCGTTGAGAACAACGTAAAATAGCCACGAAATTACTGTGCAACTACTTTAATGTTCTCCTCCGCTGAGAGGCTTCTGGGGAACCTTCGCGTTAGTTAAGCTGGCGATGAAGGTTCCCCTTTATTATGGTTATCTATTGGGGTTGAAATTGAAATTTTGGAGTTTTGTTTGTCGTGTCGTTTTGGATCTACGGCATTTTGCCAATTAGAACGCCTAACCCTAAAAATAAGCCGCTCCAAAAGTGCCAGTTAACGGCGATAAATTTACTGGTTTTAACTAGCTCTGGTTGATCGTGGTGGGTCAAAACATGGCGGCACAGTTTGATGGCGGAAGGGAGACTAATAAGGCAAAGTAGGGCCGTGATGGGTAAGATTCCAGCGATCGCCCCTCCAATAATTACCCCAAACGCCAGCACACATCCGGCGGTTAAAACGTAAGCAGAACGCTGGGTTCCCAGGCGCGCAACGGGCGACTTTTTTCCCGCCGCCAGGTCATCTTCCACCTGATGAAAATGGGAACAGAGCAAAATTAAACTGGTGGTGATGCCAATAAAAATTGCCGCTAGCCAGTTGGGATTACTAAGGCGAAAGGCGTCAAAATTAGGAGCTTGGCTGTAGTATGCGGCGCTTAGTGCCAAGGGTCCGAAGGTTAGAAAACAAATGGGTTCACCTAGTCCTAAATAGCCCAATCGAAACGGCGGTCCCTGATAGGTATAGCCGAGGAAAGTTGCGGCGATGATTAATTCCAAAACCGTGGCGTCTTTTTGCAGGAATGAGATGGCGGAAATCAATCCAATTCCTATCAACAGAAACAGGCTAGAAATCCAAAAAATTAGAGATTTATTACCCGTTAAATTAATAACGGAATGGGCTTTATTGATGTCAATTCCGGTGTCCGCATCGAATAGATCGTTGGTTAAATTTAACCAGGCAATAATCGCGATCGCCCCCACCAAAAACAACCCAAAATTCAAGCTGTTAATGCGACCTGTATCATATGCCGCCACAGCGCTGCCCACAAAAATAGGAATCACCGCCACTGTGTACATGGGCAACTTAATAGCCGCCTTCCACAGTTGTTGACGGGAAGGCTCGGCGGGCGATGAGCTTGGGGATATTTCCGAGGGCGCACTGGTGGAGGTGGGTGACTCGATATTGGAGTCAGAGGTGATAGGCATTATTGGGCGATCGCTTGTAAACGCTGCGTGGAAGATGATCGAAAGGTTTTCAAAAGAATCCTGTGAACAATTAACAGGATTTTAATTATAGAATCTTAGCCATTACTACGAAACGTAAGCACGGGCTCTCCTGTATCTTTTGTGTCTGTGATTGTCGTTTTGATTGCCTCTCTTTCAGGTGTTATTCGCAGATATTTGGTAAATTGACTTGATTAACTCAGATAAGAAAGAAATGGAAATAGTTATTTTAAAACTATAGAAATTGGCAAATAAAAATATCCATCTTGTTTTGATTTTATATGGATAGAAGTGATGTTTGCTGCTTAAGCATTGCTTTGTAAATACCCCTTGAATTCACTGAATTGCAGGTTTAGTATTCCTCTGAGATTCATTTTTAAGTACGTAAGAAGTACGTTGGAAAATACCTGTTTTTCGGGGCTTGGTATGGATGTTTGGAGCCATAATCTCCTGCAGCAAATCTAAGGCATTAGAACCGAGACATTTCCGCGATTTTGAATCTAGCTAGGGGCGTCGGGTTGCCACTATTAGGCGCGATCCAGGCTGAGAAGCACCCTTAGAACCTGACCCGGTTCACACCGGCGGAGGGAAGCTGTTTATGAGGTTTAAATGAATATGTTGCGTACCGACTGGGTTGCTAAGCGGCGGGGACAGGCGAATGTGTCCCAAATGTTCTATGCCCGCCAGGGGCTGTTGACGGAGGAAATGCATTACGTGGCGCAGCGGGAGCGGCTGCCGGTGGATCTGGTGCGCAGCGAAGTTGCTCGGGGACGGTTGATTATTCCTGCCAATGTGAATCATGAAAATTTGGAGCCCATGGCGATCGGGGTGGCGTCCAAGTGCAAGGTGAATGCCAATATTGGTGCGTCGCCGAACTCGTCCGATATTAATGAAGAGGTGGCTAAGCTTAAGTTGGCGGTGAAGTACGGCGCGGACACCATTATGGATTTGTCCACTGGCGGCGGTAATTTGGACGAAATTCGCACGGCGATTATTGACGAGTCGATTGTGCCCATCGGCACGGTGCCCATTTATCAGGCGTTGGAAAGCGTCCACGGCAAGATTGAGAATCTGACGGCGGAGCATTTTCTGGATGTGATCGAGAAGCATGCTCAGCAGGGGGTGGACTATATGACCATCCATGCGGGGTTGCTGATGGAATATTTGCCGTTGGTGAAGGGACGGATTACGGGTATCGTGTCTCGCGGCGGCGGCATTATTGCCAAGTGGATGTTGCATCATCACAAGCAGAATCCTTTGTATACCCACTTTGATGACATTATCGAGATTTTTAAAAAGTACGATGTGTCCTTTAGTTTGGGCGACTCCCTGCGTCCTGGCTGCACCCACGATGCGTCTGACGAGGCTCAGCTGTCGGAGCTAAGGACGTTGGGTGAGCTAACTCGCCGGGCTTGGAAACATGATGTGCAGGTGATGGTGGAGGGGCCTGGCCATGTGCCGCTGGATCAAATTGAGTTCAATGTGAAGAAGCAGATGGAGGAGTGTTCTGAGGCTCCGTTTTATGTGTTGGGTCCGTTGGTGACGGATATTGCGCCGGGGTATGACCACATTACGAGTGCGATCGGGGCAGCAGTGGCGGGCTGGCATGGCACAGCGATGTTGTGTTACGTGACGCCGAAGGAGCATTTGGGGTTACCTAATGCGGAAGACGTGCGCAATGGGCTGATTGCCTATAAGATTGCGGCCCATGCGGCGGATATTGCTCGCCATCGACCGGGAGTGCGCGATCGCGACGATGAGCTATCGAAGGCGCGGTATGAGTTCGACTGGAACCGACAGTTTGAGCTGTCTTTGGATCCGGAGCGGGCGAAGGAGTATCACGACGAAACCCTGCCGGCGGATATCTTTAAGACTGCCGAATTCTGCTCCATGTGTGGTCCCAAGTTCTGTCCCATGCAAACCAAGATCGATGAGGAGCAGCTGACCGAGCTGGAGAAATTCCTCAATAGCGAAGCCGCGAAGAAGGACCTAGCCCGCGTTCAAGGTTAGTAAAGTGGCGACCACGAACAGCCTCCTTTACCGGGGGCTGTTTTTAGGTGCGCTCCATTTCCTGGGCTTCGAAAAGTAGGGGGTTAATTTTAAGCCAGGATTCATCGTTTTCGATGTATTCGGATACAAGGCGATTTTGAATTAGGCGATCGTAATCACCCTCGTCGCCAGCCTGGTGAGTATCGTGTACATGGCGCAAGAGAGCCCACTCATCCTCGTTTAGGGCTCGCTTACGCTTGTTTTGCTTTGTCCGAATCACCCTTTCCAATGCGGGGCGCCCCAATGGCAGCATCATTCCCTCCTTCAGCCACTCGTCCAACAGCGCCAATAATTCTCGTGGGTGCCCGCCGCTCACTGCATGTAGGCGATCCAGGCTGTCGGGTTCCGCTACGATTTAGGCGAGCGCCCTATCCCAATTATCTTGGTCCACCGAATCGGCGAACCCTAGAAATGCTCGCCGCACAATCAATAGCTTTAACTGGCAGATCTCCTTGCCATGAAACCGCCAGTCTTGTAACGCATCGACGCTGTGGGTAACACGCTGTCCGCCCTTGCCTTGCTTAAGTATCAATATCTTCAGGAAAAATCGGCAGCGTTAACGTAAATGTGGTGCCTGTTTCAGGGGTAGATGCAAAAGCAACGGAGCCCTGGTGCCGGTCCTTAACCACCTGCTGCACGATCGCTAATCCCAGACCTGTCCCTTTGCCAACGGGCTTAGTGGTAAAAAACGACTCAAATAACAAACTCTTGATCTTTTCAGGAATACCGGGACCGCTGTCGTGAATAGAAATTTCGATTCGGTCGCCCGTTGTAATCTTTGTACTCAAGGTAATTAGCAATGGCGGAGGTGAGCCTAGATCCCTGGGACTTTTCAAGCCGGCATACTCGTCCAGGGCGTCCACTGCGTTGCCGATCAAATTCATAAATACCTGATTCATGGGACCCGGATAACAGGGAATCAGGGGAATATCGCCATAGTTCCGCTTAACCTCTATGGTGCCACGATATTCGTTGCCCTTAAGGCGATGATTCAAAATTAGAACAGCACTGTCTAATAGCTCATGAATATCGGTGGTTTGGCGATCACGATCATCACTGCGAACAAAATTACGCAGGGCTAGGGCAATATCCCGCACCCGCTCTGCCCCAAAGCGCACTGAACCTAACGTTTTGGGCAAATCTTCCACCAGAAAATCCAGCTCGATCGCATCAATTTCATCTGAAACCACGGCACTAGGATTGGGATACTCGGAGCGATATAGCTCAACCAAACCTTTTAGATCGTCGATGTACTGGTTAATGTGAATTAAATTGCCCAGGATAAAACCGATGGGATTATTAATATCGTGGGCCACTCCGGCCAACAGTTCTCCCAAGGACGACAGCTTATCAGACTCCATCAGCTGAGACTGAGCTTCCCTTAAGGAAGTCACCGCTGCCTCTAGCTGTTGATCTTTCCGGGCCAATGCCGCCTGAGCTTCGGCAAGGGCGATCGCCAATTCCTCAGGAGATCGCACCTCCGAAGTAGGAGTCGACAGTGCTCGGTCCGGGTCAGAAATAGGTCCACCAGGGGAATCATTGACCATGACAAGTCGCTGAAAATGGGGAGAAAAGGTCAATTGCTGATACCAACAATTTACTGGATTTGGATAGCCAGTTCACACGCCATTAAGAGATAAAACGCATCGCAGCAAATTAAAGCTAGTTTCGTAACATTACATCTTGAGCTACCTGAAACTGACTTCCCAGTTGCTGACAGACTTTTGTGGTGATTTAAAAAGATGGTTTTATCGGTCCCTACCAAAAGGCAGTGAACTGGAGGTAGTGCTAGAGGCGAACTCCAATAAAACTTAGACCGTTAGTTTTATTGGATTTGCGCTCTACAGTTATCGAACCAAATAAGTAAGGCTGTTGGTGTGATTGCGATCGCAAGAAAGATTGATTAAACCCAACAACCAAAATTGATTGACTGTGCAGCTAATTCATTCAAAATTTCTTGATAGTTGCCTGGGTCCTACCTCACTCACCATCTACGTTGTCATTCTTTGGTGGGATCAGGGCATACTTTTTCTGGGACTGCCTTTGACCTTGATATTTCACATAGTTTCAGGAGGATCAGCAAGGCGACGACAGTTGGCGATCAGCACAAAGAAAGCCAGTCACGCCCTAAAAATAGATTGCTGCCGTCTTGATTAACGACTTACTGAAAGCTTTATCTACATTTCTCCTATGTCTCTCCCTGAATCGCCCAATATTTCTACTGCCAATACGGATCCAAGCGAGTTAGACAGCAAGTTGGGCAATGATCCTAAGTTGAAGTCAAAGGAGCGGGACAGGCTCGCGAAAATCCGTGCCCAATTTGACCGGGCTCCCTACCCTCGGCAAGCTCTAGAGGCCCAGCCCACTCCATTGAATCGGTACCAACACTGTTTGGTGACCGCTTATCATCGACGCTATCAGAAGCTGATCGATACCCAGGGAATGCGGATTTTAGATGTGGGGTGTGGGAGCGGCTACGGCTCGTTGACCTTGGCGTTGGCCAATCCGGGAACCACTGTGGTGGGCGTTGATCTGTCTCCAGCCTCCATCGATTTGGCCCAGAAGCGGATGGACCACTATGGGTTCGGTGATCGTAGCCGATTTGAGGTGTTGAGCCTGGAAAATTTGGACCAGTTGCTCCCCGAAAAGTTTGACTACATTAACTGTGACGAGCTGCTTTATTTGCAGCCAGATCCTGCGGTGGGTTTGGCGGCCATGAAAACAGTGCTAGCTGACGATGGCATTATTCGCACCAATTTACATAACCGATTGCAGCGGGCCTATTTTTTCAGAGCCCAGGAATTATTCCATTTAATGGGACTGATGGATGGCAATCCTGGTGAGATGGAAGTGGAGGTGGTACGGGAGTTATTTGAGGCCCTCAGGAATTCCACGCTGTTGAAGAAAGCAACCTGGAGCTCTGGGAAGGCTGATATAGAAGAGTATTTCATGATGAATTATCTGTTCCATGGTGATCGCGGTTTTACGGTGCCTGAAATGCTTGACTGCACGGAGCGAGCCGAGCTGGACTGGGTCAGCATGGTGGGTTGGCAAAGTTGGTGTATTGAAGATCTGTTGAGAGATCCCGATGATATGCCAGCATTTCTGGCGATGGGATTATCAATGGCGTCGGAGGGGGAGAAGTTGCACATCCATGATTTGCTGGCATCGGAACATCGGCTGCTGGATTTTTGGTGCGGTCACCCGGAAGCAAACCGTGAGTTTCTAGGAGTAGAAGAGTGGGAGCCACACCATTGGCAAACCGCGAGGGTGGCTCTCAATCCACAGATTAATAATGAAAAATTTAAGGCGGGGCTTAGGGAGGCAGTGACCGGTTTTAATGATTTGCAGATGCGCAGATTTTTTAACGTTATTTGGGGAATGGAAACTATTAGCGGGGCGATCGTAATCGGCTTAATTCCCCTGCTGGACGGAGCGAAGACCTTTGCTGAACTGGTGGATTACTGGAAAAAGGTGTGTCCCATTGACTCCGTGTCCTTAGCTCCCACCACCACAGAGCAAGCGTCAGCCCCCCTGCGCTACCTTTTAACCGAACTTGCTAAATGGGGCTATGTACTTCCCGAGCAAATGGACTAGATTCTGGCGATTTCTGCTCTTATATGTCTGCGCCTATTTTTCCTACAAAGTCGTTTCCTCATTTTCACTGGCAAGGGGCGATCGCTGCTCTACACCCATCCAAGTCTTATCCCTTCATTTCCCATGCCCAACTCATCTTCCCCCCCTTCGCCTGAATCTTCCGAGCAATCTGCAGAACTAGCTGCCCTAAGGCGACAATTTGACGGGACTCCTTATCCTTGGGTTTCTATTGAGGAAAATATTAAGGAAAGTCCTGCCATTTTTCATCAGCACAGCCTTGCAACAGCGTTTTATCGTCGGGATTTTCGCCAGGTTGACACCACTGGAATGACCATTTTGGATGTGGGCTGCGGCAGTGGTTACAAAGCTTTGGCCTTAGCCCACGTTAATCCGGGAACGACGGTAGTGGGCATTGATATTTCGCCAAAGTCCATTGAGTTGGCGAAACAACGGGCAGAATTTTGGGAGTTGAGCGATCGCCTACAATTCCACGTTTTGGATGTGGATAATCTGGAACAACTGGGGCAGATATTTGACTATATCAACTGTGATGAAACCCTTTATTTATTGCCCCAACCCCTTGCCAGTCTGAAGGTTCTGAACCGAGTCTTGGCTGCCGACGGTATTTTGCGGACAAATTTGCACAATTACAATCAGCGACTGCGTTTTTTGAACGCCCAAAAAGCCTTTAGCCTGTTGGATCCCATCAGTTCCTCCAATAGCCAGGATGCCATCGATAATGTGTCTGAGCTTTTGGAAAATTTGTCTCCCAAGACTTTTGTGAAAAGCGTTTGGACGAAGGCTGATGCCAAACTCAACCCTGAAAAAAAGGTGGAGTTAATTCAAGCAAATTTTCTTTTGCATGGTGATCGCGCCTTTACCCTAGCGGAAACGTTCACGTTGCTAGAGCAGTCGAATCTTGAATGGTGCGGACTAGTGGCACCTCAGCGGTGGGATTGGAAACAGGTGTTTACTAGTGAAAAATCCCTACCCGATCGCTTAAAAACCACCATTCTTAGCTTCAATGAGCGCCAGCGCCTGGAATTGGTGAACGGGTTGCTCCCGGATAATCGTCTCATCGATTTTTGGTGTTCTCACACCCCGCCTACGGAGCGATCGCCCCTTGAAGATTGGTCACCGGAACAATGGGAAACTGCCACCGTGGCGTGGCACCCGATTTTGCAAACGGACGACTTTCATCGTGATTTAATCACTGCCGCGCGATCACTCCGTTCTTTTAACCTTCAGCAATACTTCAACACCCCTCAGCGATCAACGGAGGTAAACGCCGCCCTCCTTCCCGCCCTCCTCCCACTACAAGAGGGTGCCCAACCTTTTGCCGCCCTAGTGGACCGCTTGGAACAGGTTTATCCTTTAAATCCCATAGAGCAAACCCCTGTTCAGCGAGAGCACTTAGCCCAAACCCTCATTACCCTGCTGCAAAACTTGGAAGACAGTGGACACATCTTCATTGAGGAATAAATCCCCGCTAGTCCACACCACCGAGAGATTAATTCTGATTAGTGACCTAATCAGTGATCGCAATGGAAATCCAATCAGAAATTGTGGCGCAGGGTGATATCAAACCAATTTTGGGTGGGTAGATTACATAGTAAGAAAGTGAATTACGGGAGCGCAGCCCGCCCCCATCTCTTGTCAATCTCTCGAGGAGACCCCAATGAAAACTAGCTTCAAAGCAAAACTCATCCAACATTTGGCCGGCAAAAAAGGTAGCGAAGAAGGCTTTACTCTGATTGAGCTACTGGTGGTAATTATCATCATCGGTATTTTGGCTGCGATCGCTCTGCCCTCCTTCTTGAACCAGGCTGCTAAAGCCCGTCAGTCTGAAGGACAAACCTATACCGGTACCTTGAATCGTACCCAGCAGGCCTACTACGTGGAGAATGCTGCGTTTGCTACCTTCCAAAAAGGAGATGACCAGTTGAAGGCTGGAGTTCCTTTCGAAACTGATTCTTACAAGTATGCTTCGGCGGCGGGTAAAGCTGACGCTGTCAGTACAGCAACCTCTCAAGCTGCTGAGCTTAAAGGCTTTGAAGGAACTGTTCAAATTGACGGTGACACCCAGCAAGCTGAAGCCAAACTCTGTATCACTGAGTTGGCAGGAGACGGTAATGGTCCCGGTGCAGACAAGTCTGCTACTCGCCCTGACGATCCCTGTGTATTCGGTAGCGATAAGTAATCCCTAATGCTCTAGATTGACGCACTGTCTTCTGAGTCTCTTAGGGCATCTAACAATCCCTTGCATGTTAATCGGCAGGGGATTGTTATTTTTGAGATCCTGCTGAGTTAAACAAGCTTGAATAGAGGCTGAAACCTTTACAGCGAGAGGCTTTGAGGTTTAAATGATGACAGCTTCTAAGGGAAGCAAAAAGAGGTGTTCTTTTTGAACTAACATTTCAATTTTATTCACCTCTAAAAGTTTAGAAAATGAATAGTTTTCCCCAGCTCACATTCCAAACTTTTCAGCAATCGTAGCTGCTCTTCCGTTTCCAATCCCTCCGCGATCGCCCTCAACCCAAGCTGATGACTTAAATGCACGATAGTTTGCATAATTTGAGCATTGCGCTCGTCGTCCTAGTTCTTGTTTACAAAAGATAGATCCATCTTTAAGCAACTTACCAGCAATCGATATAGATAGCTTAGGGGAGAATAGTTGGTGCCGAAATTGTCAATGCTCTTGTTAATACCGCGATCACGCAGCTCAGCAGCAATGCTTCTCGAACGATGTGCTTAAGACTTATTGATCTGGCACATTGACCGTAAGATCATCTCCTAGCTCCTGAGCCGTTGAAAATGTTTGTCTTTCTTCAGCAATGCCGACTTTCACAGGCTCCAAAAGCTTAACAAAGGTCTCCTGTTGAGCTTGGAGCAGAGATTCAACGGTGGTCACTTTCAAAGGCTTTGAAAACAAATAACCTTGCCCCAACTCACAGCCTAGTTCTTGCAGCATTTTGAGATGGTCATCCATTTCTAGCCCTTCAGCGATTGCCTTCAACCCAAGCTGGTGGCTTAAATGCACAATAGTTTGAACAATTTGGGCATTGCGCTGATCGTCCTGGCTCTTATTAACAAATGAACGATCCACCTTTAAATAATTCACCGGCAGTCGATAAAGATAACTCAGAGAAGAATAGCCAGTGCCAAAATCATCAATGCTGGTTTGGATGCCGCGATCGCGCAGCTCCGCCAGCAAGTTGATCATCATCTCCACATCTTCGATCAACATACTTTCAGTGATTTCCAGCGTCAGGCAGTTGGGATTAAGCTGAGTCTCCTCCAAAACACCATCAACGTAGGACACCAAATCTGGCTGATGCAGGTCCTTCGCTGACAAGTTAACACTGACCCGCAAATGGGCATACTCCGGAAACTTCTGATGCCACTCTGCCAATTGCCGACATGCTTCCCGCAGCGCCCAATAATCCAACGGCGTAATTAGCCCCGTTTCCTCAGCGATACCAATAAAAGTGCCCGGCGATCGCATTCCTTCCTCAGGATGGCACCAGCGGGTTAACGCTTCTAGTCCCATCAATGCCCCAGTTTTTAGGCACACAATGGGCTGATAGTGCAGCAAAAACTCATTATTTTCCAACGCCTGACGCAAATCATTCTCCACATGCAGCCGCTGTAGGGCCTGGTCATGCATCGTCGGATTAAAAATTGAATAACAGGCTCGGCCACGATTCTTCGCCGCATACATAGCGATATCTGCATCTCGCAACAGCTGAGGTGCTTCCTCATAGGTGGCATCCCCCATCACGATCCCAGCGCTGGCTGACGTATACACCTGGCGCCCATCAATTTGAATCGGACGCTGCAACGCTCCAAAAATCCGATCAATAATTTGGGTCACTTTCTCAAGATCTTTCACCTGGTCCAGCAATAGGACAAATTCATCTCCCCCCAGGCGAGCTGCTAAGTCTGTGGAACGCAAAATGGACTGCAGCTTTTGGGCAACAGAAATTAAAATTCGATCTCCAGCCCAATGCCCCAGGCTGTCGTTAACTACCTTGAACTGGTCTAAATCCAGAAAAATAACCGCAAATTCATAGCATTTCTCTTGGTGACCCCGCTGGATAGCCCCCTGTAAGGTCTCCGTTAGCTGCAATCGGTTTGGTAACCCCGTTAGAGCGTCATGGAGGGCTTCATATTCCAGTTGCTTTTGCCCCTCAACTCGCGTAGTAACATCCCGCGAAGTACTTTGAAACTGAATTAACCGCCCCGACGAATCAAAAATAGGCTTGACTAAAGTTTCCAGCCAAATATAGTATCCATCCCGATGGCGAACCCGGTAAATTAAGGGCTCCGGCGCCCCTTGGGACGCCAAAGTTAGCTGACTGAGAAAATCAATGCCCTGATCCTCTTCGTGAATTAACTCCTTGGGGTTCTTATTCAGCAGGTCTAAGTAATGGTGCCCCAGCAAAACCTGGCTGGAAGGGCTAACGTAACTGTATTGACCATCTAAATGGTGAAGGCACACCAAATCATTGGTGTTTTCTGCCAAGAGTCGATATCTTTCCTCGCTGTGCTGTAGAGCATTAACGACCAGCCTTCGATCCAGTAAATCCTGCTGCAGCTGCTGATAAAGATTAGTTTGGTAGATCGCCACCTCTAGCTGTCCTGACACTGCCTGCACAATTTGGATTTGCTCTTCAATCCAATGCCAAGGCTCCGTGCTGTTGTGCAGCGTCAAACTTCCCCACAGTTCTCCGTCTACAACCAAAGGCACCACCACCCACGCTCCAGGAACAATGGCCTCGGGCAAAATGCTGGGATAATACTGGTCCGAAGTGACATCTACCCAGCCTTCGTCGTCGTCGATCGCCACAATATGGTGCTGGCGTAGGGGAATGATAAACTCATTGCCCAAAATAGCCGTTCTTTGTTCTAAAGAAGGAGACGTGTGCTTAATTTGCCCAGGAGAATGACCTCTAGCGTCCCCTCTGCTCAAGTTCGTTTCTGGAAATTCAAACGCTGCCATTTGCTGCCAGCGATTTTGACCTGGTGCATACTGCACAACGGAGCAGCTTGTAATGTTCAGTAATCGAGCTGTTTCCGTGGTGGCTGTGGCAAAAATGGCATCTAAATTTAGGGAATTGCGAATCGACTGAAAAATTCGATTCAAGGTGCGTTCCCGTTCCACTTGACGTTTAAGGGCAAGCTCTAGAGCTTTTCGCTTGCTAATATCCGTCACTGAGCCAATGTAGCCAATCACTTCGCCCTGGCTATTTTTCTCCGTAATGGCTCGCCCGAAGACCCAGGTTACCTGCCCGTCAGCCTGCAAAAAACGATACTCTGCCCGGAAAGGGCTACCATCGCGTGCTGCCCGGTACCATGCCTCAGCGACCGCCGGCTGGTCACTAGGGTGCAGCGCTTTAATCCAACCCTCCCCAAGGGCCTGATCAAAGGGCAGCCCAGTGACTTCACACCATTGGTCGTTAACGTAAAGACAATGCCCATTGGCATCGGCTCGGAAGAGTCCCACTGGCGCAAACTCTGATAGAGAGATCGGGCGCACTTCGTCAGCGGGAATTTCAAGCAAAGCGTGTTTGTGATCGGTAATGTCAGTCAAATAGATGACCATCCCGTCGGCGTTGGGATGAAGGCGAGTTTTAAGCCACCGATTTTCCTGAGGATAATATTCTTCCAAACATAAGGGGCGTTGTTGACTCAGGGATTGGCAATAGGCTTCATGGGAGGGCTGAGCCGCCTGCTTTGAAAATACATCCCATAGGGATATGGCATTCAGATCCTCAGGCGATTGCCCAAGGAGATAACCAGCAGCGCTATTGCAATATTGAAACTGCCAGTTTCGATCCAGCAACATAACGCCGTCTGCCACCTGCTCCAGGATAGAAATCAACAGCGTTGGTTCGCTTAAAGAATCGGTTTTAACCGGTAATTCAACATTCTCTAAAAATGAGTCCTTGGGCGATCGCTGCAAATATTCGTCCTTATCAAGATCCGCACCAAAGCTGAATTTCCCTGAAGCGTTAGGATGGGCAACGTCTCTGAAAACAACAGCTACAAAGCTAACAAGGTTGCTCCGATGTTTAAGGGGAACAGCACACATTTCAAGAACGTTAGCTTGCCCAAAGCGGCACACTTCAATATCGTCGCTCCAGGCAACTTCTCCCCCCGCCGCAATGGTATGTGGAAGTTGGTCGTAGGGGTATGGGGTTTGGGTATGGGCGCAGTAAATGTCTAGTCCTTCTGGCAGCTTATCGAATTCGAAAGTGAAAAGCTGCTCTAAATCAGAGTCACTAATTTTGAGTAATTCTCGTCCCTTTGAGTTTAAATACAGCAGGGAATCCTGTGGTCCAAAAACGGCAAAGCCGAAGGGCGAGGCAGCAAGGGCGTAAATTAATTGTCGAGTTTCACTGGGCAGCGAACTATCGTCCAGGAGTACCTGAAGCTGGCGATACTGCCTCAGTTCATAGCCATAGTCGCTCCTCTGCGATGTTGCTTCAGTAACGGTAGTGGAAAACTGAGTCATGGTTCAAAGGCCACGGTCGAAGCTGGGGTGGGCGATCGCCGACTGGATACTGAGGAATTTAAGGACAATGGATAAATCGATGAAGGAACCACGCCTGGAGCATGGGTAACAGTCAGAAAGCTTAAGGTCGCAGTCTAAACCAGAAATAATTGGGTAAGCGTTGAGTAATTCTTAAACTTGAATAGGGCTTGGAGATACCGTTGCAAAAAGCTATCGATTATTTCCGCGTAAAATTTCCGCGTAAAAAATATTGGCTGGCTGATTACTGCTATTGATTGCCGTTCCACACCCAAAATTAATACTTCCCACCAATACTGATTTATTACAGCTGAAGTAAATAGGCTGTGGTTTAGATCACCTGATGCCCCAGCATTCCTAATTAATCTCTGCTTTTTGCAAACATTCGCCGTCACAGTTCTCCATCTCTTTCATAACTAACTGCTCTTCGGTGGATAACTCACGTTCTTTTTTGAAATTGTCAGAAAGCTTTAAATCAGACCAGTAGGTACTATTCGTTTTTCCAAACCAATTGTAACGGTTATCCCGAATGTGACTATAGGCTGTGTCACCAAACAGCTTAAGCCCTGGAATAGATTGATACAGCTTGATAAGCGGGCGAGAAAACGGAAGCAGAAGACCAATTTTTTCCGCTGCATCCGCCCCCTGCCACTGTTCTTCTGTGTCCAGGTCTATGACGATCATGCCCTTTTCACAGTCCTGCTCCGTAATATTGTATTGAGCAAGGGTTTGATTGTCCTGCATGGGCACGTAGCAAAACTCACTTCCATCATCCCATTGTTCTAGTTGTTGAACTAAAGTGGTGCACAGGTTACAGTTTCCGTCGTAGATAACAAGATGTTTCATGGGTAGCTAGAAATAGTTGAGTTTACCTTGATTCCGTACGGTGAATCTTGGTGATATTTGCAACTGATTTGAAAGTATTTTTACGGGCGATTTGTGTCAGTAAATCCCAATTGGTGGAGCAAATTGTTGTCGATGGTGAATAGTTAGCATTTAAAGGCTTGGCGGGAAAATTAGTCAGTGATTTTGCCCACAACCGATTTTTTTACGACGTCGGTGGGGGAATGGTGACGTCGATTTCTTTCAGGGATTTCGATGAAAGAAGGGGAGCGATCGCCCCTTTGTTGCCCACGATTAAAGTTACTAACTGGTCAGGATTTAGATAGGTTTTAGCCACCCGCTTCACATCCGCAACGGTGGCATCTTTAATACCCTGTTGATATTGGAAAAGGAAGTCGCTGGGGTAGTCGTAATATTCGTAGGTCATCAGGCGAGATAGCACCTGAAACGGGGTGGCGAAGCGGAATACAAAGGAATTTAGGGTTAGGTCTTTGGCATAGGTCAGTTCGTCTTCCGTCAAGGGACCGGTGCGTAGGCGATCAATTTCGCTGCGGATGCCGTTGATAAAGGCGGCGGTGCCCTCGGTTCGAGTTTGTCCGCCGGCCAGGAAAATGCCGGGATAGTCAAATTCGGCATCCCAGTAGCCATAGACGGAGTAGGCTAGCCCCTGGCGCGATCGCAATTCATTAAACAGCCGTCCCCCAAAGCCGTTCAAAATGTTGTTCATCACACTAAGGGCAGGAAAGTCTTCGCTGCTGGCTAAGCCACTAATGTGACCGAGGCGCACGGAGCTTTGGGTGAGTTGGGGACGGTCCACAATATAGGTGCCCGTTGAGGTGGCTTGGGTTGTACCAGGGATAGGGGGGAGCTGCACAGAGGTAGGTTGCCAGTCACCGAAGTGTTTGGCAATTAGCACCTTGGCGGTGGCAATGTCGAAGTCTCCCGATAACCCCAAAATTATGTGGTTTGGCGTTACGTACTGGTCGTAAAAGTCCACCACGTTGTCCCGAGTAATAGCGTCGAGGGTGCTGTACTCGATGGTGCGGGCGTAGGGGCTGGTGTCACCGTAGATTAGCTTAGAAAATTCTCGACTGGCGATGCCGCTGGGGTTGTCGTTCCGCCGGGCAATGCCGCCGCTAATTTGCTTTTTGCTTAGTTCCAGGCGATCGCTGGGAAACGCCGGTTTCCGTAGCACTTCCGCCGCCAATCCCAGCACAAAATCAAAATCTTCCGTCAGTCCACCGAGGCTGAGGGAGCCGGAGGAGGTGCCAATGCCCGATTCAATATAGGCTGCGCGACTTTCCAGCAGCATCGCTAAGGCGTTAGCGGAATGTTCCGTGGTCCCGCCACTGCGCATTAGGTCGCCGGTGATGCCAGCTAATCCCGTTTGGTTGGCGGGCTCCCAGCGGCTACCGGTGCGAATATACGCCTGTCCTTCCACTAAAGGCAGCTCATGGTTTTCTTGCAGATACACCACCATGCCGTTGGGCAAGGTGTAACGCTCGTAATCGGGCAGGGTGATTTCCCGCAGAGGGGGAAAGGTGAGCTCATCGTGGTAGCGCACTTCGTTGGCTTGGGCTGGCGATCGCCAGCCTGATACCACCACTAACCCCAAGGCAGCGATCGCTAGAAGGGTCGGGGACCATCGCCAGCGTCCTTTGACGATGGAGCTAAGGACCTGACTAATAAACTGACGTAGGGTTTGCAAAAACACCATGGTTTGGGGGTGAAAAAAGTGGCGAAAACAGTTTCAGAATTGCGCTTTCAGGGATCGCAATGGGGGCTCAGTGGGAGCGCAGTAGGAATTACTGGGCAGCAGCGGCGTCCGACTCCACCGGTAGCAAGCGGCAAACGGTGCGGTTGCTTTCCTTAAAGGTTTGGCGGGCAACGCGCTGAATATCCTCTGGGGTGATGGCCGCGATACGGTCCAGCTCCCGGAACAGATTGCGCCAGTCACCAGTTTTGACCTGATATTCCGCCAGGGCATTGGCCATGCCTTGGTTAGAGTCCAGCAGCCGCAGCCGACTGGCTCGCGCCTGGGTTTTAACCCGTTCCAAATCTTCCGGAGAAATCGACTGATTTTTCAGCAAGTCCAGCTCTTGGTGAATCGCTTCTGCCATATCGTCCAAACTATGCCCCGGTGACGGCAAAGCGTACAGCAGCATTAGCGTAGGAAAGCGATCGCCAGGAAAACCATAAATACTTTGGGCGCTCAACGCCAGCTCCTTGCCTTCCACCATGGATTGGTAAAAGCGAGATGTGCGACCACTGCTTAACAAACGATTAATGGCTTCGTACACCTGGGCGTCAGGGTCGTTTAAGCCAGGCACATGATAGCCCTCGAAATACCAAGGCTGGGATTCCAGACGCACCGTAACTTCCTTTTGTCCCTGCTGCACCGGCTCCTGGCGAATCACGTCGGGGGGCTCGGGACGGGCTTTAAAACGCCCGAAATAGGTTTCTGCCAGACGCTTCACTTCCTCAGGATCCACATCACCAACGATCGCCGCCGTTAAGTTGCCGGGACCATAGTAAGTTTCAAAAAAGTCCCGTACGTCCAGACGAGTCAAGTTACGAATATCTTGGTTGTAGCCAATCACTGGGCGCTTATAAGGATGCACATCGTAAGCTTTGTCGAGAAACACTTCGATCGCCTTACCTACCGGCGAATTATCCGTACGCTGGCGACGCTCCTCCAGGATCACTTCCTGTTCCTTATAAAATTCCCGAAATACCGGGTCCAAAAAGCGCTCCGACTCCAAAGACATCCACAGCTCCAGCTTGTTGGACGGGAAGCTGTAGAAGTAGAAGGTGGCGTCGGCGGAGGTGGCAGCGTTCAAACCTGCGCCACCAGCCTGCTCCACAATTTGTCCATACTCATTTTGCTTCACAAAAGGCTGGGCTTTTGCTTCCAGGGCAATCAACTCTTCCCGTAGCTGCTCTGCGGTTGCATCATCACCGCGATCGCGAGCCTTCTGCCGCTCCACCTCGATCTTGCTCATCTCCTCCATAATTGGCACTTCGGCGTCATGATCTGAAGTGCCAATGCGGGTAGTGCCCTTAAATGCCAAATGCTCCAAGAAGTGGGCGACCCCTGTCTGACCATCTGGCTCATCAACGCCGCCTACATTGGCATAGGTGACAAAGGACACCAAAGGCGCTTCATGGCGTTCCATCACTACAAATTTCATGCCGTTGTCCAGGGTAAATTCGCTCACCCGGTCAATCACTCGATCTAAATAGGGGCGAATGGAAGACTCGATGGCAAAGGCTGACGCTGGGGCGCTGACCACAGAAACCAGTAAAGCCAGGGCGATCGCCACCGTTGAGCGTAGCGTTTTTCTGAGGGCAGCTTTAAACCGAGACGCAGCTTTGGAAGATGCTAACGAAGCGCTCTCCTTGTGGGGAGTTAACGAATCAGTCATAGGGGAAATTACGGGCAATAGCGATAGCAGATGACAGGGAATTGGACACCCGGTAAGGTGACAAAGCTCCTGACCGAGGGATTTAGATTGGAATCAGCAGTTCCTGCAATCCTTTTAAAAATGCCTGTGACACCTTTTTAGGATACGTTTTTTTGAAAAAGGTGGTCAACGGTGCAAAAAAGTAGAGGCAGCAATAATAATAATTTGCCTGCTTATTCAAACTCCTTACTGAATACTCCCTATTCACCGCTTTTACGGGTGTTTTAACCGTGATTATAAACAGGATTTTTCTGTGATCAATCCTCACTTTTGTTGTGATCTCTACCTGTTTATGACCATATATATGACTACTATGTGACTACTTTCTCAGGGACTCGATTTCGCAATGTTCATTGAGATCAAGGCTATCTAGTGGGTTTGTTTCTAAAACTAGGCTGGTATTCTGACGATGCTGCCGCCGTTTGTGGCGTACCTTTGGCGTGTTGATTTCATATGCTGATTTGGCATTTTATCTATGGCTTTTTTGCGATCGCTCAATGATTTTCCCCAATGGCGATCCACAATCCGGGTGGTGGCAACGGATATGGATGGGACGCTGACGCGGAATGAAGAATTTTCGGCGGCGTTATTGACGGATTTGATGCGATTGGATGAGGCGGGAGTTGCGGTGGTGATTACCACGGGGCGATCGGCGGGGTGGGTAAGCGGTTTGGCGCACTATCTGCCGGTGGCGGGGATGATGGCGGAAAATGGCGGGGCGTTTTTTCCGGGACCGCGATTAGTGTCGCTATTGCCGTGGTTGGGATTATCCAGCGTTGAGGAATTGGATCCTCGATCGCGAGATGAATGGGGCTGGTTTTTGGGAGATTTAAGGGAGATCGCAGACCATCGTGCCAAGTTGGCGAGGATGTTTGAGCAATTACGGACGATGTATCCCCAGTTGGAAGAGGCGGCGGATAATCGATTTCGCCAAACGGATTGGACGTTTGATGTGCGGGGGCTGAGCGATCGCCAGCTGGATGATATTTCGGCGCGGTGTCAGGGGGCGGGATTTGGGTTTACTTACAGCAATGTGCAGTGTCATATCCAGCCGGGGGGGCAAACGAAGGCGCGGGGATTGAGCCTGTGGTTGGATGCCCTGAAGCCGGGGTGCGATCGCCAGGAGATTATGACAGTGGGGGATAGTCCGAACGATGAAAGTATGTTCGATTCATACCAGTTTCCCTGTTCCGTTGGGGTGGCGAATGTGGGGAATTATCGCGATCGCCTCGCCCACCTACCAGCGGCAATGACCGACAGCAAAGAAGGCTATGGTTTCGGGGAATTGGTGAGCTGGTTATTGGAAGCGCAATAAATCTATTCCTTCGTTATTGCGATGACTTGCACTTCGAAATTACATTTTGACGTTATGGATATAACTTTTAATCTGTCCTATTGTCAAAAAGTGGAACTGTGTTGATTAGCGAGAGCTTTCAACTACTCGGTACTTCCTCACACATAATCCGGAAACCGAAGCTCTCAAGAGAATTTTTAATACTTACTGGTTGATATGCGCGAGATGCAGAACGACATACGCGTGCCTTATCCTTCCACGAGCCACCACGTAACGGATGAAGCCCAGATTGATCATTAACATCAATCCATGGACTACCGTTCTTTGGGAGTTTTTTATAGGAGGCTTGCCATGTGTCTGCACACCATTCCCAAACATTTCCGTGCATGTCATGTAGCCCCCACGAATTCGCCGGAAACTTTCCTACTTCTGTTAACTTTCCTTCAGGTTCTTCTTTGGGAAGGTATTTATAGTGGGAGCATCCCACTTATGCCGCTTTTGACGAGAGCTGATAAAACGAGAAC
>ERZ1740067.270-NODE-270-length-42850-cov-7.215516_pt1 | contig 42850 bp, 38 predicted proteins | sample MGYA00581736_ERZ1740067 | MGnify/ENA primary metagenome ERZ1740067 (study PRJEB43018, sample SAMN04849236) | marine metagenome | isolation source: floating plastic debris | place: Pacific Ocean | collected 2008-08-27 | study: EMG produced TPA metagenomics assembly... | reverse complement strand
CACCAGATCGACCTCAAACCCAAACCAATAACGACAGCCTGCAACACCCCCATCCCTGTTACTTATCAGCCACCCTCCGACTCCGCTCAGGGTTCAATTTTCCCGGTGGCTGAGCGGAGTCGTAACGCCAACGGCGTGGCAAAGCCAACACCGCGTAGCGTCGCCGCAGGCGTTAGCCACAACCCAGCCAGCCAAACCCTAGCCACCGCACCCCCCATGGAAGACACCCTCACTCCCTTCCTCAACCACCTCCAATCTCTCGACATCCGCCTCTGGCTAGACGGTGACACCCTCCGCTGCAATGCCCCCAAAGGCGCTCTCACCCCAGACCTCACCGCCCAACTCAAAGAAAACAAGCCTGCCATCATCGCCCTTCTCAAAGGAAGCGCCACAAAATCTCCTGAACAAACAATCTCCCCAAAAAACACTCAAACACCAGAAGCAACCACAGAGCTAGCCGACTGGCAACAAGATCTCCATCTCCCCGACGAAATCCGTCCCCTTTCCCCTTCGCCTTTTCCCCCTTCACCCTTAAAAGATATTCTCCTCCTAACTGGCGCAACCGGCTTCCTCGGCGCCTTCCTCCTCCACGAACTCCTCCGCCAAACCGACGCCACTATCCACTGCCTAGTTCGCGCCACCAGCCCCACCGAAGCCCACGCCAAGCTCAAACAGTGCCTCACCAACTACAAAATCTGGCAAACCGACTTCGACTCACGCATTCAACCCATCGTCGGCGATCTGTCACAACCCTATCTCGGACTAACAAAACAACAGTTCTACACACTTGCTGATCAAATCGGCGCGATTTATCACAACGGCGCTCAAGTCCATCACCTCTCTCCCTACGCTCAGCTTAGGACAACCAACGTCTTTGGCACCCGAGAAATCATCAAACTCGCCTGCCACGGTACTCTCACTCCCTTGCACTACACCTCTACGCTGAGCGTACTGCCACCCACGCCCCTGCCCGGAGAATCAAAAATCTACGAACAGGCAGATCTAAGCGACTATCCTGTCCCAGCTGGCGGCTATAACCGCAGCTAATGGGTCGCAGAACAGCTGATTGCCCAAGTGCGCGATCGCAATCTTCCCACCACCATCTACCGCCCCGGCCCCATCTCCGGCCACAGCGAAACCGGCATCTTCAACCGCAACGACTTCCTCTACCGCCTCATGCAAGGCTACATACAGTCCGGTATGGCCCCCAACGGCGAAACCCCATTAGACCTACTTCCTGTAGACTACGCCGCCAAAGCCATCGTCTACCTGTCCCAACAGCCCGAAACCATCGGTAAAGCCTTCCACCTTATCCATCCAAACCACGCCTCCTCAAACCTTCTCTTCGAGGCCTGCCAAGCCGCAGGCTACACCATCCAACGCGTCCCCTACGCCACCTGGTACCAAAAACTCCAAAACATCGCCCAAGACGATCCCGCTCATCCTCTCTACCCTCTCGTCGCCCTCTTCTCCTCCCGCCAAAACACCACTAACGAGCCTGCACAAACTCCCCCAGAAATCCCCTTCGACACCACCCAAACATACACTTATCTGAAAGACGCCCCGTTCGACCTCCCCCCCCTTGACCAAACCCTCTTCAATACCTACGTCAAAGCCATGACCCCATCTCAATCATCTCCCGTTCTCACCTAATCCCCTTTCCCCTTTCCCCACTAGCTCAGCTCCTCGGCGGCAAAGTGCGTTTCCCCCATCCCCCAAAAGGCAACTCTAAACTGTCCACCGGCAGCAAAGTGTGTTTCCCATGTCTCCCCGCTACTCCGACTACGACAACTGGGCCTGGCTCTACAACCAAACCATGGGACCAGAATACAGCCAACCCCAGCTAGATCTCCTCAAACGAGTCCTTCTCCCCTATGTCCCTCCTCAGGGAGAGATTCTCGATCTTTGCTGCGGTACTGGCCAGCTCATACAGCCCCTCGTCGAAGCAGGATACAAAGTCACCGGGCTAGACGGCTCAGCCGAAATGCTCAGCCATGCGAAAGAAAATGCACCTAAGGCGACCTACTGCCTAGAAGATGCGCGTACCTTTGACATTGGCAATCACTTCAACGGTGTTTTCTCCACCAGCGCCTCCCTTAATCACCTAATGACCCTCGAAGATCTCACCCAAGTGTTCGAGCGCGTTTACGCTTCACTCCAAGCAGGGGGGATTTTTGTATTCGATCTGAACCATCCACAGCAGCTAGAACGATGGTGGCGCGGTCAGCCCACCGAAGGTGCACTCAGCCGATACTACGCCTGGATGATTACCCCTCATTACGATGCCACGCTGGCCAAAGGCGATTTCCAGGTCAGTATCTTTCGCTCATCTACAAGAGCCCCCGGCATTTTAGATAAGATTCTTTCTCCTATTAAACAATTCGTCTATGAATTGCTCAGCCGCGATCGCTTCATCGGCTTTCGGCTCAAACTCATTCAAAATCTCTTAAAAATAGAACCTCACTGGAAACGCAAGGAACTAGTCTATCCAGTAAAAGGCCACAACCTCAACGACGTAAAACAAGCGCTAGAACAAACAGGATTCAAAGATATCTCAATTCAAACAATTGAAGGGAGTACAGAAATAGACCAAAACCACTCAGCTCATTTCATTTGCACTAAGCCGCCTTCGATAGGCTCTTCGCCGAATCAACAGTCTCAATCCACCGTTTCAACAACAACTGCCTAAAGGACTTGTGACTAAATCAAGGTATCCCCTTTCCCTTTTCCCTTTCTCCCTCCCAAACCGGAGACTTTATTTTTGCGCAACTCCCTAACCAAACCTTTTGAGTTACCCCTCCAAGAGCCATGACTACGACCTCTCTACCTACCAACTTGTCGACAAAGCAGCAATATTTACAGGATGTCATTGACCTCTATAATCGTCGCACGGCAAGGTCAAAGCAATTCGCGGCAGACAATCGTGCTGCCCTGGCAGATAAGAGTTCGATTGGCTTTAACTTTTCGCCTGAAACTAAGGAGATGTGCTATCCGGTGGTGGCAGCGGGATCGCAAGGCTCTAAACTCTGGGACATTGACGGCAATGAGTACATCGATATCCTGATGGGACTCGGCACCAATCTCTTTGGCCACAATCCCCCATTCGTCAAAGAAGCGATTGAAAAACAGCTGCAAAAAGGCATTCAGATAGGCCCACAGTCAGAACTTGTGGGAGAGACTGCACGGCTCGTGAGTGAGCTGACTGGTATGGAGCGCGTCACCTTCAGCAACACTGGCACCGAAGCGGTAATGACCGCTGTCCGCATCGCCCGAACCGCCACCAACCGCAACAAAATCGCCGTTTTCACTAACTCGTATCATGGCCACTTTGACGCCGGTCTGATGCGCGCGCCGCTCAGTGAATACGCCCGTAAAAAGGCCGTACGAATAACTGAGCGTAAGGCTTGGCTAAAACCGCTGAACTGGCTGCTGAACCAGCGCATGAATGCCCGTGCGGTGCCTGCGGCGATGGGTATACCCAGTGCAACTGCTCGCGATGTCATCGTTTTAGAATACGGCAATCCTCATTCGCTTTCTGTCATCCAGGCTCACTAAAAAGACCTTGCTGCTGTGTTGGTAGAACCGGTCCAAAGCCGCTGCCCCGAATTACAGCCCCAAACCTTTTTAACCCGTTTAAGAACGCTCACCGAAGATTTCGATATTGCCCTTATTTTCGATGAAATGGTCACCGGCTTTCGTATGGAACAAGGGGGCGCACAGGCCCACTTTGGCATCGCTGCCGATATCGCCACTTACAGCAAAATCGTTGGCGGTGGGCTACCGCTGTCTGTCATTGCTGGAACATCTCGCTTTATGAACCATATTGACGGTGGACCCTGGCAATTTGGAGATAATTCATCCCCTCAAGTGCCAACTACATTCTTCGCAGGCACGTTCTGCAAGCATCCGCTTTCGCTTGCCGCTGCCCACGCTGTTCTATCGCATCTAAAAGCAGAAGGCCCTGCGCTACAGGCAGAACTAACACAAAAAACAAAAGCTTTGGTCAAGCGGCTCAATATGTTTACAGATAGTGCTGATATCCCCGTAAAGTTTACACAGTTTGGCTCATTTTTTGCGATCGCCCTCACCCAAAGCCAGCTGACGCCCCTAGCCACCACCCTCCTCTCCTACCACCTACTAAACCACGGTATTCACTTGCGTGGCGGCGACAAAGGCGGTTTTCTCTCCACCGCCCACACCACAGACGATATCGAAGCAATTTACCGAGCCTTTCAAGAAGGTCTTCGCACCCTCAGAGAAGTGGGGTATGTGTAAAGGCTTAACATCAGACTTGCCCAGCACCAAACCAATACTGAAGCGCAAGACGTGTTGGAACGACAGTGCCCCTCCGACATCCGGGGCCAGGAGCCTTAAACACTCATATCTCTCACTAGAGTAGAGCCTCTCAACAGCCCTTTCTCTTCTATTCTCATCTAATCAGCATCAAACCATGACTAAATCTACCGAACCCATCTACCGTGTCGTCATCAGTGACGAAGGCCGCTATTCTATCTGGCCAGAATATAAAGAAATCCCCTGGGGCTGGCGTGCCGACGAAAAAAGTGGTCCCCGGCAAACCTGCCTCGACTACATCGAAGAAGTCTGGACAGACATGCGTCCTCTGAGCTTACAAACTGCAATGGCCCAGCAACAAGAACAATCCAGTCATGACTAATTCGATTACCTTTCCTGAAATCGCCGACCGTGCTGAAGAACAATCTGTGAAAGATAACCTCAACAATTCACCAGAGCGTTCACCAGAGACACTCGACCTCCTAGTACCTTGGGATATTCCCCTAGCGTGTCAATTGGGCGAGCCAATAAAACAACAGATTTCAGCAAGCCTGCAATCACTCCTCCAGGCCCTAGATAACCCAAACTTCTCTGAAGCCCAAATCCAAATCCACCAAATCCTCACTAGCCTCCCCATCCCTGAAACCCAACCCGCCCAAGTAAAATCCACCAAAACTGCCCTCAGCACTGCCGATGTAGAAGACTACGACATCTACTTCCGCGTCAACCATGTCCAAACCATTCCCAACCAAACCGACAGAGACGAAGCCACTGCCCTTTCCCTTACCCAGGGCCTCCTCACCAACTGCCACAAATTCATCACCCTCTGCTGCACCACCCCAACCCTAGCCCCCCAACACATCACCCAACAAAAACAGGGCTTCATCAGCTACATTCATCTCCTCACCCGCGTCTTCAACATAGAAAATCTCTTATAGCCACCCGCCATCCCCCACTTCTTAAAGAATCAGCGCTACCCTGTCCACTTGCAGCAACGCGTGTTTCCCCCTTCCCCTTTGCCCTTTCCCCCTTTTCCTACTAATAAGTTTTCCCCTGGCCGCAAACCGTGTTTCCCATGCTTCAACCAACCCCACAAGATATCTGGCAAGGCTTCCACTGGTCCTTCTTCATCAACGTCCAGGGCCTCATCATCAGTCTCCGCCGCTTCGAAGCTCAGCTTGCACTCGGCAATTTCCCCGCCGCCGAAACCGAACTTGCCACCGCCACAGACCTCATGCTCGCCTCTGGGGCGTCTATGGAACTCGCAGGCAGTTTCAGCCACACCCAATACGAACAATCCGTACGCCCCTCCATGACCCCACCCCAAGTAAAGTCCACCAACTTCAGCGGCCTGATGTCGTGGGAACACGCTGCTCTTATGCAAATTTGGAAACGCCTGCGCCCAGCCTTCGAGAACTTACCCACAGAACTAAAACTACAGCACCAGGAATTTATCCAAGCATATAAGTCTCTCGCTTCCGCTCACCGAGCCGTTTGCGAAAAATTTGGCGGTGCAGAAAGTGGCAGTATCCGATTCGACAAAGGTTACGCACTAGACACCCTAGATAAATTCAGCCAAAGTCGCCTAAAACTCATTGAGCCATCAAATCAAGCCATTGAATCGTGTCCCTTTCACCTGAACTAAACTGCCATCATACTTACAGTCTCTTGGGTCCGAACTTGCAGAAAATCTTGCAAATAGGTCTTTAAGTTCAATCGTCTACAGAAAAATTAGTCCTATGTGTTAACAAGCCAGTGTTGGCTATTTGGCCGACGGGAAGAAGGGCAAATAGCTAATCAGCATAGAACGAACAAAGGCAATTTCTTTACGATTAAATTCGCCTAAAATCAAAAATAGTAAGGGAATCATTAAAGCTAGCAACAATAGCTGTGGCAATAGCCAGAGGCTGGGAACAGACCAATGGATTGCTAGTGCGTACATAGCTCCGCAAACCAACAGACTGCGCACCAACGTCAAAGCTGGTGGCCAGATCTGCCAGAGTCGATAGATTGCCACGACCATCATTATCGCGCCCAGCTGAGCCACTAAAGCAGTGATCCAAGCGGCCCCTATGGCATGTAGCTTAGGAACAATCCACCAGTGACCGAATACCGCTAGCGGCAGCAAAGGAGCAACCACAAAAAAAGGACTTTTCGGCCGAGCTGCTGCTGTAAGGATGGTTGTGCCGATAGAAATCATCATCAGCCCCAGAGAGCTAAAAATAAGAATAGACAGAATCGGAGCAGTCGGCAAAAACGTTTCTCCGTAGATCAGACTAACAATGGCTGGAGCCGTTGCTACTGTAATTGCACCCATGGGCAGCAGACCGACCACTAGTCTTAGGGCATGACGCGCCAACGCTTTGGCCTGGGTTAAATTTCCATCAGCGATGAGACGGCTGAGGCTAGAGAGCAGTAAAGGGGAAAAAGAAATACTGAGAATTGTTGGGATAAAAGCGAGATTCTGAGCTGCACCGTAGATACCGGCTTCCTCAGCTGACCCGCCTAGCACCTTAAGCATGACGAGATCAAGCTTGTCGTAAAGTCGCATCGTCATGGCAAAGAAAAAGAGGGGCACCGCATAGCCGAATAGCGATCGCACCGGAAAATTAGCCTTTTGAAACCACGGCGTGGGCGCAAAATAACGTGCGATCGCTAGCTCCACTAAAGACGAACCCAACGTTCCAAGAATTGCTCCTGTTACCGAAAAGCCTGCCCCTACCAGCAAAACCATCAGAACCAGACGCAGTATCCAACGACCGGCAGTTGCCAACGCTCGCTCGCGAAATTTTCCCCGACCAATTAAGATATTGCGCTGCGCACTGGCCAAGCTGAAGATCGGAATATCTAGAGCCAATAGCTGTAGATATTGGCCCAGACCAGGTTCATTGAGTCCATTTGCGATTGCAGGGGCGAGCAGCCAAATCAATGCTGTAATCCCTACACTTAGCCATAGATGCAGCCGCACCACTAGTGTGCCAATGGGTCGCCAGTCCTCTGCCTCCCCCACAAACTTGATGGTGGTGCGGCTAAAAATAGACGTAATGCTCCATTCAACCCACGCCACCACCACTGAGGCTAGGGTAAATAGACCATAACCCTGTGGTCCTAAGTATCGAGTCAAAAATCCAGCCGTAATCAAACCTGTTGGCAGAATCAGGCCCTCAGCCAAAAATACCCAGACCGTACCGTCTAGAATTTGACGGTTGGTTTTAGTCGCAGAAGAGGTCATAAGCTTTCCTTTTGCACCGTCCTTTGAGAAAATTCTCGTTGGGCCAGAAACAGAAAAAATATCAATGCGCCGAGCCAAACCACCGTCTGACCACCAATAGCCAGCGTAGAGATGGGGAAGGCTCTATTTAAGAAACGCGCCGGTGCCATGAGCGCAAACCAATTTAGTCCAAAGAGAATAGCAGCACTCACTCGAAAGGCCTGACTTGGCAAGGTTTTGGCGAGACGAAAAAGAGCGATAAGCGGCACCCACAGTAGCAAATCGTCAAAGACTTGATGATCGGTCCAAAATCGAGCTACCAAAGCCGCAACGCTGAGCAATATCCACGGCTCCACCTGCCGGTAGCGCATCGTCCAAACCCCCATCACGCCTACTAGCAGCAGTGAAACAGGCAGCATCCAATCCGATAGTCCTGCCGCTTCTAGCCAGGTATGCACACTGGCATGCCCTCGTGTTCCCAATTGAGTACCGGCGTGAGATAGCCAGTCAGCATGCAGTGACAACAAATTGCCTGCTTGATAATAAGTTGCCAGTAACGCCAAACTGATATAGCCACCCGTGACGAGCCAAAACGGCCGCCAGCGCCCTGGCATAAAACAAACCAGCCAGAAAAAAGGCACTGAAAGAGTTGGTTTGACAAAAGCGAACAAAACCAGAACGGTGGCAAGCAAATCTCGTCCCCAGCTCGCCTGTGGATAAGAGTTATGAGATCGCCGTATCAACAGCAAGCCCGCGACCAAAGGTGGCATCACATGGGTTGCCAATTGACCGACACGGATTCCGGCACTGGCAGGATAAAGCGCAAAGGCCATCAGGGCGATAAACAGCTTTTCCCAAACCGTCGTGGCCCGGCTTTCTCGAATCCCTATCCAAGCAAGCCAGAGCAGAACCACTACTGTCGAGATGGCCCACAGCCCACGAACCGACTCACGATCGACCCAGCTTAGCAGCGGCCACAACAGCACATGACTCGCAGGAGGATAGTCACCGTTGGCAATTTCTCCATAAACCAACAAGCCAGCAAACCATCGCTGCACCTCGCGATAGCGAGACAACAGATCAACAGCATCGACCTCATTTTGTCCCCACAGCAGTCGAGGTAACTCTAATCCTATCCGCCACAGAGCGGCAGCGATCATCAGGCCAATGCCAATTTGCAACAGTCGCTGACCGTATCGCGACCATAGTGCAGCTAGCCACATCGTCAGGTTATTACCTGTCGTACCCTTGGGCGTAGCAGAAGATGAAAGTTTCATGATACTGCCTCCACCGTATGCCGCTGGGCTACTAGCTGCCTGGCCAAGACAAGGAAAAAGATAAGAGAGCTGAGCCAGAGGAGAGAGTGCCCTGTTTTAATGGCAATCTCCAAAGGAGAAGACAGTGACAGAGGGTCACTTAAAAATCGAGCGGGTCCCATTAAAGCAAACCAATTCAACGTAAAGAGCAATGCTGCAATCAGCTTGGTAGATCGCTTCCAGGGCATTGACTTCGCCAGGCGAAACAGAGCAATCATCGGCACCCAAATTAACAAGTCATCAAACATGCGATGGTCGGTCCAAAACCGCGCTACCAGCGCCGCGACACTCATCAAAATCCAAGGATCCACCCGGCGATAGCAATATGTCCAAATGCCCGCCGCCGCAAACAATATTAAAGAGGCAGGCAGCATCCAATCAGATAGCCCCATCGCTTCTAGCCAGGTGTGAATATTGGCATGGCCTCGGGTCCCTAATTGCGTACTCGCCTGATTAAGCCAGTCCACATGGAGCGATAGCAGATGACCTGATTGAAACTGGGTAGCAATTAAGGCCATGGCCAGATAGCCAAAACTCACCAAAAAAAATGGACGCCATCGCCCTGGTGCAAAACAAACCAGCCAGAAAAATGGTGCTGACAGTGTTGGTTTAACGAATGAAAAAATCACCATAATCGCCGCAATGATGTCGCGAATAAGGCGCGGACGTGCTGGTAGGCAGGCTGCCTCTTGAGCTGTCTGTTGGACTGGGCGAGATCGCTGCATCAGCAACAGGCCAGCCACCAGCGCGGGCATCACATGATTGGCGGCCTGGCCCATATTAATCGTGGCGCTAGCAGGGTAGAGGGCAAAGGGCATCAGGAGCATAAACACCTTTTCCCATCGCGTTGTGGCCAAGCTCTCACGCATACCTAGCCAGCCTAGCCAGGTAACCATCATGAGGGTGGTTATCGCCCACAGCCAGCGAACGGCACTCAAATTGAGCCAGCCCACCAGCGGCCAAAGCATCGTGTAGCTAGCAGGTGGATAGTCGGCATTGTTCATCGCACCGTAAACAGGCATGCCGGAAAACCAGCGATTCACTTCCTTATAACGATTTAGCAAATCAACAGCATCAAATACTTGCTCCCCCCACAGCAGTCGAGGTATCTCTAGGCCAAAACGCCAAAGAGCGGCTGCCACCATGAGGCCAATGCCTACCTGCAAGAGCCGCTGCCCGTGCTGCGACCATATCGTTTTGATCCAAATGGCCTGAGCATCTGCAGATTCAGATTGCTTCCAAGAAGTGGGAGTAGGCGGTTCCATCGGCTAAATCTGCTGAAAGGGCTGTGAAGTTGGTGCTGGGGCAGCGGGAATTCCCTCAGAGCGCCTTCCTACCATTACAGAAGCGATCTGTCCTGACATCGTATTTGGCGCAGCGTGCCCCAGCAGAGATAGAAAGGTCGGTGCCAAATCGCGCAGCGCCACATCACCAATATTTCCTTTTGCCCGAATGGCCGGTCCTACAGCTGCCATAAACCCATTTTGATTGTGATCGCTTCCTCTAAAAAACTCAGGTTTTTCTTGGCGGAGCACGACACGAGGATGCCTTACCTCTTCCATGAAGTAATGGCCTGGACGCCACTTCACCACAATATCTGGCAAAGTTGAATGGGCATCTGTGCCAAATAGCTCACCGGGGCGTAGCACCGCTTGCACGGCGGGTTCACCACTTTTCGGATCAATCAAAGCCCGTAAATCGGCCTCTAAGCGCTGCAATAGGGCCTCATAGTCGGCGCCGGGCTCCACGATTCCCATCGGCTCTCGGCCCTTAAGATTTACATGCAGATAGCTGGTAAATTCGGACGGAATCATAAAGACGGTTGTTTTTGACCAGTCTGTGCCGCCCTGAAACTGTTCTGATAGCAAACGTTCACGGGTTTCGCGGGAGAGAAACTGACTGAGAGCAATGCGCACTGATTCTGGCAATACGCGCCTAGCAATGGCCATCGGGCTCCAGGAGACAGGCGCATCGTCGGGCTCTGGCAGCACCCGATAGCCCAGCTTCAGTAAAAAGTCGTCCATTAGGCCACCTGTAGGGAACTGATCTTGCAGTCCTAAGGGCGAAACGACAAATACATTGGCGGTTTCTGGAAGTTGAGAAAGTAACTGACCAATTTCTTGGTCAATCGCCTGATAAACGCGCCGCACGCCCTCTTGTAAAGGAGAAGAATCAGCAGGCTTAGTATCGCTTTGATATTGCCAGAGCTGATGGCCACCGGTATGAGATTCAGCAAACACCGCTACCATCAGCTCGTAGTCATCTTCAGCCCAGAGCTGGCGACAGAGTTCTCCTTTTTTTTGAATTCTAGTCAGCAAGCGCTGATAAATTTTTTGGTCGGTGGCCAGGCTGCTCTCAAAGTCTTCTTCGATTGTGATCTGACGGCCAAAGATGCGCTTAACCTTTTCCAGTAGCTCCGGGGGCTGCGTAGAAGGTGGTACCAACGGCCGGTGAACTGCCCAGTCGGCGAGCTGAATGCCACTAAGTCCTGCGATTGGCAATACTTCAGGCACATCTATCAAGGCAGCACGTTGCTCGGTATTTTGTAGGTATGCCCAGAAGGCAGGCGCTTCAAAATCTGGCCCCCACACGGGCTGTAGGCCGTAGTTTCCAGGCTTTTGTAACTGCCGAAAATAGTGATAGCCATGCTCTCCAGCCGAAGAACCGCTAAATAGATTCACCCAAACGCCATCTTCAAACACCAGCTCTTGGCCAGTGATACGCCCCCAGCAGCCTTTTTCCATGAGTGCTGCCAAATTAGGTAAATCACCGGCTTGTACCCAGCGTTCAATCAAAACAGCATCCCCAGCATCAAGGCCTAGAATGACTAAAGGGGAGGAATTAGGCTCAGAAAATTTGGATTCAGAAAACTTAGATTCAGAAAACTTCGGATTAGAAGACATGGGCTTTCCTCCTATCGAGACGGATCGATTCTCCTAGTAAAGCTTCGTAATGATCAACAAACCTATTCACAAAAGTTGTTTCACCAAATTTAGCCAGTGCAATTTTTCGGCCCGCCTGTCCAAATTTTTCGGCTAAGGCTTGATCTTTCAGCAACAACAGCAGCGCTTTGGCTAACTGATCTACATCTTCGGGAGGTACTAGAAAACCAGTTTGTTCATGTCGGACAATATCAGCCAGCCCGCCGGAACCGGTTGCGACGACAGCGGTTCCTCGCATCATCGCTTCGGCTGCTACCATGCCAAAGGGTTCGGCCCAGCGTGAGGGCACAGCTTGTACCCAGGCCTGATCAAAATATTGCTCCATGGCATCACGAGGCAGATGGCCCAGCAGGGAAACCATACCGACAAGGTCCATCTCTTGAATTAACGCTTGCAGGCGATCACGCTCCGGGCCTTCTCCAGCAATGAGCAACCTAGCCTTTGGCACCTGCCTAATGACCTGAGAAAATGCCCTCAGCAGCACATCAATTCCTTTCTCTCGCACCAGACGACCAGCAAAAACAACGGTCGGAGAAGAGGTTAACTGAGCACGGGGCGAGCGTATGGGTACCCCGCATTCAACCACAGCATCGGTAACTATCCCTTCAGTGGCCAGGCGCTGTTTGGTTGCCCGACTGTTGGCTACGATCCGGTTGAAAACATTCTGCCGTCGCCGCCATTGGCGCATTTGTGCCATCAAGGGCAGCCAGTCATGAAAAGGCAGACAGCCATTCCGATAGCAGGCTTTGCCGTAGCGATCATGGCAGGCGCTGCCATTGGGCAAAATTTTATTGCCTAAAGGACACACTGGGCGATACCAGGCAACGTAATAAAGGCTAGGAACAGTCTTCAGCAGCGACAAAATCGACGGCGACAGCTGAGTCAAAAAAATCTTGACATGCACAATATGCGGCCGAAACTCTCGCAATACCTCCTTTAAGCGTTGCGCAGCCCAAGGATTATAGCTTTGCAGCAGCGTGCGAAAACTAGACGTTGTTCCCAAACAATCATAGTCGGATAGGCGCTCGGCGTCACTACCTGAAGCGCTAGTCGAAAACAGACGGGCATCGTGACCTCGCTGCCGCAGCCCGTCTCGCAGGGCAAACATCAGCAGCTCGGCGCCCCCGGCTGGCGTAGCATAGTCATTGACCAACAGTATCCTCATCGGCAAACATCAAACCTACCTAAACCTTCTGAGGAACCACGAGAGACTGCTTGCTGTGCTCGACCGGCCGCTCTTGGGTGAGCTGTTCATCCAACAGCTCCGACAAAACGCGGCCATCTAGCATGTCAGGCACTGCCTGACCCAGCAAATAAAGGATCGTAGGGGCCAAATCCATTGTGCTGGAGCCCAATACCGAAGCGCCCGGACGAATGTTAGGGCCTGCTGCAATCACAAAACCATCTTCAGAATGCTGCGCCTTACGAATGGCTTCGTGGCCGGATACCGTGCCAAACTTAGGATGGTTCAGATGGTGAATAAGTCCGTCTTCTGCCCACTCAATCACGACATCGGGCAGATCATAAAGGTTGTTGCCCTGGTAAATATCGGTAATGGGCACCGCCCGCTTAACAGCCAGGTTGCCTGTATCTGGATTCACCAGTTGCTCAAGCTCGTGGCAAATCTCACGGCAGAGTCCATCGTAATCACTCAGAGGTACAATCCCTTCAGGTTCACGGCCCTGCAAATTGACGCGGATAAAGCCTTGGAAGTGCTCCGTAGGAAGGAAAAAGGCTCGCGTTTGCTGCCAGTCAATGCCGCTATTAAACTGTAGCGAAAACATGGCGTCGTGGTGGGACTGCGCAACAAACTTGTCGTTTATAAATTGTCTGAGCGAATTGGGAATAAGCTTATCCTTTACCCATTCCGAGACACTCTGAGAGTCGGGAGCGTTTGCCCCATCGTCACTGGCACCCGGCGCAACCTGATAGCCTAGCCCTTCCATCACTGCCTGTAGCAAATAGCTACCAGAGTAGTTGGTGGTAATGCCATGAACCGAAACTAAAAAGACTGTTGTATCTTCCAGTCGCCCCTGCAATAGCTCTTTCAAAGCGTTATCCAGCTCTGCATAGGTACTGGGCAGCGCCTGCCCTAACACGGGTGCTCGCTGCGGATCGTGAGCCCAGTGGTGAGTATCGTGGTGATGGTAGAAGTGATGGCCTACTGAATGGGCTTCTGCAAAGACAGTGACAAATAAATCCCAATCATCTTGCTCTTGCAAAAACTGAATGGCATTGAGCTTGCGCTCAATGTTGGCCAGTAGAATATCACGAGACTTTACTTCATGCCGATAGCTTGGGTCGAATAGCTCTTTAGGCCTTGGGTAGCGGCCAAAGCGGTCTGTCAACTCTTTTACCAACGGAATCGGTAATGAAGACTGTTCAATCAGTGGATACTCTTCGCCCCATCCAGAGACTTGAATGCCATCAATTCCTGGAATTGGTTTAGTTTTAGGGACATCAAAAACGGCAACCCGCTTACCCGCATCTCGCAACAGCCACCAAAAAGGGAGAAAACGACTGCAGTGCTCTCCAACTCGCACAATGTCGGTCGTCCCGTTCTGAATTGCCTGAAAGTTATAGAATCCGTGTTTGGAAGGGGGAACGCCGGTATTAAACGTTGGCCAGGGAGAATCGGAAAACATACCACGGGTGGACATCAGCCGAGCCCAAGCTCCCTGATCAAGCAGAGATCGCAAGAAAGGTAGCCGCCCCTCTTTGGCCCAAAGCTGTACCAAATCAGGATCTACAGAATCTAACCCAATGACCACCACACGGTTTTTGGCGTTAGAACTAGAAGAAGATTGCGACATGATGACACTGACTCATTAGACGGGCGGATAAAGAAACAAAATTAAAGAGAAATAAATTAAAAAGAAAATTATTTAAGGAACAGGGACGGGATTGGCAGCAGGCGATTCCATCTCTGTGGCAACATCGGCCATTGCCACAACCGCTCCCGATTTAGCAGCGGTTTCAGCCGCTTCAATAACAGCCAGCGCCCGCAGACCGTCCATAAAATCAGGGCCGGTAAAGCCACTGCCTGCGGCACCAGAATTTGCAGATTTCCCCGTCTGCAAAGCTTCCACAAACGCAGTTAAAGCACCTTGGTAAGACGGTTCCAAAGTCGGGGAAACAATCTTACGCCAGTTCATACTACGCATTGCAGAACGTACGCTCACGCCCAACTGCTCGCGCCGAGAGGTAGCCCGCTGCGGTGGAATGATTTGAATTGCTGTTTCCTGATAGCGATCAGCAATGAGCTTGCCGCCCTGACCATAAATCTCCCAGCGGGCTTCGTCAATGGTGCTCATGGAGGTAAACAGCTGAAACATCACGCCATTAGTCAACTGGCACTGAATGGCAGCGGTGTCATCTTCATAGCGGTGTGATCGCACTTCTGCAGCAACCGTTTTCACCTCAGCGTCAAACAGGAATCGGGCGAGATCAATATCATGTAGAGCTAAGTCTAACAGGATGCCCCCACCTGTAGCCCGTTTCTGCTTCCAGGCCGGAGCTGTCCCCACTGGGTAAGAAAATACAGAGCGCGCGCTGATCAACTCTCCCAACCGACCGGATTGAATGGCCGCTTTGGCAGCGGCATATTGCGGACTAAAGCGGTAGTTAAAGCCAATCATGCCAATCACATCCGCCTGCTGCCAGGCGGAAACCACAGCCCTGGCCTCTTGCATACTCACACCAATTGGCTTTTCTAGATAGACATGCTTGCCCTGCCCGAGGGCTGCAATTGCCGCTTCCGCATGTAGCGCGCTCGGCAGGCAAATCACTACGCCGTCAATATCTGAGCGCTCCAGCAGCGCCCGATAATCAGCATAGGTCTCGGCTGAGGGAGCCTGGCGCTTGGCAGAAGCTTGCCGCTGTGGGTCAGGCTCAGCTAGCGCTACTAGCTCGACGCCCGGAAGCCGCACCAAAATATTTAAATGCACGGCTTGGGCGATGCTGCCACAGCCAATAAGCCCTATTTTGCAGGTTGATTTACGCATCAGCATTCACCTCTTATACAGCCGGAACCAGCGCCGCCTGTTCTTCAACAATTTCTTTGCCAAACCGCATCATGTCATGTAAGTGGGTATAAGCAAATTTACCATTGCGGCCAGATAGCCAAAGGTTATCAAATCTATCTAACCAAGTCATTAGCTGAGTCACTTTATCTTCAAAGCCTAGCTCCAAAATAGGATATGCGAAGTTCAAACGACCGCACCAGGAATCGATGACATCTTCAGCTTGAATCCAATCAACCTCTACTAATTTTTGGGTGACTAGCTGCACCAGTTCAGATTCATCCAGCTGCCAAATGTCATCTTCTCGGTGGCAAGGGATCTCAACGACGAGAGAAGTCTTACCCGACGGCGACATATACTGGCTGCGATTACGCGGCTCATAGATACGCGTAAAGGGGAAGGTCTTTTCTGGGAAGTAAACCGTGGCATTGCCATTGATTGCTGGCTTATTTAGGAACAGAGCCACGAGCCGTACATGCCGGTAACGCAGGCTGTTAGCCAACTGCAAAATCTCTGCCGGAGGAGCAGGGTCAAGACTCCTAATCAAAAGAGAGAGCGGCAATGTGCTGATCACTTGTCTGACTCGAAAGGGGCGATCGCTCCCCTCTACGCCAATAGCTTGAATTCGCTTCCCATCATGTACAACCCGATTAATTCGATGATTCAACCGAATATTCTCTGGCCCACAGAACTCTTCCATCTTTTCAACAACGCGGCCATAGCCCATTTTGGGGTAGTAAAAAGCCCCATCTAGGTGCTCTGTCTTCGCCAGTTTCCCGAGGGTAGCTTCGATTAAGAATGTACGCAAATCCAAACCTTTCAACCGCTTACCAGAAATATTGGGTGACAGTTGATCGCAGGGTAACCCCCACAGCTTCTCAGAATAGTTCAACAAAAACTTCTCTGAAATAGACCGGCCATAGCGATACAAAGCCAGACTCTCAAAGCTACCATCCAAGTCTGCTTTGTTTACGCGCGCTTTAAGAAAGGAAAGACCTGCCTTAGAAAATTCAATCGCTCCAATCTTTTTGAACAAATCCAATGGCGACAAAGGAAAATCAATGTACCTGTCACGGAAGAAAATCTGGCTAGGCGCGCTCACGCGGTGCAGCTCGTCACCCAGCAAAGCCTTAATCTCTTCTGTAACCTCTTCATCTTTGTCGTGAAGCCGGTGGGCGCCTGAGTCAAAGCGAAAGTCCCCTTTTTGGAGAGTAATGCAGTTGCCACCAACGCGATTATTCGCCTCGTAAATGGCAAATGACAAATTGCGCTTGCGGGCATAGTATCCAACAGCCAATCCTGCTGGTCCACCAGCGAGAACCGTAATATCTTCAGATCCGTTAATCATACCTAAGTTCTCCGTTTAGTTCGTTGAGTTTTGATAGATGCTTGTCGATTGCGAGATCGCTTATAGAAAGCGTCATTGTAGACGTAGAACTTTTTAATAGCGAAGTTAAAAAAGAACGCCACGCCAGTCCCAATAACTTTAGCCAGAATTAGTCTCTCAAACTGGAATCCTTCGACCAGCGTTATCATGACAATCTCATTGGCAACTAACCCAGAAATACTAGAGAGATAGTGTCTCACAAAGACCAGCCAGAGTGGCGATAGCTTGCCGCGAAAGACGAGCCAGTTACACAAAGAGAAATTTGCCAAAACTCCAAATGAAAAAGCAAAGACCACCGCGATTCGGTAATCTATTAGCAATGCCTGCGAGAAGAATGCGAATGCGCCAATATCAACGACAGCGGCTGTTCCGCCGACGAAAAAATAGCGAACAAGCTGATTAGCCGTTTTATGGGCGCTACGATGAGATAGTTTTCTCATAAGTTAATTTTGAACCTAATACATCTCATCCTAAATAGGTCAATATTATCGACCTTCTCTAAAGGCTCTCTTCTTTGAATGCATCTATAGCTAAAGTTCCTTATCTTCAAAGCTCTTAGGCGATAAAGCTAAGATAAAAAGAAAAGTAATGGAACCCTTGCAATGCCTACAAAAATTAAAGAAGGATATTGAAACAGAGTCCGACAGTATTATTGATAAACCCTGGTATCCGTTGCTACTATCTTAGCCATTAGAGAAAGCAGCTACCAAGGTAGATTAGACTATTACCCGCAAGTAAACTGAGTAACAGTGACAGTTGCTCTACTCTAAAGTTGATTTCCCCTAAAAGAGACGTCAGCAGAATGTGGACATAAAATGATGTTTAGCTTCTCATCTCAATATCCTGGATCCAAACCTTTCTGCATCAACCTCTCTGCACCAACAGAGCTTTCAATAAAGCTCAATACTCTGATTGCTTCAATATTCTGGCTGCTGTAGTTTTATCTCTCACTATGCCCCTTATCCTATATTTTACCTGTGTAGCTTGCTACTAAGTTAGAGTCAATGGAAACACTTAATAAGAACATTCTATCCATAAAGTTCTTACGAAGGAGTAAACAGTTATCCTGACTTTTCTTGATACGTTTACTGCCATTGAAGCATTAGATCTTTACAGCCACCTGCCCTTGCCAACGCTCCCAGAAAAAACCGGCAGCTGTTGCTAGCTGGGACAGAAAAAATAGCACAGAGACTTGCATCGGCGAGCGTAGCCGATCCTGCTTTAGCGGATAGAGCAACAAGTCTCGGTAGAACTTAAAGGGTTCTACCTTTATGGACCCTTCAGTGCGTTCAGCCCGTACCTGATGGAAGCAAAAAGCCCCCCGCCCGTAGCCGAAATGCTGTCGCCAGAAGGATTTTAGCGACAGCGCATGAGCATGTCGAATCATTGCTGACGGGACATACTGCATACGGTATCCAGCTTGTTGCCAACAGTCACATAAGTTGCGGTCTTCAGCAGCAGCAAGGGGAAAGGCAATATCAAAACCACCAATATTCAACAGATGGGATCGCGACATAGCAATATTGTTAGACGCGAAAAAAATTCCTTGGCTTGCTGAGCCGTAGTAGCCATACAGATAGTCAATTAACGCTTGAGAAGCCGATGAATACAAGTTCTGAGGTAGCGCATTGATTGTGTGACCTCCAACCATTGCGTCTGGGCACTGTTGGAGAGCCTTAGCAAATTCGCTGAGCCAATTCGGCTCAGGCATGCAGTCATCATCGGTAAAGGCGACAAACTCACCCTTTGCTCGATACACGCCTGTGTTACGGGCGGCAGCAGGGCCGGCATTATCTTGCCTTACCAAGACAACATTGGCCACTGCTTGAAAGGGTTGGACAACCGAATCCATAACCGATTGGCTACCGTCATCTACAATGATGATTTCGCTGCGCTCAGCCGGGTACTCAAGGTGAGTAAGCGCCTCTAAACAGCGCTTCAACTGCTGCGGTCGATTATAAGTCGGTACAACGACAGAAAAGAAAGGTAATGACATAGGAAATGACTCGTTATCCTCTCTCAAAGACCACGTTGAGAGAGGCTTTCTCAGAAGTGACTCTCTCAAAAGTGACTCTCTCAGAAGTGACTGCCTTAACAGTACAAACCGCTGAAGCAGTACTGATCTTAACCCTAGAAAAAACAGATGTAAAATGACAACTCATAATGGCCAATATCGAACTAGTCAGCAACAAAACTAGCCAGCAACTAAATTAGCTGACGTAACTACCAACAGGCTGCTTAAGCCGTTCTTTCGCCTTATTCCATTGCTCTCTTGTAAAGTCTTCATGGTATGAGCGCTCAGTATTGACATCCCACAGATCGTGAGTCTCACCCAAAATATTTTTAGCAGCGAGCAAGCCAGTCAGCATAGAGTGATCTTGATTGTTATAACGGTGCATACCATTGCGCCCTACGGTCTGCAAATTCTCAAATTGCTTCAAATAACGCTGAATAACATCTAGGTGCTGACGATATTCACCGTCGTAAACCGGATACGCTTTTTTCTGTCGAATAACCGTCCCGTCTTCAACCTGCTGCAAAGCTGGTACCAAGCCTAAACCTACAATCTCTCGACTCGCCAATGCTATGAGCTCATCGTCAGACATCTCCCACAGAGCATCGCCCTCACTACAAAAGTATTCCATTCCTACACAGGTCTTTTCAGGATCTGGAACCATTGCCATGCTCCAATTCTTAAAGTTTTGAATACGGCCTACCTTAAACTTGGGGCTATGGATATAAATCCAGTTGTCGGGGAAGATATCTTTGAGATTAATCACCAGGGGCACAATTAAAAAGTCTCGATACTTTAGGCCTCTGGCGGCACGCAACACGTGCTCTGGGGGTGCTGGATCCAATATTCGCGCCAACGCTGTAATCGGGATACTAGAGACAAAGTTATCACCTGTGACTTCAAATGTTTCACCCTCTTTCTGAGCAATTACGCGCGTGACGCGAGCTCCATCATGTTCCACGCGAGTTACGCGGGTGTGCATTTCAACCGGAGATCCTTCCTGTTCCAAAATCTCTTGACATCGTTCCCACATCATGCCAGGGCCATAAATAGGATAGTCAAACTCTTTAATGAGCGTTTTGGTGTCATTACTACCAAACAAAGCGTTCACGACCGCCTTCTTTAAGGAGAGTCCTTTGATCCGTTGAGCAGCCCACTCGGCTTGAATTTTGTTGCAGGGAATTCCCCAAACCTTTTCAGTGTAAGATTTGAAGAAGGTTCTGTATAACCGATCACCAAACCGCTCAATGACCCAGTCTTCCAAGTTTTCTGCCTCAGGTCCAGGCGCTATTTTGTTGCCAATTTTTGACTTCAAATAGCTAAGAATAATCAAGCTACTGTCAATAACCCCAAGATTAAAGAGCGTACTACGAACAGAAAGGGGATAGTCAAAAAACTTTCCTCGGTAATATATGCGAGAGAGGCGCGGCACCTGAATAAATTCATCTCCCAATATCTCTTGCCAAATCTGCTTGACCTCGTCAACCTTAGTAAAAAAACGGTGCCCCCCAATGTCGAAGCGATATCCTTTATAGGTTTCCGTTCGAGAAATACCTCCTACTTTATCTGCCTGTTCTAAAACAACAGATTTTTGACCGTGTTTAGCCAGTTCATAAGCAGCTGTCAACCCTGCAGGGCCACCGCCCATTACTACTGTGCGTGTCATTCTAATGTCTCCGGAAACCATTTAATCGTTATATCCTTAAGCGTGTCTAAATCGGCCAAATTATCTGTAGAAAACCCATAATCTTTAAGTTAGAGAGCGGCTACGATACAGCCGCCTTACGATGTAAACCCATTCGAGCCATGTAACGCTGACCTTTGTGGCGTAGCCAACCAACCACAAAAGCCAACCCACTATAGAAAAAGTAGAGCCAGTGCCACGGCAACACACAAGCGGTAAACAGACGACCGCGCTTGCGATTAAAAAAACGATATACAGGCCAATTGATTACTATCAGAACCAGCACTAAAGATAACGCAACTCCCAATGCATAGTAAGACCATAAAGAAAGTCCAACTGCTAGGAGAACACCATACACTAGAGCCACACTCGCCCTGCTTGACCACTTAAGGTTGAGGTCACTCGCGAAGACCTGATACTGATGAGGGTTCACCTGGCGAATTTTGAGTAATAGAGCCATCCAAGGTAATGCCCGGTAAAAGATTTCTGCCCGCAGTAATGAAACAGTTGTCCATCGCTTCAAATGTTTAACCTGAATATGCTTAAACAGTCGGATTTGATAACCAGCTTGTCGCAATCGATACCCGAGCTCAATATCTTCTACGCATGGTCTACGGTAGCTTTCATCAAAGCCGCCCATCTCTAAAAAGACATCTTTTCGAACAGCGCCACAAGCCCCCCAAAAAGTAGACGCCTTCTCCTTCGCTTCTTGATGAGTGTAGTGGTGAAATAAATTTTTATACTGAGAGAGAAAGTTCCTAGCGCCGGGCGCATCATCATAGGAACCAATTAATGCAGAAATTTCCGGATGCTCTCGAAAAGCGCATATCACTCTAGGTACCGTTGTTGGATGAATCTCAACATCAGCATCAATAAAAAACAAGATGTCCGATGAAGCAGCACCTGCTCCAACGTTACGAGCCCTAGCTGGCCCGCCTGATTCAGGAAGGCGGATAACCTTAAATCCTCTCTCTTCTGCCAACTTCCAGCTATTATCCGAATCGCCATCCGCGACTACAATCACTTCTGCATCCTGCCCCCACTGAGAGAGTCTAGAAAGGCATCTTCTAAAACTTTCTCCACCGTTGTAGACAGGAATAACAATCGATACAGGTGGCGTTTGATTAGGTTGTTCTAGCATAAAAGTACAGTAGCGACTGTATGCAAATCAACAATATAGTGACTACCCAGATTAAGTTTCTGAGTTATCTATCAGGAAAATTAAGTAATAGCTATGCTGACAGAGACTTGACGCGTGCCAGCAATTAAAGCGCATTAGATTAAAATTATTAAATGGAGGAACAAGATTTGGAAAAGCTTATCTGACTTAGCAGTGACTTCTACACTTTATCCAGCTGAGCCAAAAACCTCACCCATCTAAAGTACATAGCGAGTAAGAGCTCTCAGAGCCTACTCCACAGCGCGTTGTATCCTCAAGCTTAAATTATTGAATTTCGGATTATTGCAAAGCAAACAAGCACTTAACTGATGAAAAAGCTCTTTCTTAGCGACAAACATAGCTAGCAGTGATAGCCACACGTACACGCTTTTATTGTTTTTACAAAGCCATCCGAAATACAACTTAACTATAACAAGTAAGCCTAAGAACTAACGATAAGTCGGTTCTCTTCATGCTTTCTTTACATTGACTTACATCTTAGCCCTACGATTCAGAGCTGAATAGGTTATGAATAAATTTGGCTAATGCTCTCTCAGACTGCCCAGTGCTCTGCCAAACTTAAATTTCCTGGTTGAGACGATACAGATATACCTAACTAACAAACCCATAGGTAAGGCAATGCACACAGCAGCAGGCCACTTTCCTTGTCACCCCATAATGGTCTCAGCGATTGCTAGCCACTGGCCAAAGTGACAAAGCTATGTAGACCAGACAATACCTAGTAAGTACTTCATTGTTATTTACACTTTAAGCTTTGCGATTTCAAGCTTAGCGTTGCGCTAAGTTACGCCTTAGACTTGCAAATATTGCAATAGTCAAATTAGAACGACCTAATCCGAAAGAGGTAATCTAGTAGGGAAAGCTTTTGTCCGTTCCAAGGACGTGTCTACAAATAACATCCTAATCGTGGCGACCCCCTATTCTGGAAGGCGAGACCTTTAGAGTTACCACGCCGCTAGGCTATGGCTCGGTTCAGGGATCAGTGTTCGCGTCGTAAGAAAGACCTTTGGTGGCAAGCAGTTATCCACATGACTGTGTACCAGTTACAGTCCTGACTGAGAGCACTGTGCCTGATCCATCGATGGAGTCTTACCATTCACCGTTCTCTGACTCAGCTCCGGGGGCTATTTATCGCCAGAATTTGGCCGCTGTTTCCTAGAGGTGATTGCCATCATCATGAAAGAAATTGATAAATCACCTTAAAGTAGGTTGGTAAGTTATCGTTAAACCTCGTTAGAGGCGCATTTCCTCTATATCATGTAGGCTTAGAGAGAAATTGTAGTGTCATGGATGAAGCTGCCCAAAACCAGTGGCCTAGCGTCAACTTCCATGAACTTGACGAGGCTTGGTCAAGTATATAACAACGTTTAAGCCTCATTATTCAGGAGAAAATTAGTTAGGAAAGATATTGCTATACGCTTCTGGAAGTCGCTGCACTTCTTCAACGATACCGACAACTTCATCATCAACATAGTTTATATACTCCCAAACTACTTCACCTTGCTGGTTGACTTCAAAGCCTCTTCCAGATACAGACTCTGTAATTAGAAGATTCCCATCTGGTTGCCACTGATGCTTACCCATAATATGGGTAAAGAATGGGTTCTCGGGTGTGCCTTCAAAAAATACTTCGCTAGAGTTTTCTCTCGCTGAAACGATCACAATGCGGCTTTGTCGTTGTTCTGGACTAAGAGTACTGTCATTATTATTGTCAAACACAGAAAACGTGTTGCCATCTATAAAGTCGGGATCATGCTGCCTGACGAATTGACCGAAGCTTATGTATTTAATTTCATCAGTCTCTGAGTTAAAAACGAAGACAGTATTGATATTTCGAAGTGAAACGATAACATCACCTTGTCGAAAAAAATCCTCTTCAAGTGTTAATGGGAATGGCTCAACATCGTTTAAGTGAAATATATCGGTATTTTCAGTTATGTAGGTAGACGTGTTGTTTAGAGTCCCTAAATAAAGAAGGCCTTCATAGCCATTCTTACGTAAAATATCAGCAACAAACCACTCTCTTAAAATCTCTCCCTCTGGCGTTACTTCTACGATTGTCTCTTCAAAGAATGGCGGCTCCAGATGAGGTAGACGATCTACCCGCTGCGTGTGATACCTACGACCCGAAACCCATAAATTTCCATCATCATGTCTGTGTATTGAATGATGGGTTATGTAGTCTAATCGCCACACAACTTCTCCATTAAGGTCTATGCGAATTAGGCCCAGATTTTCAAAGTTAAAGATTAAATCGCCGTTTTCCATTAGAACGGCTCCATGAATATGAGTTCCTGGTTTTTCTTGGGGAAGCGATTCTTCAGGTAAGTGCTGCGGGTTAGGCCATAGTTTGAACCAGTCAATATTCCACTCGTGAACCGCCTTGCCATTAATATCGAGAATTGCTGCTGATATAGTGTGATCAGCTGCGATTCTTGTGACTAAATTTAGACCACTTTGAGGCTTACCCCTAGAGCTTAGCTCCTTAGGTGGCAGATTTTCGAGACGAGTATAGTACCAGGGAAGCGTGTTAGTGACAGAGTTATAAACTTTTTCAAGTCCTTTTTTCGCCTCGACATAAAGCTGATATGGAAAAAGCTCAAACTCTCGTAGTAGAAAGCCGAAGCAGAAAATAATAAATATACTCGAGAATCTAAAAGCAATTAGACTTAGCTTCTCTGAATTAACATTAAGGAGACCAAGATTTCTTTGGGGCTTAGCCATCAGTTTTTGACCTTACAATTACTTCTCAATGTAGCAGAGCTAATGTCTTTGCTTGGTCGCAGGGGCTGCTTAATGATATTGGCTTTCTAAAAGCAAGCCGCAGCACTGAGCTGGTCGTAGATGCCACTAGCTTCGTGTCGCAAAGATGGATGAATCGTACTCATATCAATCTGCTTGGATCTGGGACGACCAATTTGGACTTTTTGGGCGGTCAGAGCTTCTACATCTTTCGTGTGAATTACTTCGGCTAAGCGTCGGAGCCCGCCTTCTGGGTCTTGGCATAGTCTGTCATAGTTCACAAAACTAAGCGTGCTATACGCCTCATTCAAAAGATGGCGGTAGCTCGCAATCCAGTATTCCAGCCAAAAGTTGAGAGATTCAGCATCGGGAGACTGCCGGTGATCAAGCCAGCCATCAAAGTTAATGGGGCGCAAATTTTGACCAAAGTCGTAGTGACCTATTGCGGCCATATATTCTGAGGCAAACGAATCACGCTCATGAATCGCTAGAAAGTTATGGTGTTGTTGCAACAGAGACATCGCGTGGTGAAATGGATTCCGAAAAGGAATGACAATAGCGGCATCTGGAAATAACCCTCGCAGCACTTCTGTCCGGGCAATGTTGGCGTTGTTCTTAGAAACGTAGCGTGCAGTATCTCCTGAGCGGCGCCGCAACAGAATAATTTTTCGCATGTGGGATCTGAAAAACACCTCGAAGCTCGGGTTGCGATCGCCGCTCCAAGGGATAATGAGATTTTCTTTATAATGCCGCGTCCAAAAGGTTTTCCAGATAATCTCCTCAAGTGCCTCCGGACTGTCGACATCGATCTCCATCCCGTCGCCATGGGCCCGCTCCTGCCGCCGAACGTCACGTTGAAACGCCCTTGAGTAACGATTCCAAAAGCAGGGAAGGAGTACAAATGGCATATCGCGGTAGCAGTGCGTAGCGAATTCAGGCAGGGTCGCTAAACACTCAAGTAGGAGTGTTGTTCCGGCTCTAGGCAATGCTGTAATAAAAACCGGCCTGCTCGACTGACATAAATCTAGCTGCTTGGAAAACACACGATCTTCAATATCTGCGAAGGATGCTTGGGTCGTATATGTTTTGAAGGCAACTCTGTGAAGGGCCTGATCGACTGCAGAGTAATGGTAGGCATCTGATTTAGCCTGAGATTTACGACGCAACGCAATGTACAGCCCCAATAGCAACAAACCGCTAACGATTAGAAATGGAGGCGAGATGAGAACGTTTAGAACGGCTTCAAGAGAAAGTAGGCCAAGCTGGTCGCCTAGCCACACGATTCCCATTGGCACTAGTAAAGCCAAGGCGCCACTGAAGACAATTTTGAAAAATAGCCCCAGCAGCTTTAGAGAATTTTTCTGCAGACCGACTTCTTTCTCATCGTCGCTGAGCTCAGATGACCCAATAATGCCAATCGAATCAAAGGCAACCGTCATTACGGCATTAGCCTGTTCGGCTAAGCCCATACGCTGAATCAATACCGAAAAGACTGCTACGAGAATGACAGCACCGATCCAGGCGCTCATTCTACTTCGCCCTGGGCCGCTTGCTCACGATCGCGCTGCGCTTCTTTTCGCTGTTTGAGGAATCGCTTGATTGGGAACCAAAGAAATCCAAACAGGGCCGCCACAATTGCTATAGCTAGAGCAATGAGTGCACCCAATGCGACTATGCCCGCCCCTGGCCCAACGTAAGCCATTGCAGCATGCGGGGTAATCAGCACCAGGCACAAAGAGCATAGAAACAATCTTGCTAAGTTCAATACTTTTTTCATTGGATTAGCTGTAGTAAACAGTTGCCTTACGTAGAGAAGTTGTAGAGAGGTGAATCTTAATAAGTAATGGTGCACTCACCCTAAAAGTATATTACGGCTCCTGACTTATCAGTAGTTTCAACTACACTATTAGCACCCCTGCCATCTCAAGCACGAAGACTTCCTTGTTCTATGACTCAATATGATGAGCCAGAGTCACTCCAGCTCCAAAGGGTTAGTTAATGCTCTTATATCGAAGCATCACAGTAATCTACGAGCAGTGCTACTTCATTTTAATGCTCATGAGAGCAAGTCTTATTCCTTATGGGCCGTAAGGATTAGCGAGCCTGCTTCACAGTAAGCCTGATAGGTTTCATAGTCTGGGAAATAGGGAGAGGCCTTAAATTCGTTAGTCGTCGTTTGAGCGGGAAGAGAAACACGGCGATAGGCTACGTTGCACCAGCCGGCCTCTAGCAGTAAAGACTGCCAATCCGCTACTGATAAATTATGTGCCGTAATTGGCAGGGCTTCCACCCAGTAAGCTGAAGCCGGATTATCCTGATATAGATCAATCACTATCCCCAGTCGGCCTTCAGGCATCGAGATTCTGAGCCACTCTTTCAGCGTTTCCAGCGGTTGAACATTGTAGTAAAGAGATTCGATAGAGACGATATGTGAGAACCTATCCTTCTCAAAAGGGGTGTTGGCGCTGTCTGCGGTGAGGAAATTTATGTGCGATAGCGTACATCGTGCGGATGCGATCGCAATCATCTCCTCAGAAAGATCAATCCCAACGCCAGACGCAATACGGGGTCCTATCAGCTGATTTAGCACCCAGCCAATACCACAGCCCGCATCTAGCACAACCGAATCAGATGCGATCGCCAACCCATCCAGTAACTGTTCAGTTGCATAGCGATGACCCGCCGCCATCTTTTCACCGCGCCCCGCCTCAGCCCATCTATCGAATTCAAAGGCAACGTCACTGGTATTGGAGAATGGTTTCTGCGTAGATGTCATAGTGCTGGTAAACCCAAATAACTAACCTCAGTCCAGTTTGAAAACTGTAGCCTTTTTTCGAAGAACTCTACCGATCTGGACTTGGCCCATGTTTATGTACGAAAATCTTTGAAATAAGCCAACGGGTCGAAGATATCTCTTAAGCTTGCGCTTCAACTGGGTCCAGCAATTCTGCTAGCTTTCTCTCCCGCATAAACATAAAAAAGCTAAAGCCGAAGGCAAAAGAAATAGAGAAAATCAGAACAATATAAAGACCCCAAAACCGTAGCTTTAGCCGCTTAGCTTCTGATATTAAAAAGGCGATCGCAATTACCAGTACGACAGTAAGATCCGCTGCGATAAACCCAGAGGCTGCATTTGCCCAAACCTGTTCAACAAAGGCAGGAAGATCAAATCCCAAAGAACCCGTGGTTGCCTCAGATGCCTTAATAAACTTCACTAAAAAGTAAATTGGCCAGGCAAAGCCCACTAAAGTCGCTACAGCGTAGATCGCCTGCCGAACACGATTCCAAAACATTAAAAATTCACTTCCTCAGCACTACCTTCTTAGTATGCATAATCAAGACGACGACTGCACATTGAATTCGCGAATTCCTCATGTGCTCAAAGCATAGTTTTCTCGGAGCATAGTTTTCTCGGAGCCCATCCGCATAGATTTGGACATCTACCATTACAGTTAGAACACTACGGTTAGAATATTAGGATTGGGAGCGAAGCCTAAGAAACTTCGTCTGCTTGCAGATTATTATCCCTCGCTTCCTGATTTCTTCTCATAAAAACGATCATAAAGACAATCGCAAAATCCATGATTGCCGTTCCAAGTAGACCGATTAAAGACTGAAGGGCAAAATATTTTTCAGTAAACACATAAAGCCCCACATTGGCAACACCAAACAAGAGCCATGTCGTAAGACTGACACCCTCAGATGATTGGCTTTTAGCAATCTTGACCAGCTGAGAGATTGTCGCCGTTGGGAGAACTACCGCGGGAATCCACCCTGCTAAATTTGTAATGAAGCCAGACACTTCTCTAAGATTTACGGACAAGACGTTAATCATCAATTTCCTCCGTCAACAAAAATGGAGCGGAAAGCCATGTGTGTGGTCGCAAAAAACTGGCAACCCATACAGGTTGTGTCACTGATTGTGAACGTCAGTCTACGGCAACTAAGTAGACTGTGCGATCGCACTGACTAACGCCACCTTTCCATACCTCGGATCAATCTCCACACCTAAAACCCTGACCGCTTCATTCTCGAACAGTTGATAAGTTCCACTCTCTCCAGGGCACAACGTTCGGCATATTTCAAAAATACCCCTGCGATGTTCTAAGGGCAAGAAGGCAGTCTCTCCAATATCAAGGACCGCTTCATTGAAATAAGAGACTTGCCCTTCATGAGTCAAAATACCTGCGGGCACAGAAAACTGTTCGCACCAGTTCACGGCCAAAAACCATTTCGCGTCAGCTATACGCGAAAAAACCCGCCCTGGCTTAGGATGTTGCAACACCCGATACCCTCCTTCCACAGAGAGAATCGTACCGCCTAAGAATCCACAAATGATTTCAATTGATGCTGTCATAGTTAAGACTGGACTGAAAAGAGTGTTTTCAAGAGACTACTTTTTGAGAAGGAGATAATCGCAATCGCCACAGTATTAATGCCGCGGTCGCACTCACCACCGCACTAAAGTAAAACGGCGCACCCACCGACACTTGCGTATACAGCCACCCTGCTAACAAACTCGCTGGCAAAGCCGCTAAGCCCACCAGCATATGAAATGTGCCAATTTCTGCTCCCCGCCGATCGGGATGAATTAAATCGGCTACTAGAGCCTTTTGCACCCCTCTAGTCAGCACTGTGTAAAGACCATAAAAGATGAACAATATCCAAATAATGCCTCGACTTTGCACCACCGCAAATCCTAAATACACCAGAGAGAACAACCCGTAGCCCACCACTAACAAAGGCTGACGCCCTACCCGATCAGAAAGCTTCCCGACGGTAATCCCCAACGCTACAGACATGAGGTTAAACGCCGCATAAAGCAACAAAAGCTCAGCACCACTAAAGCCTATGTCCTGTGATCGCAAAAGCAGAAACGCATCCGAAGAATTCCCCAGTCCAAACAGCCCAATTACACCCAAATACTGCCGATAGGCTGGGCTCAACCCGCGAAAGGTAAACTGAGGTAGTCTTCTTTTCTCCCCCGTATTCTTAACTTCTTTCACAAACCTCAGCAGCACCAAAACGCCTAGTAGCGCTGGCAATAATGCGAGCGCAAACACTCCGCGATAATTTTCGGCATACACTAACAAAAACGCAAAGCCCACCAGTGGCCCAAGCACTTCACCCACTGTCTCCAGGCTGTGATGCAGCCCGTAAGCCTTCCCCCGCTGATGAGGCTCACAATTTTCCGCAATCAGCGCATCCCGTGGCGCAGCCCGTAGCCCTTTCCCCACCCGATCCAGCAAACGCGCACCTAACACCGCGCCCCAACTTCCTGCCAGCGCTAACCCCAGCTTAGAAAGTGCCCCCAACCCATAGCCCATCACCGCAAACGGCTTCCGCTGACCCGCCCGATCAGACAACCAGCCCGAATACAGCTTCAGCAAACTCGCCGCACTCTCTGCAATCCCTTCTATCACGCCTACGCTCCACACCGGCGCCCCCAACACAGCCGTCAAAAACAGTGGCGTAATGGGATAGACCATTTTGGTAGATAGATCTGTAAAAAGACTCACCCACCCCAACGCCCGAACAGTCGGATGCATCGGTTGAGAGGCAGCCCTTTGAAAGACGCTTGAAGCGTTATTTTGTGAAGCCTTTAGTGGCAAATCATCGGCACGTTTTTCCTTGGCATCTGGCACGAGTCGCTGCTACCCCGTAAAAAGCCCTATCGGACCGTACCCAGAAATACTACAAGGGTATTCAGTTTATTAGCAATGATTTTCAATAAATTGCATGTTCGACAGCACAAAAATTAGACACTCTAGCTCAGCACCTTCCTACGCCAACTCGCTCACCTGATACTGTGGCACAGGCACTAAATCCGCTATTTCTCCCGATTTCATCTGGCTGATCACCGTGCCCTGTTTCTCCACACGGACGCGATACCGCTCGCTAAAGTGCTCATCACCCTTATCCCAGCGGATCTCCACCTCTGCCCAAGTCGTCTTTTTCGCGAGCTTCTTCAGTAGAATCTGGGCGCGAATCGTCGGTATCCACCGCAGCACCCATCGCAGTAATCGATGAATTAGCTGACCTGGATCTTGGCGAACAATCCGCGCCTTTCTAGGCGTATCCAGCCAATCCCAACCCTGCTGTATCCAGAGCGATCGCTCCGCAATTTGCGCCCAGCTCTCAAAACCACTCCAGCCACGGTAATACTTCGCTAACGCCCCCACTTCACCTTTTCGGTACACTAGAGCATCCAAAATATCGGGCTCCAAATGCCCCCAAAACTGCCCGGTCGGGAAATCAATTAGCGTAGGGGCAAAGTTATGCCCACCGAAGTGAGTCGTTTGCCAAACGCTCAGCTCATCTGAGTGAGCGTAGTGTTTTCGCAGCGTTCGATAAAGCGGCGTGCCAAACCGCCCACAGGCTAGGTCATAGCTGGTATGCGTACAAACAAAAAAGGCACGGGCGTCAGGTTGCTGATATGGGTTGAAACGCTCTAGGGCAGCAGGCTGAAAAACTAAAGATTCAACCAGCGTGCATAGCTCCATTTCGGGTATGCGATAGTGCCAAGCCACATAGTTAGCTGTGGCACCGGGGGGCTGACGGTAAAAAAAGACGTGGCGATCGCCCTTCACAGACGCCTGATTTTCCGGTGCGATCGCTAAAATTCGCAAATCGCGCCATAGCTTAGGACGCTTCTCAATTTGATCAAACAGCACCAGCAGCGATGCCGACTCCTTTGCCCAGGGATTTTTGGCCCATGGCTGAGGCACCTCAATGAATAGCCACTGCTTTGCCGTCACTGCCGTCCCAATGGGATCCTCCCCATTTGCTTTAGAAGTCACCGAGCAGTATTGACAGGACATGATGAATCCACCACAAATGAGAATGAGTCTTATCTATATCGTGTTACGCGTGTTACGTTAGAAGCACACCTGCAATAGCATAGACTAAATTTCCTGCCTTCCACTCGTGTCGCAAAGCCTTAAGCCCCCCAGAACAGTAACGCTGGCCGTCTTCATCGGGCTTGTTGCGATCGCTGCCATCGCCGTCATCGCGTTTTCAAGACTAACTAGCAATTCAGGCGTTTATCACCCACCGCCACCAGACGCCCCTGGTCCAGCCCTGGTCTTCCCTCAACCGTCTCCAAGTTCAGGCCTGCCAGAACGCAAAAGCGTTACTAAACTAACCTCAGCAGAGAAGTCAGCCTTCGTCACCGCAGTTAATACCCTCCAAACAACCTATCCAGACAACAGCTCACTCAGTCTCTACGAACAGTTTGTTGTTCGACACATTTTAACTATGGGTTTTCGTCAGAGTCTGGGTGCAACGGGACCGGCTCGCGGCAATCCAGCTCACAGCTATCCGGCATTCTTACCCTGGCATCGTCAATTTCTCCTCGATTTTGAACAAGCTCTGCAGGCGGTCGCTCCCAGTGTGACAATTCCCTACTGGGACTGGACCGATCCAGACGCACTAAATGTTATTTTACAAGACGACTTTCTAGGCCCAACGGGAGAGGGCACTACCGTCGAAGTGCTCGGAAAAGGGAGCTTCGAAGGGGGTGAAGTGAACAAAAGTCTCTTTTCTACCTGGCAGCTAAACGAAGACATCCATTTCGACGCAATTACCTTGGAGTCTCTCGGTCCTCACCTGCTGCGATTTGTTGGAATTCCTCCTTTTGATAACTATCCACTATCCCAAAGCGAGATTGATACACTGCTTCAAACCGATAACTACGAAGTGTTCAACGCCCTCATCGAAGGTGCCCTGGTACCCGATGCTGAAAATAAACAGCAAGATTACAAGCTAGGCTGGGCGCTCCATGCATTTACACACTCAGTCATTGGCGGTAGTCAAGTAGATTGGGACGACTGGAACAAAGGAATCGCTCACCAGCTAGATATTCTTGGCACCATGGACAGCGTTCCGTCCTCTCCTTATGATCCTATTTTTTGGCTACACCACGCCAACGTCGATAGACTCTGGGCACAGTGGCAAGACCAAGGTCACAGCGGCTCCACCTTTTACCCCGCTAGCGATAAACCTTTTGGCCACAACTTAACAGACCCCATGTGGCCCTGGGACGGTGGTCTCTCAGCCCCCGGGAACTATGGTCCACCAAACAGAGATTTAAGAGAGTTTTATATCGCACCGGCCGTTGACAAAGTTGTCAGCGCAGAAGATGTTCTTAACTTTCGTCAGCTAGGGTACACCTACACGGGCTTAGATGATGTTGCTTTAGAACGGAGTTCAGGACAAGATCAAGCGTATGTCTCTGACGTTGATCCTCTGGTGGCGCAGGTTGTCGAAGTGCAACGTAGGTCGGAGTGGGTCTCAAAACGCAGCGCATCCCAACCAAACGCCTCCAAGCCAGACACTTCTCAAGCAAGCTATCTACGGGCAAAGCTATGAGTGACTGGTTAGTCTGTCCTCAGCGGCGAGCACAGCCACAACTGCGATTATTTTGCTTTGCTTATGCAGGCGGCTCCGCTTGGATCTTTCGTCCTTGGGCAAAGCAACTCCCTGACAACATAGAGACCTGTGCTATCGAACTCCCCGGGCGGGGTAAGCGGTTAATTGAACCTGGCCTCACCGATCTCACCACCATTGTTCAATCATTAGGTCCTCAGATTCTACCGCTGCTAGATTTACCCTTTGCTTTCTTTGGCCATAGCATGGGGGCACTGGTTGCCTTTGAGCTGTGTCGATGGTTACGAAGCGCCGTACAGCTCGCACCAAAGCAATTTTGGGTTTCAGCTGCCTGTGCGCCTCACCTCCCCATTTCGCCACCTTTAATGCATCAGCTGTCAGACCAGGATTTTATCAATCGACTCAAGTATTACCAGGGAACGCCAGTTAGCGTATCAAGCAATTTAGAGCTAATGGAGCTGATGCTACCAACGCTCAGAGCAGATTTCACTGTCCTTGAAACCTACGCATACCAACCTAGAGCCCCTTTCACATTTCCTATTACAGGACTGTGGGGCAGTCAGGATAGTATTGTCAGCCAAACAGACGTAGCGGCTTGGCAGGTGCACACATCTCAATTCTCACTAGAAATGGTTGCAGGCGACCATTTCTTTATGCAACAGCCCTTATTTATTCAAAAGCTGCTGCCCACATTGGCCAATCTCACTCGCTAGCCTACCAAGTCAGCAACATATTGCGGTTCAATCGGGGTCGCACTCAAGCCTGAAGCTGTGATCGCATCCGCGCATTTCCTCAGGTTATTTTCCCCGGCATACACCATCCGTCCCAAACGATGAGCCGTTTTCAACATCCTTGCGTCTGGTAACCAGGGCAACATCACCACATCCCCTGGATTCGAAAGCAGTTTTAGCAGCTGCTTCAGTTTGTCATTACTGTATTGCGCTGTCGGCATGACAACGACATTCTCAGCCTGATCAATCAGCCAGTCATGAGCCCAGTCATTCCCAGTGACTGCGATCGCAAGCTTTGCCATCGGCGCCCAAGCCGAAAACACTTGAGCTGCCGTATCACCGCAAAAGACCAAATGCTGACCTGCCAGCTGATACCATCCAGGTTGAATATCTAACCTAGTTGCTTTACTAACAGTGACTTTATCAGCCAAAGAGACACTGCGTGGCGGCCGCCCGTGTTGACCGTTACCCACCGAAACTTCAACGAGTATCCCATCAGACATCTCGTCACCGCTCGTATCCGCAGATTTGGCAATGACAGTAATAATTTCAGCGTCGTCAGCCGTCGGCCTTGCCGTCTCCAACTGTTTTTTTGCCGATTGCCTAGCGGCTCCTTTAGACGAATTCTTTTTTTTACGAGCCGCCACTGACTTCAGCCGTCGCTTTTGAATCGTGGCTTTGAGCTCCTTTGCCGTCATCGTCTCGCCCTGCTCAGCAGCACGCAAAATCTGATCTCTCAACTCTTCTGGCACAGAAGGTGAAGCCAGCTGATACAGCAAAGAGGTTGCAATATTGACTTTTGCCAGGTTTGCGAATTTATCACCAAACGTCTCGTACACATTAATAAAGTTGTAGGCTGTGCGCTGGCTCCAGCCAAATTCTGCCTTAATCCAGGTGAGAAATTGACCGTACTTTAAGCGCGATCGCACGTCCGATAGCTTCTGCCCAATCTCCCATACGTCCTGAGCAGAGCGCCTTAATCGCTCTCGGATTTCGCCCGTGCGCTGCTGAATAATAGACCGCTGGCCCGCATCAAGGCTGTCATAGTCAAACAAAGCAGTAATGGGTGCAGGCTTAGCAGAACGTGCCATAATCGCAAACTAAAAAAGATTTGAATCTGAACTAGTAGATCTCTAGGCTGAATCTCCTCCATCCGACAAGGCAAGTAGGCAGCACAAGAGGCACATGTACCCGTCAAGACATTCAAAAATCCACACAAACCATCTGGAGCTTTGATGCTTAAAACCATGATATCAAAACATTCTTTGCAATTTCAGCCATTAACTTGACTTCATAAAAACAACGTGCATCAGAGCAATTACTTAGGATTGAGGTAACGATAACGATTCGCAAAAGCATCCGACAGTCTGTATCCTGAATGAAGACAGCACTTACTTTTGAACAGTCTGGAAATATTTTCAAAAATTTAGAATGACTCAAGTTCCGAACCATAGAGGGAATCCTTTATGGCAGATTATTCAGTTTTATTGGCAGACCGCTGATACTGTCCAAAAACGAACAGCAGCAGCAGGATTCGCACTGCTAAGTGTGCTGTCTATTTCAGTAGGAATTATTCTCATTTTTGAGAGCCTTCAGCGAGGAGAATTTATCTCAGCTTTAGCCGCTCGTGACTCGCAGCGTTTTCAAGAAGCTTTGGTTAAGTTCATTGTTATTTTGTTACTCAGTGCCGCGCTGCTTTCGGTGGGTGCATATATGCGCGATCGCTTGGGCTTACAGTGGCGCAAGGACCTCTCCCATCAAATTATGCAGGCGTACTTGTCAGATCGCCACTACTACCACCTTCCTTCAGACGTCGATAATCCTGACCAGCGCATCGCCGAAGATATTCGCAACATTTCTCAGCTGAGCGTAGCCGTTTGGACGACTTTTTTGGAATCAGTCGTGCAGCTCATTGGCTTTGTAGGCGTGCTGATATCCATTTCCTTCGGCCTGACAGGTTTTCTGGTGGTGTATGCCCTCATCGGTAGCGCAATTGTGACCTTTGTCTTTGGCATTCGCCTCACTCGTATCAATGCCGAGCAGCTAAAGCGAGAAGCCACCTTCCGAACGAATCTGATCAACGTTCGAGAAAATGCTGAATCCATTGCCTTCTACCAAAAACAAACCGTTCAGAATCAAGCATTTTCAACGCTCCAACCCACACATCAGGAGCAGCCCAGTCAAGAGCACTCCAGCCAAGAAAACTCTGGTCAAGAACACCACAGGGCTAATCACCTTTTCGACCGAGCTGTCCAAAACTTCAATCGTTTCATTCGCTGGCAGTTCGGCCTAGACTGCTTCCAAAATGGCTACCAATACCTCACGTTCATCCTACCCAGCGTAATTTTAGCGCCCAAAATTTTAGCAGGGGACCTAGAAGTCGGTGCCATTGTTCAATCTCAAGCCGCTTTCGATCGAATTTGGCTTTCACTGAGTCTAGTTGTCGTTCAGTTCGAGCAATTAACCGCCCTTGCTGCAAGCACAAGCCGATTAAAGACATTAATCAGCGCGATTCAAGCAAGGCATAAAACAGTAAACGAACGTAATGGACAAACATTCGCTATCCAGAGAGCAGAGCAGCCAAACATAGTCGCTGAGGGCCTAACACTGACAGTACCTTGCAAGACTAGAGATGACCAACAAACTGACCACAGAGATAGCCGTAGCGCTAACCAAAAAGATAGCCAGAACAGCGCCCCAAAGACGCTCATTGAAAATCTCTCTTTTTCAGTCACTGACGAGCCGTTACTGATCACAGGCCCCAGCGGTGTTGGCAAAAGTTCACTTGTCAAAGCGATCGCTGGGCTCTGGGAAAGTGGCCAAGGCACTATCGGCTGTCCACAATTGCAAAAAGCTTCCGTGGAGGGACCACAGCTTCTGTTTCTACCACAGCAGCCTTACATGACACTAGGCACACTTCGTCAGCAGTTGCTCTATCCAGAGCACCATCGTACCAGCGCTGACCACAATTTATCCGATTGCGATCTGTTAGACATCCTAAAGTCCGTACAGCTCACCGATTTCAACGACCTAGAGCAAGTTACAGATTGGGCTGAACAGCTTTCCACTGGAGAGCAGCAGCGTCTCGCCTTCGCCAGATTACTTGTGAAAAAGCCCACCTACGCCATTTTGGACGAAGCCACTAGCGCCCTATCCATTCAGCAGGAGAAAACGCTCTATCAGCAGTTGGCTAAAACAAACACAATCTTCATAAGTGTAGGTCATCGCCCTAGTTTGCTTGAATATCATCCACGGGTTCTCACCATAGGAGACTCTTTCACTTGGAAATTAGAAAAATCTGATTCCGATAATCTTCTGGCTTTTTCTTGAGCTTTTATCCAACTTTTTTCGGCAACTCCATAGCTTCTATGTCCTCTACGCCAATCTCTAAGCAATCAATCTTCGCTGTGCTCTCTCCCTACTGGAGATCGAAAGAGAAATGGGGTGCCTGGGGACTCCTGATATTGTTAATTGTTTTGTTGATTATTCGAACAGGACTACAAGTTGTCTTTCTTATCTACGGTGGGGAACTAACCTCTGCACTGGCTGCCCAGCAGAGTGAGCGTTTCTTCCGGGCTGCTCTTATTTTTGCTGGAATTCTTACCATCAGTGTTCCCTTCGCGTCTGTTAGCAGCTATGTTCGCGCCAAGCTTAGCCTTTACTGGCGCACTTGGCTCACTCGTAGTTACCTCAGCCGATACCTAAGCGAGCAAACCTTTTATAAGCTGCGCCTATCTGGTGATATTGACAATCCTGACCAACGCATCGAAGAAGATGTCCGAGCACTGACGCAGGAATCGCTGAAGATTTTTGAAATTGCCCTGGAATCTGGCCTCCAGCTTATTGGCTTTGCCGGTTTGCTATGGTCTATTTCGCAGCAATTAATGGTGTTTTTGCTAGTTTACTCTGTGGTGGGGAGTGCGATCGCAGCCCTAGTATTCGGCAAACCACTCATCCGTATCAATGCCGAACAGCTCAAACGCGAAGCCGACTTTCGCTACGGCTTATCGCGCATCGACAAAAACACAGAAGCAATCGCCCTCTACCAGGGAGAGGAACAAGAACTCTCTCAAAGCTCCAAGCAATTTGGCCAAGTCTTCAACAACTTTACCCATCTGATCCGCTGGCAGCTCGGTCTAAACCTGTACCAAAATCATTACCGATACGCTACCTTCATCATTCCCGGCATCATCCTCGCCCCCAGACTCTTCGCCGGAGACCTTGAAATTGGCGACGTCACCCAAGCAGGCGCAGCCTTCACCCTCACCCTCTCTGCCCTCGCTCTCATCGTCCTCCAACTCCAGCAGCTCACTACCCTAGGCGCAGCTACCACTAGACTCCAACAATTCACGACAGCCCTTTCCCCATTTCCCCACTCTATCCGCAAAGCGGACGCTCCGCGAACGACTACGCTTGGGGCACCACCCAATACTTCGGCCACTGAGCGTAACCTCGCTGAAGGCGTTAGTACCTCTACTCCCCCTCAACGCATCATTCACGCCCATGGGCCCACCCTCATCATAAAAAATCTTTCCCTTACCACTCCTGACGGAGGGAAACAGCTTATTGAGAATCTGTCTCTGTCGTTAGCGGATAAAGAAAGCCTGCTTATCACTGGACCCAGCGGCATTGGCAAAAGTTCTCTGCTACGTGCGATCGCAGGCCTCTGGCAAACAGGACAAGGTACCATTACTTGCCCCCAATCCCTTTCCTTCATCCCTCAAAACCCTTATCTCCCATTTGGCGCGCTTCAAGACATTCTTCTCTACCCTCTACGTCAAGAGCACCCTCAAGAAAGCCGAGTAGCATCAACAAACACACTAGCCACAACGATTACACCCGAACAACTTCGCCAAGTACTAAAAAAAGTCGGTCTACCAAAGCTATCCGAGCACCCCTTAGATAGCATATTCACACAGCCACTTTCACTCGGGGAGCAGCAACGACTGGCATTTGCCAGAGTTATCTTACGCGCTCCTCAATACGTCATTCTTGATGAAGCCACTAGTGCCCTCGATTTAGCTAATGAAGCTCAGGTTTATCAACAGCTCCAGAACAGCAACATCACACCCATCAGTGTTGGACACCGCCTATCTCTGAAGAAGTACCACCACAGGCTTCTCATAATATCTGCTAACAGCAACCAGGGATGCGACATCGTCAGATGTGAGTAACGCTCGTTTTTCGAAAGCTCAAGGCGGTTCAACGGCTTTATAAAGCGCCGGTTGAAGTAGCCACAGTGACTGTTGATGTGTTGCTGGATGCGTACATCCTCAAAGCTCAAATTGTGAAGTCCACTCACACAATAGATAAGAATATTTATCAATAGCAGTGTAATTCCTGTGCTCTAATGAGTTTGGGTTTATTTTACTCTTGCGCAAAACAGAGTGCCCTTAGGTCGATGCGTTATGAGGCTACTTTCCCATTCCGTTTCTCATAGACCTCAGGCCAGCTCAAATAAATCTTGCCAGCCTGAAAAGGCGCGTAGCGAGCACCTGTCTTCTCTCTTTTTTGTCCGAGCATACTGTTGATAACGATTTTCTGAGCCATTATGCCCTTTCAACCTCTATCTCCCCGTTTCAGCTTCGCACTCATTGTCTCTGCAGCTCTTTCTGTAGCTGCGTTTCAACCTGTGAAAGCGCTCTCGCCAGCTGTTACCCCAAGCGTTGCCCCTACTGCCGCTCCCCTATTGGCCCAAGGGGATGCTCTTACGCCTTATGTCGAGAGCTATGCAGAATTGGTTTACCGCACCTATAGCAGCGCTAAAGCTGACGCGGTAACAATGCAGCGTGCGATCACCGCGTTTTTGATCAATCCCAACGCCGAAACGCACCAAGCGGCTAAAGCCTCTTGGACCGAAGCTCGCCAGAGCTACCTGCAAACCGAAGCCTTCCGTTTCTATGAAGGGCCCATCGATTTTGTCGATCCCGAAACGGGCGAAGAAGGCCCCGAAGGTCGCATCAATGCTTGGCCCATGAACGAAGCCTTTATCGACTACGTGCAGGGCAAAGCAGATAGCGGTGTGATTAACGACCCAAGCTTTGAGATTTCTGTTGCTAACATCCTAGAAAACGATCAGGTCTCCGACGAAGCCGACGTCACCACTGGCTGGCATGCCATCGAGTTTCTACTCTGGGGTCAAGATTTCAATGCTGATGGCCCAGGAGAGCGTAGCTATGAAGATTTTGTCTCAGGCAAAGGCAATAACAATCGCCGCCGCGAATACCTCAATCTAGTTACCAACCAGCTAATCGATGATTTAACCTTTCTGGAAACTGAGTGGCAGCCAGGTAGTGAAAACTATCGGGCCGAATTTGTCGCCCAAGACCCACAAGAGACCTTAGGAAAGATTTTAACGTCTTTGGCTACTTTGAGCGCCTTTGAAATGGCTTCGGAACGGATGGCCGTTTCTCTAGACAGCGGCGACCAAGAAGATGAGCATTCTTGCTTTAGCGATACCACCTATCAGGACTTTGTATTTAATGCTGCTGGCATTCGCAATGTCTACTTCGCTGACTACGGCGATTATCAGGGCACTGGGCTCGATGAGCTGTTGGCAAGCATTGCGCCTGAGCTAAATCAACAAATGATTGCAGCCTTAGACCAGACTCAGACAACCATCGGCCAAATTTCTACGCCTTTTGACCAGGTACTGGCTTCTGCTACAGGAAGTGAAGAGCGTGCCGTGGTGGAATCAGCGATAGTTGCGTTGGAAGATCAAGCTGAGCTAATTGTAGAAGTTGGCTCGGCGCTCGGCGTGGAAGCAGAAATTCTGGCAGAATAAAGTCTGGCAGAATAAAATTACGAGCGACGGGAGAGACAGCAGTCATGAAGAGACAGAACCTAAGGAGGTGGGTGCTTGCTCTACTGAGCGCCTTCGTGGTTGTTGTCTTTCCTTTAAGTGGTACGGCGAAAGATGCTGTGCAGAACGCTCTGGATTCTCAGATAGAGGCCCAGATTTTAGCGAATCGGACAGAACTCTCCGCTGGGGAACAGGCTACTAGCTTCAAGTTCACCAGAACAGCGTTTGCCCAGCCTATCCCGAACCTAGATCGACAGCGACGGCGGGTGTTTTCTTTTGGTGATCGCCTATTCAACACCCAGTGGGTACAAGCACCGGGCTCTGTCCCCAGCTTAGATGGCCTCGGCCCTTTGTTTAACCGCAGCTCTTGCGCAGGTTGCCATATTCGCGTTGGGCGTGGTAGACCGCCGATTGCAGGCGAAACGCGCATGCGCTCTAAACTCATTCGACTGAGTATTCCGGGTGAGAATGCGCAGGGTGGTCCCTTGCCGCATCCCGTTTATGGCGCTCAGCTACAAGAGCAAGGGATTTTAGGCGTGAGCGCTGAGGGAAAAACTCAAATCACTTGGACGGAAGAAATCGATCAGTTTGCCGATGGCACGACCTTCTCACTGCGCAAACCGAGCTATGAGTTCACCGAACTAGGCTACGGCCCCTTAGGTGACGATGTGCTGTTTTCCCCGCGGGTCTCGCCGGCTGTATTCGGATTGGGTCTTTTAGAAAACATTCCAGAAGCAGATATCCTGCAACAAGTTGACCCCGACGATCTTGATGGAGATGGCATTTCTGGGCGACCTAATTACGTTTGGAGTGAAGAATCTCAAACTAAAATGCTCGGTCGGCTGGGCTGGAAGGCCAATGAACCTACACTAAAGCAACAAATTGCCGGTGCCTTCAGTGGAGACATTGGACTTACAACGCCGATGTTTGCGAACAGTAGCTGTAGTGAGCAACAAGCGGACTGTCAAGCAGCGGCAACCCTCGGTGACCCGCTAGATGTGAGCGGTGAATTTCTCGATAAAGTCACCACTTACCTCAGCTTGCTAGCTGTCCCGGCTCGGCGCAATGTCGAGGGCGCCTTAGAGCAACGAGGCGAACGATTGTTTTATCAGGGGCAGTGTGCAAGCTGTCATTTGCCTCAGCAGGTAACTGGCAATGGTTCTGTCCATGAAGAGTACAACAACAAAACTATTCACGCCTATACCGATCTGTTGCTTCACGATATGGGGCCAGCGCTGAGTGATATGCGCCCTGACTTTGAGGCTAGCGGGCAAGAGTGGCGTACGCCACCGCTGTGGGGCATTGGATTAGTCGGAACGACGAACAATCACACTTTTTATCTGCACGATGGGCGCGCGCGCAATCTTCTAGAAGCCATCCTTTGGCACGATGGTGAGGCTCATGAGTCGAAAGAATTCGTCCGCCAGCTTAATGCTGATGATCGCGACGCGCTGATTGCCTTCGTGGCTTCGCTTTAGCGCAATTTGAGATGCCCAGTGCTTTCACGGCCAGTTTATTACTCATCACCGTTTCTGAACTAGGCGATAAAATCTTTTTTATTGCTGCGATTTTGGCGATGCGCCATCTCCGTCGTTGGGTGTTTGGTGGCGCAACTTCAGCGCTAGCGGCTATGACAGTGTCATCTGTGCTGATGGGGCAAGCGGCTACTTTTCTCCCACCGCATGTGCTGAAATGGGCTGAGGTTGGGTTGTTTTTTCTCTTTGGCGTCAAGCTGCTCTACGAAGCGAGCCAGATGCCTGCGGTTAGTGACCATGAAGAAGAAAAGGAAACTGCTGAAGCGGTCGCGAGAGCTGAGCGGGGTTTTGCCAAGCGACACCGGAAGGAAGCGCCTTTGGCAGTGATGAGTGAGGCATTTGGACTGACCTTTGTCGCGCAGTGGGGCGATTCTCCTAGTCGGAGAGACTTTGTCAACGTACTCAGATCACCACAATTGCGTTAGCAGCTACCAATCCGCCCGTAGATGCAATCCTTGGAGCAGTGTTTGGACATTTAATGTGCGCTGCGATCGCTACCCTATGTGGTCGCTGGCTCTGAGGAAAACTTACGGAAAGAACACTGACTACACTAGGGCGTGTTTTAAAACTAGAGCCAAAGCAAAATGGAAGCTAACGTCAGCA